>Ga0326727_10013206_pt1 | contig 18470 bp, 10 predicted proteins | sample MB2enrmetagenome_FD_207643 | JGI IMG/M metagenome (GOLD analysis project Ga0326727, IMG submission 207643) | Lab enriched peat soil microbial communities from McLean, Ithaca, NY, United States - MB29MY | ecosystem: Environmental > Terrestrial > Soil > Wetlands > Peat | place: USA: New York...
CGGCGTTCTGACCCCCTTCATCTCGAAGATGGGCTTGTCAGATGTGCCCTTGATCAGAGAGTCCCTGTACTCCCATTCAACGGTGTCGTATGCACTTTTTCCCTTCGGAAGTATTCTCGGGATGGGAATGCTTTCTCGTCCTTCCCGCATTCCGCTTCCGAGGTGAGCGTGATGGTTCCCTGTACCTATTTTACGGCGTGAAGTGACCATAGATGGTGAAAAGCGAGCCTCTTACCCATATGTAGAATTACGGGTTAATAAAGGTGCATCTAGGACCTGCCATTTTTGATGATTCCAAAGTGCTCAAGAGCTTCCAAGAGGCCGTCACCGTCACTGCTTTTAGTCACAAAATCAGCAGCATTCTTGGCGCTCGGTAGCGCCGCAGGGAAGCTCACACCAACCGACGCGCTCTTCAGAAGCTCGACGTCGTTGTCGCCGTCGCCGGCGACAAGGCAATCCTCGACCCCGAGCCCGAGCGACTCGAGCGCGATCTTCGCTGCGGGAAGCTTTCCGGCGGTAGGTTCGAAGAGGTGGATCGCGAAACCGGTGTTCTCCACCTTAACTCCAAGCTTCTCGATGAATGGCAGCAACTCCTCGACACTGTGATTGGGCTCGAGGGCAACTTCTGTCTCCCGCCACCTGTCGGTGAAGAGCCTGCGCACGTCGACGTGCTTGCGCAACTCTTCATATGCTCGGAGAGCAACCTCTCTGCTCGCCAGGTGCACCACCTTGTCCTCGTTGAAGTACACGAGCCCGCCATTCTCAGCGATGATCGGTGCATGAAATCCAAGGAAACGATGCAACGCGAGGGAGATCGGAAGAACATTGCCGGTAGCCATGATCACCGGCAGCCCGTCTCTGTCGAGATCACTGAGAGTCTTGGCGATCCCGAAATGCAATTTCCTGGCCCCGGTTGTCAGGGTGCCGTCTACATCAACGATAAGGCCGCGTATGGGCCGCCGGGGGATCTTATCTGGCATGCTTCTCCGATAGTCGATTTGGCCTAAAGGCTCTCTGACGGCGCCTTGCCGGAGAGCAAAGATCGCCTATTTCCTGATGAAAGTGCTGGCGATGTTGGTCTGGCAGTTATGTATCTTCTGGACCGCCTGGTCGAGCTCGATGGTCGTCTGGAGCAGCGCCTTGTAGGTCACGTTGAGCTCCTCCCGCCACGGCTTCGCGAGCACCATCTTCCGCCTGAGCTCCCTCCGTGTCACCTCGTTGGTTGAGTCAGCTGGCCGGTATGAAAGGAATCGCCTTTCTATCTCGCTTACCTGCCATAGTTGCAGCTCCAGATTCTCACGGAGTTGGGCATGCCAAAGCATCAGTTCATTCAATTGCCTGTCGGGGTCTTCAGGGCGTACTTCCATGGTACCCTCTCACACCCCTATGCGCTTTCAGACATTAACCTTATTGTTCGACTCGAACCGCTTTCCAAGCAGCGAGCGGACCACCTCCGCGACCTCCTGTCCGTCCCTGCGTCCCCTCACTTTGGCCATCACGTCTCCCATCAGCGGGCTCATCGCACCCATCCCCTTCTTCTTGATGAGATCTACATTCTGGTCGAGCACCTGGTTCACAAGCGAGACCAGGTCATCCCTGCTCATCTGATGCAGGCCGGACCGCTCGATGGCTGTGTTCAGGTCCTCGCCGTTGACCAGCACCCTCTTCAGTACGGCACCAATCCCCTCCTTTGCGAAGACCCCCTTCTCTACCGCCGAAAGGATCGCGCGCATCACTGGGGCGATCTTCTCGGGATCTTCGAAGAGAGGGTGGCCAAGGTCCTTCTCAAGGGCTGGGATCTCCTGCGTGAGGACCCTTGCCACTATGGATGCCGAGAGCCCGTCCTTCGTAACAGCGTCGAAGACGTCCACGTCCCCCTCCTTCAGGAGCGTTCGCGCAACGTCAGCGCTCAACCCCTTGCTCGAGAGCCTCTGCAGGGTGGCCTGCGGTGGCTCCGGAAGATTCGAGCGTATGGTCTTCAGAAGGTCCCCTGGCACTGGATACGGTGTGAGGTCGGTCTCTGGATACATCCTGTGGCGGCCTGGCAGAGGGCGACTGTATCGCGACCGCCCATCTGGAAGCGGGTCGCGAGTCTCCTCTGGGACGCCAGAAAAGGCCTGGACGGCTCTTCCCCTGACAGCATTCAACGCCCTTCTCGCCGTTTCTGGAGGAGAAGCGACAACGAGCACGAACCCGTCCTCGAGGCTCTTCAGGCCGAGTGCCTTGCGGATCGCATCCACCTCTTCGGCAGTAATGCCATACCCCGGGAGTTCATCCGAGTGGAGGATACCCCGCACTCCGGCCGAGCGTGCGTAGTCGGCCAGCTCCCTTCCCAGCCTCTCGGGATTCTTGTCGCCCTGGCCCAGTAGCCCGCCAAAACCAGGGAGGGGGAGGCCAAATGCAACGCCGCCGTGCTGCAGTCCGCCGGCTACGACCTTGGAATGGACAGAGGACATGATCGCGGTGAGGTCCACCGGCTCCACTGGCGGCATCGGAGGATGACGCCCCTTCAACTTCAAAGAGACGTCAGCGAGCACCTTCTGACGCTGTGCTTCGTTCTCAACATAGCTCTCGATTGCCCCGAGCTCCTGGACCCCCTTGATCTCGACCCTCGCTCCCTCCGGGATGGAGACGTTGAGGTCCTCGCGGATGGTTCCCAGTCCTCTCTTCACGCGGTGGGTGGACCGGAGGAGCATACCGATACCCTCGGCAACATCCTTTGCCTCGGCACCGCTCGAAATGTCCGGGGCGCTCGCGATCTCGATGAGGGGGATTCCCAGCCGGTCAAGCCGGTACGTGATCTCCCCGTCCTTCTCGGTGATCTTCCGTGCAGCGTCCTCCTCGATACAGACAGTGGAGATGACGTGTGTCTTGCCACCGGCCACGAGCTTTCCGTCCACTGCAACAAGGGCAGTTCGCTGGAATCCGCAGGTGTTCGAACCGTCCACCACCATCTTTCGCATGACGACTATCTCGTTCGAGACATGCGCCCCGAGCATCTCTGAGATGGTCAGGACAACCTTCAGTGCGTCCTGATTGAGAGGGTATGGCGGCTCCTCATCTGCTTCCACGAGGCACGTGTTCGGGGTAACCTGGTAGCGGTATTCCATCCCCTTGGCAGCCTGCGTCTTTGCCGCCTGATCGGTAGCTCCAGTCTCTCCTCCGGTTGCCTGCAATGATCGAACGAACTCGCCCTTCAGGTTCTCGGTGAGGTCCCCACCGCAGGAACAGAACAGTTTGCCCGTGGCCAGCTGCTGGTGGATCTCGAGACCAACCTTCACGGTTTGCCCCCAACGTCGAGTGGACGCGATCGCCCGAACTCGCCCGCTATCTCCCTTACCATCGCATCGCCAACCTGTTTTGCGTCGCTGAAATGCTTCAGTGCCCAAAGAAGTTTAACGAAGGCGGTCTCAGGGAAGATGTCGCCAAGGTAAAGGACGCCAGCTGCGGAGAGTTCCCTGCCGCGGGAATAGACGAACGGGTCTACAGTTCCGCCCAAGCACTGCGTGGTCATTGCGACCACGGTCCCACCCTTCACCTCCCTCTTGATCCACGGGAGCAGGCTGGTGGGAACATGGCCCATGCCGGTCCCGGCAAGTATGATGCCACGTGCCCCTTCGGTGTGGGCAACCGCAACCTTCTCGGTAAGTCCGGGGTGGATCCATAGAAGCGCTCCCTTCTCATCAAAGCCCTCCTCGAGCCGCGCAGGTTTGCCCGACCGGGTCGCATGCGCAGAAAGCTGCAGAACGTTCTTCTCCATGATGCCTAGGGGAGGCTCGTTGGTCGAATGGAATGCGTCTCGCCGCGTAGAGTGCATCTTCCTGACCCTGGTACCGCGGTGTATGGCGACTGAATTGTCGGATGGGCCAGAGTGCATCGCAACTACCACTTCACCCAGGTCGGCCTCCCTGGCGATGCGCATGGACGACAGGAGGTTGGTAACTCCATCCGAGGATGGCCGGTCGATCGAACGCTGAGCTCCTACAAGGACGACAGGGCCGGGAAGGTCTCGCAACTGGAAGGCGAGCGCGCTGGACGTGTAGGCCATCGTATCGGTGCCGTGAGTGACCACGATTCCCCGGGCGCCATGGTCAAAGGCGGACTTTGCCTCCTGGGCGATTCGTGTCCAGTGCAAGGGGCCGACATCCTCGCTCAGGATATCGAATATCTCCCTGAGAACTACAGGTCCGCCAGAGGTAAGCCCGGGGTACACGGTCTCGAGAGCCTTCTTTCCCCTGACCGGCTTCACCCCTCCAGTCACGTAGTCTACGCGTGACGCGATGGTTCCGCCCGTTGCGATTATCACGACCGCCCCCTTCGGGCTTTCTTCTGCCCCGTCCGAAGGGCGCTCATCGGTGGAGAAGGCTTGCACAGGTTCACCCCAGGGGATGCCCGGTAGCACCTCTACTTGACAATCGCTGTGGATGAAGACGCCGACATTGTATCCAGAGGATAGCTTCAGATGGGCGACCCTGGGCTGCGAGAGCGGGTCCGAAGGGAGCAGCCATCCTCGCCAGGTCATCCCGTCTGGAAGGGTGATCACTACCTCCGTTCCAATCGGAAGGGCAACCAGTCTGTTCCAAGGATCGCGAGCGCTTTCACCCTCTGACATTGCCGTAGGCTCAAGAGAGGCCGCTATTATAAGCTCCTATCGGCGCAACCGATTGCATACATGATGGCGGTGTACGCCTCTCGGGGGAGTCGACCCGTTTCTGTTAGCCTACGACACCAGCCGATCATACCGGTGCTCTATCGGCATCCTGAGAGGTGCGAGAGGCTCGCGAATAAGCTCAATGTTCTTGAGGTGGCGTGCGATTAGCTGTATGACCGGTTGACGCGGCTGAGCGTCGACTGGCGCATAGTCCACAGCCCCGAGCCCGATGCCGAGGTTCGCCATCAGAACGGAATTGTCATCGCTGGCAAGCAGGAATGGCCTGACGTTCGAGCCCGCAAGGTCAGCGAGCAGCTCTGCCAATCCCCCTGACTTCCGAAGTTTGCCGGTCAAGAAGACGACATCCTGGAATGTCATTCCCCGGTATTTCTTGTTGTTGAGGTGGGAAAGCCCCAGGAAGACCCTCCATTCGACCCTCCCCTGTCGAAGGTTCCTCTTCTGTGACCTAGGCACCGAAGACGGGCCAGATAGGTGGGAAGGTCTTCCGAAATGCCGAGTCAATAGCGACGCTATGGACAACGGAACCTTCTTCTGAGGCTCATCGTGAGCGGTAGACCCGTTGTTGGGGTGCAAAAGCGGACACGGGTAACTCTTGGTAGCAGTGCTGCCGCAATACCGCACCCAGGCGCCTTCAAAATCGAAGTACACCGGGACATTGGACACTGGGCCGCGACAATCGGCCGTATCTACTTGGATGACAGAGAGAGGGTTCCCCACTTCGCCAGTGGTGATCATTCGCAGGAACGATTCCCCCTCCTCGACAGATTCGTGGAAGATCACAGCGAGGACCACCTGTGTCCCCGACCACAGCTCTACGGTCCCTGGAACCTTGGTCAAAGTATCCACAACAGACGCCGCCTTCTCCACGGATGGCCGGGACAGGAGGAACGAGACCCGCGGGATCCCTATGGCGTTGGGGTTTGGGATGAACCGGTCCTCCAGCAGCCCCTCAGAATACAGGCGGCGCTTGGCGCTGCGGTAAGTCGTTCGGGGGACCCCTGAGGCGCGCATCCGGTCCTCCTCGCACTCAAGCCCACCGGAGAGAATGCTCATGACAACCTGCGCCTCGTTGTCCGTGAGTGTTCTGGTCTTGCTGCTTTCTACCATGCTATGTGCTATCAGTGAGGGCCACTTTCAGGGTGTTTCGTGGCCCTGTCTCTTATTACCAACACCTCTATTATCTTATGCGTGACAGAAAGTGCTAGACATAATTATGCATGGCTTACAATAATTGCGGCAATAGGCACGGCACTACTGATGGTAATCGTAATGCCGGTCGTGCCTGCGTTCGGCGCACCCGCAATGGCGACCACCGCGAACCATGGCTCTCCGACGGGATGGGAGCCGAGATCCCAGGGAACTGGCACGCACACTGCCTCCGTGAAGCCATATGTGGCGGAAACGTTGGATTTGTGCACAGGCGTTCTCTATTCCGGCAACTTCCTGCCTACGGATTGCACTGGAAATAGCCCCCAGGGCATCGCATATGACAGCGGCAAGGGCGAGGTTTTCGTTGACCAGTATTACTACGCCAACGTGGCAATCGTCAATACGACTACCAACAGTGTGGTTCAGACCGTATCGGTGGGCAGCTATCCATATGGTGCCGCCTATGACAGCGGCAAGGGCGAGGTCTTTGTTTCCGACTATGGCTCTCAGCAGGTAAGCGTCATCAACGACACGACTAACACCGTTGTCGCCACAATCAATGTGGGAATCGAACCTCATGGCCTGGTGTATGATAGTGCCAAGGGTGAGATATTCGTAAGCAACTTTGGCGAATCGAACGTAAGCGTCATCGATGACAATACGAACAGTCCAATCGCGTCAATACAGGTAGGAACTGGCCCAGGGTGGCTTGCATATGACAGCGTCATGAGCGAGGTCTTCGTGTCGAACTATCGCTCGGACAACGTGAGCGTTATCAGTGATGCAACGAACGGTGTGGTCGCGAACATCCCGGTGGGGAGCTATCCGGCAGGTATCGGTTTTGACAGCTCAACTGGCCAGATGTTCGTTTCCAACGCGAATTGCGCGTCCGCTCCCTGCGGTCAGGGCTCCATAAGTGTGATTGACGACGCGACCAACTCAGTGGTCGTCACTGTGGACACAGACGCATCTCCCACTGACTCGGTCCATATCAGCAGCTTGGGTGACATGATCGTGGCCGACTATGGTTCGAACGACGTGCAGGTCATGTCCGACAGTTTTGACAATATAACCTCAACATTCTCCACCGGCGCTTATCCATCGTTCTTCGCATTTGACAGCGTGAACGGGTACGTATATCTCACAAATGGGGGTCAAGGGACTCTCTCCATTATCTCCACAAGGGGGGGGCAACCCTCACAGGGAACTTCGGGAGTCACTTACACGCTTGACCTATGTACAGATATACTTTTTTCAGCCAACATCCTTCCTGGCGATTGCAGCGATTACGGCCCTCAGGGTGTCGCGCTTGATAGCGGCAAGGGCGAGATATTCGTCACCCAGTATTATGAGGGTGATGTGAATATCATCGATGCCGCCACGAACAGCGCGACTCGGACGATAGCTGTGGGTAACGAACCCTATGCTGCAGGCTACGACAGCGCAAGAGGGGAGATTTTCGTTGCGAACTATGGCTCTTCGGATGTCAGTGTTATCAATGACAGTACCAACACGGTGGTTGCGACCATAGGCACAGGTGTGGAGCCACACAGTGCGGTCTACGACAGCGCCATGGGGGAGGTATTCGTCAGTAACTTTGGATCGGCCAATATCAGTGTAATAAGCGACGCAACGAACAAGGTGGTGTCAACGATACCGGTGGGCAGCAAACCCGCCTGGTTGGCCTACGATGACAATCTGGGCGAGATGTTTGTTACCAACTACGGCTCCAATAATGTGAGCGTCATAAACGACGGGACCAACACCGTGGTTGCGAACATCCCGGTGGGAAGTAACCCTCTGGGCATGGCATACGACAGTGGCAAGGGAGAGGTCTTTGTCGCGAACGCGAACTGTCTGTACGCCCCCTGTGGCCCGGGCACTGTGAGCGTCATCGATGCTGTCTCGAACAGCGTCGTGGCAACGATAGACACTAATCCTTCTCCAACTGACGTAGCTTACGACGGGGACCTGGGGGAGATATTCGTTCCCAACTACGCCCTAGGGAGCCTGAGTGTGATATCCGATACGAATAACACCATTGTCTCAACCATGGCAACTGGAACCAATCCATCATTTGCCGTCTACGACACAACGAACGGGTATGTCTACTTGAGCAACGGGGGTCAGGGGACCATATCCATGATAGCCACGCGGCCGGCGCCACCCCTTGGAATGCCGTACGTGGTCAACACGATCGACATTTGCTCTAACTACGTGTACTCAGGCAACTACTTGCCCGCCGACTGCGGCGGCAACTCTCCTCAGGGCATAGCTCTCGACAGCGCCAAGGGAGAGCTCTTTGTCGCCCAGTACGCCGCGGGCAACGTCGAGATAATCAGCACCACATCGAACAACGTGGTCGGAACAATTGCGACTGGCATCCGTCCATATGCCGCAGGCTATGACAGTGCTAAGGGGGAGGTGTTCATTGCCAATTACGGTTCGTCAGACGTCAGCGTGATCAACGATACCACAGACAAGATAGTTGCTACGATAGGCGTCGGCTTCGAGCCTCACAGCGTGTTCTATGACAGCGCCAGAGGCGAGATTTTCATTGGCAACTTCGGATCTGGCAACATGAGCGTCATCAACGACACGACCAACGGTGTGGTGGCAACTATCAATGTGGGCGCCAAGCCCGCCTGGATGGCCTACGACAATGCTCTGAGTGAGATCTTTGTGACGAACTATGGCTCCAACAATGTGAGCGTGATCAACGACGGGACGAACGGCGTGGTGGCGAATATCCCGGTAGGGAGCGACCCTCTGGGCATAGCGTTTGACAGTGGCAAGGGAGAGGTCTTTGTCGCGAACGCGAACTGTCTGTACGCCCCCTGCGGCCCGGGCACGGTCAGCGTCATCGATGCTGCAACCAACTCCGTCGTAGCGACGGTCGACACGGATTCCTCTCCAGTTGGTCTGGTGTATGACCGCTACCTGGGCGAGCTCCTGGTTCCCAACTATGGCTCTGTGGACATGAGCATCATATCCGACGCCACCAACACTGTGACCTCAACTCTCATGGTAGGGTCGTACCCATCGTTCACGGTCTATGACAATGCCAACAACTACGTCTACCTCACAAACGGATTCCAGGGAACAGTATCCGTCATTTCGACCACTATCCTTTCTGCGTTGACCGTTAGCCCGACAACGGCTGCCCTTTCTCCCAACGGGACACAGGGATTCAATGCTGCCGCGACGTGCTCAATCGGAGGTGTCATCGGGAACTGCCCCTCCAATGCGGTGTTCACGTGGGGTCTTAACAATACGCTTGGTAGTCTGAATTCAAGCACCGGCGCAGCGGTCACATTCTCTGCGGGGAGCGTCGCAGGCACGATTACACTCGACGTCACTGTCAGCATCTATGGGCAGTCCATGGAGAGCCAGGCAACGATCACCATTGCAACGATCACCTCAGTGAGTGTAGCCCCGAACCCGGCCTCCATTTCTTCGGGCGCGGCTCAGACCTTCAACGCAACTGCGACGTGTGCAATTGGAGCGGTCGGCGGGACATGCCCCGTTGCGGTGGCCTACGCCTGGGAGCTGAACAACACCTTGGGCAGCCTGAATTCGAGCACCGGCATGACGGTCACATTCACTGCAGGGAGCGACGCCGGAACGGTATCGCTCACCGTCTCGGCAACAGCGTATGGGCAGACGGTCACGAGCCAGGCGACCATTACGATAGTCAAGACAATAACTCCCATTCCTCTGAAGGCAATCGCAACCAATTCACCCCCCGAACTGAATGGAACAGTTTGCAACCCCTTCCCAGTCACAGTCGACTTCTTCGGGAGCGCCTCGGGTGGCACGTCGCCCTACAGCTTCTCTTGGGCCTTCGGTGATGGAAGCGCAGGTTCGCTCGTTCAGGACCCTGTGCACGAGTATTCCGCAGCGGGCACTTACAATGCATCCCTGACCGTAACGGATGCTCTGGAGAACAGCGCCGTGGCATACCTTACCGTCAATATCGTTGTGTCAGCCGTATCGTGCACTCCCAGTTCCAACCCACCCGCAATCTCCTCAGTTACCATCGACCCCAACCCGCTCACACTTGGCGACACGACCTACATCAACGTAAGCGCCACTGGCGGCACGGGGCCTCTCACCTACACATACACGGGCCTGCCGACAGGTTGCACGACCGCCAACGTGAGCTATCTGGCCTGCACTCCGACGGTCAGCGGCGCATTCTCGATTGGGATCTTCGTGAACGACTCTCTGAAGGAGTCCACATCCGCGATTGCCAGCCTGTTCGTCTACGAGGGGAATGTCACGATCACCTCAGTGAAGCTTAACCCTACCACCTCAGCGCTCACCACAGGAGAGACACAGGCGTTCGTCGTGATCCCATCCTGCTCAGGTACGTGCCCGACGGGGATCACGTACTCTTGGTCGCTGAGCAACAGCCTAGGGATCCTGAGCGCAACCAGCGGCTCGACGACCACATTCAAGGCTGGGGGCATTGCCGGGAACGATACGCTCTTCGTGAACGCGACACTTGACGGCAAGGTGGTCAGCAGCTCGGTCAGGATCTCCATAACCGCGATACCGGCAAAGCAGACCGGGCAATCGAATACCGGGATCCCGACCTGGCTGTTCCTCGTGATCGTGGCCATGGTAGTCGGTGCAGTTCTCGCAGCCTTGGCGATGTCAAGGCAGAAGAAGCAGAAGCGACTCCAGAACGTTGCCGGGCAGGTGGGGAGCACAGGCCAGGGCGGATCCATACAATCGTATGGCGAAGGGCCGCTGGCTCCGATCGCCCCCAAGGGCCCCCAAATAGGTGAGGAAGGCTCTCAGAACGACCCTGTCAGGGACATATTCTGAGCATACGCCGTTTGCCCCCTGCTTCCCCTCCCACCGGGAAGCGGGGCGCTGGGACACCGGAATAGCCACCCTGATGGAACTCAGTTCTGGTCGTTCAATGCTAGCTTGATATCGATGGGGATTCCGGCCTTCTCGTAGAGTGCCCCTACCGGGCAGGTGCGTACCGTGAGGCGCAAGGCCGTCTCGATGTCTTCGCGTGCCGCCGAGCTAGAGACATGGAATGTACCATCGACTCGTGTCATGGTTGGAGAGCCCTTGGGTCGCTCGGCCTCGATTTCCACGCTCATGCTCGAGAAGTTGAGCTTTCGCTTGCGGGCCACTATGGCGAAGATCGTGGTTATGCATCCCGCGAGTGAAAGGACATTCAGTTCAAGGGGAGTCGGACCCGCATTCTCTCCTCCCTCCTCGTTAGGCTGGTCGACCAGGATCGTGTGACCTCTTTGATCATCCAAGACTGACTGCATGCCGCCGTTCCAGGTGGCCTTCGCACGCACTTTCTCCATCGCTCCTGCTAGGCGAGTCCTTTCTTAAGCGATTGGGCACATGGACACTAATCATAGTCTAAGAGACCTGTGCTGAAGGAGTTGATTTGACGGGTTCAAAGTCAGAAAAACAGGCACAGACCCCATCATTCTAATATTGGCGGCATCTTTCATCCAGCATGAAACCTGGGAATGCGACCAGCAAGCCTGCCTCAGCATTCCAGGTTGACGGGCTTATCGCTTCAGCAATCCGGCGTGGTTCGCCCAAGATACTGGTTGAGGGTTATCGACGGTCTGGGTTGACAGAGACCAGCAAGCGGCTCGTGGCCAAGGGGACCCAGGGATACCTGGTCATAGATCTTGACCTTCAATCCACCCCTGACAGGATCTCCGAAGTTCTGAGCAAGGTCGTTTCCACCAAGAGCCCTGTCGCCCTGTTCCTCCACGACTACTGGGGAAGGGTGGAGTTCGACAAACTGCAGGAGTGGATCCCCGACAGGCCCCTCAGGAAGTCCATCCAATCATTCATCGGGAGCATCCGCAGCGAGTCGCATCGCGTTCGGCACACCTTAGAGCTGGATGCGAATCAGGTCGTGAACCAGGCTCTGACCGAGGCCGGCATCAACCTCGAGCCGGCACACCCCCTGCAAAAGGTGCTCAAGCAGTGGGCCACGATCCAGGTGGGGGGTTCCGGGGTATTCCTGCCAGGGGTTCCCTTTCAGGCCCTCGAGATGCTGGACGCGGCAACGGACTCGCAGATACAGAGAATAAAGAGGTGGGAGATCGAGACCGGAAGCAAGGAGGTTCGCGAGCTCTTCGATGAGTGGCAGGGAAGGGCACTCGCCGCGCTCAAGGGTAGAGAGGTGGTGCTTGGCGTCGCCGGCTGGGGCGTGCTCGGTTCATACGCGACAACCCTCGATTTCGTCAAGACCGTCCTGACGACGCTCGGCGGCGTGGCCTTGCCGGCTGAGCTCTCCGATTTCATGACCCTGCCGAATCTGGGGGGCATCCTGCTCGGGTCCGCCCTGTCCCTCCTGTTCCTGAGGAGGGGTAAGGAAGGCGGCTGGACTGAGTTCGAGGAGTACAGCGGGGAGATACCGAAGGCCGCGAAGTACTGGAGCACCGTTCTCACCGATGAAGAGAAGCTCGCGATAAGCTACGAGCTCGATTGTGTCGCATCTCTGCCCCCAGGGTCATCCTACGGGATACTGGAGGCACGCTTCCACGACCCCGACAGCCTGGACGTGGAGGCAATTGCAGAGGCCCTCGCCCCGCAATTCGACAGCGTCTCCGAGGACTGCAGGCGGAGCATTGAGAAGGAACTGGAAAAGGTCCACACCGCGCTGATCATCGTGCTGAGAGAGCTTGAGGTGAGGGTCGATCGGATAGAAGCCGAGGTATCCTCCATGAAGAGGGAGGTCAGGGATAGCTTCCAGATAGTCAAGGACGAGATCGAGGGGCCGCTCGTGAAGATCCTGAAGCCGCGGCAGCCGGCCAGGATGCTGGATCTTGTCGCATTGAACACCAACCTTCTCCCTCTCATCTCGGCCAGGCAGGCCTCCATAGTGACATCGTCCCGGCTGTCCGAGAAGATCGACCTCGCGGTCAAGGAGCTTATCAACGATCGGAAGGTGATAATAATCGGTGAGGAGGGGGTTGGCAAGTCCATCCTTCTCTACCTGGTATGCCGCAGGCTCATCACCACGGGGACGCCCGTCTTCTTCGGCGGGGTCGATGACCTGCCCTCCGATGCCGTGTACGTGCAGGACAACCTCACGCCATCGAGCGAGGAATACGAGGCAAAACTGAGGCTGTCTCGCCCGATCGTCGCCACCGTCCGGATGACCGACTGGAGGTCATCGGAAGCCAAGGGCTGGACCGAGATCAGCCTTGAGCCTTCCGATTTCGGCCCGGAGATCTGCAAGAGGATTCTGACGAGAGCCCTGAGGACCGAGGCCGTCAGATGGTCAGAGGAAGGCTTGCAAGCCGCGATCCGCAAGAGCCAGAGGCTCCCGATATACCTAGTGGAACTGGCGCGCTGGCTCAGGCTAAGCCACAGGCAGTTAGACGAGAGCACCGTGAAGGAGGCGCCGAATGATGTTCGGAAGCTGATACTGGACGAGCTCACGCTTCCTACGGTACCGCCCGCGGAGAGGCGCATGATCGTGCAGTTGCTCTACTGCATGGCGCTGACGTCTCGTCACCGGCTCCATCGGGCTCACTTGCAATCGCTCATCCAGAGCCTTGGCCTCGCGGTCGGCCGGTGGCTGCCCGAGGACATCCCCGCCGCCTTCTACGGTCTTGTCGACCAGTTTCCCTCCTCCGTCTTCTCCTTCAGCCATGACCTCTGGGCAGAGGTATTGCTGGGGTTCCGGTCGGCCGGCGGGGAGGAGTTCCCAGAGATAGGTGGGAATCAGAAGCTCCGAGATTTTCTCTGCGAAGCGTTCGACAAGTCGGTGGCGAGGGTGTTCGAGCTGCGGCCGGACGAAGCGGAGAACGTCATGCGGGTATCAATCGAGAACCAGCGGTTCCTGTCGGTCCGGTTCCTCGAGGAGGCCGAGCACCAGGACCAGCATCCCGATACGGCGATGTTAGTCTCCGAGGTGGTCGCGCACGGGGACCCGCTTGCGGTCGGGGAGTACCTCGCTGCGAGGATCGACCCAGAGAGGACGTCTCTCCAGGATCAGCTGATCCTGCTGGAGAGGATCGCTGAGGGGCGAGGGGAACGCGCGCCTGCGTTCAGTTCTCTGGTACTTAGAAAGGCGGAAGGAGTAGCTCGCGAGCTCGTGAGCCCGGGGGAGGAGCGATTCCGTCCAGATCTCGCAAAGGTGTTGAACGATCTTGGCGACACGTTCCAGACGCAGGGAGAGCACGGGGAGGCGATCGACTGCTACCAGGAGTGTGAGGAGATATACCGGGATCTGGCGGGCAGTGGGGAGGCGCAGATCCGTTCAGACCTGGCCCGGGTGTTGAACAACCTCGGCAGGGCTCTTGCGGACCAAGGCAGTCTCAGTGACGCGATAGCCTGCTGCAAGGAGAGCGAGGGGATCTACCGCGAGCTGCTCGTAGGTGGGGAAGAACTCGCCCATCCGGACCTCGCCAAGGTGCTGAACAACCTCGGCAACATACTTTCGGAGCAGGGCAAGCTGGACGAGGCGATTGCCCGCTACCGTGAGTGCGAGACGATACGCAGGGACCTGGTAGGCAGGGGAGAGAAGCGGTACCGCCCCGAGCTTGCCACTGTGCTGGGGTGCTTGGGCGCTGTTCTCAGGGCCCAGGGCAAGCTGGATGGTGCGGTGTCCTCGTATCGGGAGTGCGAGAAGATGCGCAGGGAGCTGTTGAGCGAAGGTGAGGAACGCTACCGGCCGGACCTTGCCGCAGTACTGAACGACATCGGTGATGTCCTTTCAGACCAGGACAAGCTGGACGAAGCGACCGACTGCTGTCGGGAGAGCGAAGGGATCTACAGGCAGCTTGTGGGAAGGGGAGAGGAGCGCTATCGACCCGACCTTGCCAAGGTCCTCAACAACCTGGGCTCTGCTCTCTCGGGCCAGGGCAAGCTGGACGAGGCGGTGGCCCGCTATCAGGAGTGCGAGAGGATGAGGCGTGAGCTTGTAGGCAGGGGGGAAGAGCGCTACTTGCCCGACCTGGCCATGGTGCTGAACAACCTTGGCGCTGCCCTCTCCGACCAAAGCAAGCTCAACGAGGCTATCGCGTGCGGCCGGGAGAGCGAACAGATCTACAGGGACCTGATACTGAGGGGGGAGGAGCGGTTCCACCTGGACCTCGCCGCGGTCATGAACAACCTTGGCGCGGCCCTTTCGGATCAAGGCAAGCTGGACGAAGCGGTAGCCTGCTATCTCGAGAGCGAGGGGATCTACCGGGAGCTGGTAGAGAGGGGCGGGGAGCAATTCCGCCCGGATCTGGCCACGGTGATGATTAACCTGGGCAATGTCCTATCTGAGCAGGGCAAGCTGGACGAGGCGATTGCCAGCTGCAGGGAGAGCGAGGGGATCTACAGGGACCTGGTCATCAAGGGGGAGGACAGGTACCGCCCGGACCTGGCCATGGTGCTGAACAACCTTGGCGCATCCCTCCTGGCCCAGGGCAAGCTTGACGACACCATAGCCAGCTATCGGGAGTGCGAGGAGGTCTACAGGGGTCTCATCAACAAAGGGGATGAGCGCTTCCTGCCGGACCTGGCCATGGTTCTGAACAACCTGGGTGTCACCTTCAGGTACAGGGGCCGGCTGGACGAGGCCATTGCAAGCTACCGGGATTGCGAGAGGATCAGGCGGGAGCTTGTCCGCCGGGGCGAGGACCAGTTCATCCCCGACCTTGCAAAGGTGCTGATCAATCTTAGCGTCGCCCTCAAGTATCAGGGCAAGGTCGAGGAGGCTAATGCATGCTCCAAGGAAGTGGAGCACCTGGTCGGCGGTGCGAGGCACGACGACGAGTAGATGTAAGGAGCTCAGAACGATCCCGGCGTCTTTGTCCTTGGCGGTTGTCTATCGCCCTGTGCCGGTTGCTGGGGGGTATTCGCCTTGCCCTTCCTCCTCGCCCTGATGAGAAGCGCGATGATCACGATCGCCACCACGACCAGCAAGCCGATGATCAAGGCATAGAGGACCATCCCGGAGAGGAAAGGGGTGGGGCCGGAGCCCGAATTGATGGCGACCGTGATGGTCGCATAGGAGCTGACCGTCTTGCCATTCAGAGTTGCGTTGACGTAGAGCACGACCGTCCCAGTGAAGGTGCTCGCGGTGAAGGTCACGGAGCTGCCTGAGGTCGCGCTCAGGCTCCCCATGGACTTGTTGGTCAGGGCCCATGAGTACGTCGGGGCCACAGTGCACGGGGTCTTGCAGGTCGGGGTGGCATTGAAGGCCTGCATGTCGGAAGGGGCGAGTGTGAAAGTTGACGGGCTCACTGACACCGACATGATCGGGGGTATTGGCAGCGTCACGTTCAGGTTGACAGTCCGGTATGCCGATGTGGAGCCGTTGTGCACGAAGACCTGCAGCGTTCCGGTGGCCGGCGTAGTCCCTGGAGTGAATAGAGTAGTGTTCCCGTTGCTGCTTGTCGGGTTCACAGTTCCCAGCGTGCTGGAACTTAGGGTCCATTGGTACTGGACCTGCGAGGTGTATGGCTTGTTGAACTGGTCCAGCGGGAGTGCGTAGAACGTCTGGGTCTCGCTGGTGTTGATCGTGAGGGAGGTCGGTGTCACCCACACGGACGAGAGGACTGGCGGGGGGAGGTAAATGGAGACGAAATCGCAGGCCATCTTCGTGGTTATCCCGTAGGTTCCGTTGATGCAGACCGTCAGTGTTCCTGTTCCGGAGCCAATGGTGAGGTTCACCCACCTTCCGCTCGATGTGTTCAGGCTGGCAAGCGTGTTCGGATTCATCACCCACGTGAAGCTGGTCACCGACGTCAATGACTGGTTATTTGTGCCGAGCGCGCTCGCTTGAAGGCGAGCAAATTGCCCGGGGGTGACGGCGATCGGCCCAGATGGGGTGATCGAGACCGAACCGAGCGTATCGCTGGAGATCACGATGGCCAGCACGCAATCCTGTACTGTTGTAGGACCATAGGTCGCATTCTCGCAAACGTGCCCCCTGCCCGCAGAAGAGCCCGCGTTGAACGTCACAGATGAACCAGTGGTCGCGGTCAGGCTTCCAAGGGTGGACGGCGTAAGTGCCCAGGCGTACGTGGCAGAACTGATCGGAGCGCCGCTCTGGTCCGACGCAGTGGCGGTCAGGCCGACCGCGGTATTGATGGCCGCGCTGATCGTGCTCGGAGAGATCGAGGTCGAGGTGAGTGTCTGGGTCACCACGCCTGTATTGCAGGGCACTCCCGGCTCCCCGCACTTCCACACGGGTTCTAGCGGGTTACCCTCGGCTAGGTAATCGTTCTCAACCATCGGGAACGTGCTCCTCCCCGTTGGAGGGCCCAGCGCGAAGGATGACGGATTCACGTTCATCTCCACCCGTTCCATGACCGCGAGGACGTTTGACGTGTTGAACGTCTGGTGGACGACGTAGCCGCAGTGCAGGCCAGGGGAAATCCCGCAGCCGGCCCCGGTCGCCGCTCCCTGCTTCTCGACATTGTGAGGGGCGACCAGCACGAACGGGAAGCGACGGCCGTCATTGATGTGGTCGCGCCCGTTCTGCCCGGCCTGTGTATCGTCCTCAGAGATGGCGATCACCGTGTTGTTCCGGTACGGGCTCGTCGCATTCTCGATGTCCTCGACGATGAGGTTCATCGAGGCATCGTTCCAACTGATGCACGTGGTCTGGGCCAGGGACGAGCCACAGTTGCTCCCAGGGTGGTCGTCGAACAGTTCGACGAAGGTGTAGGTGGGAAGACCGAAATCCTTGACGTAGCTGACGAAGGCGTACGCAGGGTACTGGTCGAGGAACGGGGAGGGGGCGCTGGAGGGGCACGTGGAGTCCTGGCAAACGAAGAGCTGCTGAGGGATGCCGGTGGCCGTTCGTCACTGGTGGCATGCTTGCAGAACTGCTGGAGGTATTGTACCACCACCCGTTCGTGCAACCGGTCAGGTGCTCGAGGGCCACGCTGTTGCCCGGTAGGCTACCTGGAATTCCGACGGTGGAGGGTGAGCTGCAGGAGGGGCTCGCTATCTCCCACACCATGTCGCCGATGGTCAGGAACGGGATGGTGCTGGGGGACTGGGCCACGTTCGGCCCAAGGTATCTGTCAAAGATCGAACCGTTCCCTGAGTCGTAGTTCTGGTCGTTCCCGTCGGACCCGAAGGAGCAGAGCCCGTCGCTCGTCGCAGTCCCGTTGTATATCCCCCACTCGGTCGATGAGCCTGTCCCCTCGGTGCCGCCTGAAGCGCACACTGAGTCAGAACCACCCCACGTGTTGGCCGTGTAGAGGTATGCGTGGGCCTGGGAGGAATAGGGATCGATAGAGGAGTACATGTTGTCGAAGACCGTGTAGTTGCGTGCCAGAGAATGGAGGTTAGGCACGTAGAGCTGGTCGCCGCTAGGGGCGGTCTCGGTCGTGGCCGAGCTCAGCGTGGGCGAGTCCCATCCCTGGTTGTCGTCGCAGCTCGCGTTGATGTCCAGGTGGCAATCGCCGAGGTAGTCGTCGAAGACGTGGTTCTCCCTCACGATGTAGATGAAATGAGTGAGGTTGTTTGGGAACGGAGGCAGGCTGCCGCTTGAGAGTTGGGAATCGCCAAGTGTAGAGATCGAAACGACCTTTTGAGAGGAAGCAGAGGATCCGGGAGCAAAGCCACACCCGGAAAACAGCAATCCGACGGCCATCAGAACTGATATTGCGGCCCATTGCCTGATTGTCAGCCCCAC
>Ga0326727_10013207_pt1 | contig 18469 bp, 13 predicted proteins | sample MB2enrmetagenome_FD_207643 | JGI IMG/M metagenome (GOLD analysis project Ga0326727, IMG submission 207643) | Lab enriched peat soil microbial communities from McLean, Ithaca, NY, United States - MB29MY | ecosystem: Environmental > Terrestrial > Soil > Wetlands > Peat | place: USA: New York...
AGCCTTAACAGCCACATTCCTTGGCACTACAAAAAGGCACTTTTTGCGATTTTTTCAAAGAGCGGCTACGTAATTACAGCTAGTTACACCAAGCGAACCTGCTTGAACTGTAGAAGAAAAGTTAGAGATATTCTATCGTCATACTAATCGCTCCCCGCTGGATAAGCCAAAGGCCACTGGTGGGGTTGCTTTGCTTAACCTTTGTTATAGGCTTATATAGGGATCACACTATTATTACAATTTGCTGTAATAACTGGATATATACAGCATTACATTCCAATATACCCCCAAATTATACCCCCCAAGTTTCCGTCTTTCCTCTTCAGGATTATCAGCTTTTTGCTATTTGCGGTTGCTATTCCCCCTTTACCTCAGCTCGGATGACGCCACTAGTGGCCTACCATTTGCGCTTGCAAATCTGAAAACTGATACCCCGCTCCTTGGGCACGGCCAAATTTTTGAGGTGAAGTATCCGGGAAACCGATACGACGCCGATTCCCAGATCCTTAAACTGCATCCTTGGTTTTGCCTTCAGAAACAAATATAACAACCTGGGCGCCCGTGCCGAATATAAACTAGTAAAAGTTTGGATTCAAGGATATCCCGTAGCCCGAATATCTATCCTAGGAAGACTGAGAGTTGAGGGCAAACGCATATTATTGCCCAATTCAGCCACCGGTTCTGATATCAAATCCGCCAAGCAAAATTGTATTTAACTTGCCACCTGTTCTTGAATGAAACCCACCCCCTATTATTGTCCAAATCCGCCACATCTTGGGTTGACAGGTCCAGGTGTCGATTCTATTCATAATTCGCATTGAATTCCATGTAAGGGAAAACCGTTTTCTGAGACGACGCCGTATATTGAATAAAGCTAAAGTTTTCACTAAAAATGCAGATGTATAAATATAACGGAGTCCAACGCAGCTTTCATTTACGTTTGATTAAAAGGGGTCATGGAGCATGGGTGTATTTAATGAAAAATTGAAGAGTGAGTTGGTACTTGAGGAAATAAAAAGACAAAGAGCTATAAAGGATGTCGTCGATGTGGAGGAGCAACGAGTTAAGATCGTTATCTTCTCAGTGGCCGGGAGGCGATATGCCTTTTACGGCGCCAACATAAAGGAGATTCTTCCGGCCTGCGAAATATCCTGGATGCCGTGCCTGCCCGAGTACCTGCAGGGATTGATCAACGTCCGGGGCGATATTGAATCCGTGGTAGATATAAGCTGCTTCCTGGGGGGAAAAACTGCCGCTCCGGCCGGTAGTTTCATATTGCTGGTGGTAAGCGGAGGCTTTCAATCCGGTGTGAGAGTTGACACCATCGATGATGTGGTTGATGTCCCTGTAAGCGCCATAGAACCGCCTCTTTCGACCCTCAGCGGAACGACTGGGGACCTGGTATGCGGCGAAATCCGCTTGGGACAAGAAACCGCAACATTGCTGGACATCGAAAAACTGTCCGCAAGGATAATGTTATGAGCACCACGGGAGGTATGGGAGAGGACAACTGCCTCAACCTGCTCTTGTTTTCGACTTGTGGAGTGCCTTTCGGCGTTGACGCCGCCCAGATAGCGGGGACGGCTCCCCTGGAGGGCGATGACGGATGGAAACCCTTATGGCTTCATGAAGTACTGGAGTTTGGTGACCGGCCGGTTACGTACCGGGAGCCCGTTATACTGAATGTCAGAACGGTTGATGATGCCCAATGGAGGGTGGTTGTCGATGCCTTGGAGGAAATCACATTAACGGGACCAGATGAGATTCTTCCCCTGCCTTCGACGGTTGAGTCCCATGCACTGCGCAAGGGGTTGTGGGGTGTCCTGCCAAGGGGAGGTCATATGATACTGCTCATGGATTTCAGATTGTTTCTGAGCCGACAAGTCCCCAAATAATCGGACTGCAGGAGTCCGCAACGGAGGAATCGGATGAAGGAGGTCTGTCCAACAGTAATACACATCAGGGACTCGGGAAAACCAATTTAACGTAATACCGTCTCTTTAAAATTGTTGTTCCCTCATTGATCCTGAACGGGAACCCGGATTATACAAGCATTAAAACCTGACTGCCCGATAGAAACTTTTGGGTGTTACAGGAAAGAAGACTGAATGTTTGAAAGTTTCTTGTAGCTATGAGTTACCGACGATTCAGAAAGGATAAAATAATGAGGATGACATTGCGGAAAAAGGTACTTGGACTGATCATCTTGTCTGTGTTGGGGACGGCTGTCGTCATTACTTCCCTCTCCATCATGAACATTGTATACCGCGGCAATAAGCGGGTCGCTTCGTTCAAGGAGACGCTCCTAACCGAAAGGAAGCAGCAGATAAAGGGATACGTGGACATGGCGGTCAGGATACTTGACAAGGTTCCCGGCGACGAGGCAAAAAAGATCGTCGGGAACATGCGTTACGGTGATAAGGGGTATCTCTGGATCCACGACTTCAAAAACGTTGTGGTTGTCCACGACGATCCCCGGGTGGTGGGGAAGGATATGACCAATCTTCATGACCCAAACGGTGTCTACTTTGTCCGAGAGCTTACCAGGATCTGTCGCGACAAGGGGGAGGGATTCCTGAACTACTCCTGGAAAATTCCGGGACAGGAAACCCTGAGACCGAAGATCGCCTTTGCCAAGGCCATGCCCGGCACCGACTGGATCGTGGCGACCGGTCTCTATATCGACGACATCGACAACGAGGTGGCCGGGGAGCAGGCAAGGATCAGGCAGGAGGTCACCACCACCATTGCCCTACATCTGGCTGTCTCCATTGCCGTGTCGATCCTTCTGATGGTCTTGGCCATATATATCGTCAACCGCTATATCACCGGACCCCTGGAGGCCATCACCCGCACCATCAAGAATTTCGACAATGACCTGACGCTTACCATGCCTGTATCCACCACGGACGAAGTGGGGGAACTTGCCGGCTGGCTAAACGATCTCATCGGCAAGTTTCACCAGGTCATTGTGATGATCTCCGAGGTCACCGGAAAAGTCCACTCCCACACCGGAGCCATCGCTTCCACCATGGATCAGCAATCCGGGTTCGCCACCCAACTCTCCAGTTCGGTGGTGGAGATATCGTCCACCATGGAAGAGTTGTCCTCCACGGCCTCCCAGATAGCACAGCACAGCCAGGGTGTGGTGGAACGAGCCGACAGGGCGCTGGCGGATACCAGACACGGGGCTGGAGAGGTGGAGACCCTTTCCGTGAAGATGAAGGACATAAGCAACGATATCCAGTCGAATCTGAACGAGATCGTCGAACTGGGGAGAAAATCTAAAGAGATCAACAAAATCATGGAGATAATTAACCATATCGCCAGCCAGACCAAGCTCATCGCATTCAATGCGGCCCTTGAGGCGGCTGGCGCGGGCGAGGCCGGCAAGCGTTTCGGGGTGGTGGCGGTGGAGATCCGACGGCTGGCCGACAGCGTGGTGGAGTCCACCGGCGAGATCGAGGGAAAGATCACCGAGATCCTGGACGCCGTAAACAGGCTGGTGATGTCGTCCGAGAAGAATTACCAGATGGTCACGGAGGGTCGGGAATACGCCTCCGGAACCGTATCGATGCTGATAGAGAGCGTGGACGGCGTGGAGGAGACCGCCGGATCGGCCCGCCAGATCTCCCTTTCCACGCAACAGCAGCAGATCGCCAGCAGCCAGGTGCTGTCGGCGCTCAAGGAGATCGAGCAGGGTGTGCTGCACTCCACCGGTTCGGTCCACACGCTGCACACGGTCACTGGAGAATTGGCTGGTCTGGCGGATCAACTCAAATCGCTGGTCACGACGTTCAAGCTCGGCGACGGAAAATGCGATGGCGTTTTCCTTGACTCCGGAGGAGGGAAGTGAGCATCCGGAAACGGGACAGACTGATTCGAGTCATGGTAGTAGACGACAGTCACCTGGTACGTGACTTGATCGCGGAGATCCTGACCTCGGTGACGGGGATAGAGATCATCGGCTTCGCGGCCAATGGCATGGAGGCCGTCTCCAAGGCAGCCCTCTTGAAGCCAGACCTGATCACAATGGATATCGAGATGCCGATCATGGACGGGCTTGCAGCCATCGAGCAGATCATGCGTGAAAATCCTACGCCGATCCTTGTGGTGACCGCCATGGGGGGGGTACGCACCGCCTTTAGCGCTGTATCCAAGGGTGCCCTGGACGTGGTGGAAAAACCGGATATCAGTCTAGCGAGCGGGCGCACCCTGATAAATAAGGTCCGGATACTGTCCGGCATTGATATCAGGGCGCACCTGGCCGCAAGGGGAGGAGGCGCGGGGGGCGGGCCCGGACAACGGGCGGCGCGGAGGCCGACCTGCGCGAACAGCAGGATCGTTGCCTTTGCCTCGTCAACGGGCGGCCCCCAGGCGCTCCTTTCCATCCTATCAGGGTTGCCGGCCGGTTTCCTGGCCCCAATCGTTATCGCCCAACATATTGCCGACGGTTTTACCCAGGGTATGGTTGATTGGCTGGGTGGGAACAGTCCTTTCAGGGTCTGCGTGGCGCGCAACGGTGACCGTCTCTCAACAGGGGTCGTTCATGTCAACCCGGCCGAGTTTTCCATGCAGGTGACGAGTCAGGGGATGGTGGTCCTGAGTGAACGTACAGTACGGGAGAAGTACCATCCTTCCTGTGACACCTTGCTGCGTTCCGTTGCCGACGCCTACCGGGAAGAGGCGGTGGGGGTAATCCTTAGCGGCATGGGAGACGACGGCGTTGACGGCATGCGGGCCATACGGACCGCAGGCGGCGCCACCCTGGCTCAGGATGCCGAAAGTTCCGTGGTGTACGGCATGAACCGTCTAGCCGTTGAGCGGGGACACGTCGGGCGGGTGCTGGCGTTGAACGAGATACCGCTTGAACTGGGGCGCCTGATAGAGTCCATTGGGAGATGAGGTGATAATGTCGTCCATTGAATCAGATACCGGAGAAATGACTGCGTATAAAGAACTGCTGCTGCAAACGTGCGGCCTCAACTTCGAAAACGATCGGCTTAGATCCCTGATTTCAGCAGTGCAGCAGCGGATGACGGTCAATGGTCTTGACTCTTCTGAAACCTATCGCACACTGCTTATCCGGAACAGTGGCGAATTCAGCCTGCTGGTGGAACTCCTTACCGTCAATGAAACCTATTTTTTTCGTGAAAAGGAGCACCTGCGGCTGGTTTCCGAGTGCCTGGCGCCTGAAATGCTGGGTCTTCGTAACGTCAACCGTCCGGTCAGGATAGTGAGCGCCGGATGTTCCACCGGCGAGGAGCCGTATTCCATCGCCATGTTGCTCCGGGAAAAATTCGGCCAGGAGAGCGGCCGCCTCTTTTCCATAACCGGCGTAGATATCGATGCCGCGGTGATCGACTCCGCCAAGAACGGAGTCTATGGAAAAGGGTCGTTCAGGGGTGTTGACGAGGCGATTGTACGGCGTTTTTTCGAGCCTTACGGCCGGGGTAGGTTTCGTGTCAGGGAGGATGTCAGAGGGGAGGTAGCGTTCGAGGTTGTGAACCTTCTGACCGGTAATTATCCCCACACAATGCTAAGCCCGGACGTCATCTTCTACCGCAATGTTTCGATTTACTTTCCCGGGGTGGTGCAGCGTAAGGTATTCGGCAAGTTGGCCGACCTGCTGGGCGAGGGGGGATATCTGATCGTCGGCGCCTCCGAGACCCTCCACCACGACGTCGGCATCCTGACCTTAATGGAACGGGATGGGCTCTTTTTCTATCGTAAGCTTCCCGGTATCACCATTGAGGAACGGCGAGCTACAAGACGCGTGGCGCCCCGCAGGGACATTTCCGCTGCCGTTCCGCTACGATCTCCGCAATCCTTCTCTGGCCTCGGTGCAGGAGAGCGTCCCGCGACGCGCACGGGTTGCCCGGCGTCAACCATGCCCGGAGGGGCGAAGCAGGCGCCGTCCGCCGCACCCTTCGGGGGCGACGGCAAGGGAATGTTCGACGAGGCCCTGGAGTTGGCCGTAAACGGGCGGACCGACGCGGCCCTCGCCATGCTGGAGACGTTAACTGACCTAGACCGTTCGTTTGTCAAGGCCCATACCCTCAAGGGGAGTATCCTTTTGAGCGAGTCCCGTTTCGATGAGGCCCACCACGCAGGGGAGACCGCCCTTTCTCTTGATCCGCTCTGCCTTGAAGCATCCCTCATACTCGGCATCATCGCCCGGCATGAAGATGACGACGATGAAGCTTTCAAACGATTTCGCGAGGCGATCTACCTGAACCCCAATTGCTGGCTGGCCCATTTCCACATGGCCGAGATGGCATTCGGGCGTGAAGATAAGAAACGGGCGCGTAGCGCCTACGCCAAGGCCCTTGAGATACTGGAAAACGGTTCCCTCGCTGAACACGGGAGAGATTATTTCCCTTTGGCGGTCAAGGCTGACCAGTTTCTCGTCATCTGCCTCCACAAACTTTCACTATTGAAGGAAAAAATGGATAACAATCATGGCTTTTGACCAATCAAAATTCTTGGCCCGATTTGTGGATGAGGCGCGGGAACATTGCACCCGGATCACCGACGGTCTCCTGACTCTGGAGAACGCTCCCGACGACGGGGAAGTCCTCAATGCCCTGTTCCGTTCGGCCCACACGATCAAGGGCTCGTCGCGCATGATGAAGCAGATCGGCGTCTCGGAACTGGCCAACCACATTGAGGACGTGCTGGATGCACTGCGAGGGGGGAAGGTTGCCTTGACCCGCCCGGTTTCCGATCTTCTCTTCAGTGGAGTGGATGCGGTGACGGCCATGCTGGCCTCGGTCAAGCCGAATGAGCCACCGCCGGAGCCACCCGAGGTCATTCTCTCGCGGTTGGCATCTGCCGCATCGGGGACCATCCATGTCTCCATATGCGATCCTTTGCCGCAACCTTTGCCGGAAATGGGACCGGCTACGGAGGAGACCGAGTGTGCTGGAGCGGCGTCTCGGCCCGTCTCCGACCGTGAGCCGCCGTTACAGCCTTCTTCATTGCTGTTCCCCGGCCCAACTTCACAACAGTCCATTCTTCAGCAGGCCGGTGAGACCGCAGCGCGCCATTCCGCGGCAAATACGGCGACTGCCGACTACCTGCGTGTAAAAGCGACCAAACTGGACGACCTGATCAGGCTGATGGGGGAGATTGTATCCGAACATGGGCGTTTCAGGAAGCAGGTCCGTCAGCTGCATGAGGTAGAGCGCATGGCGACCCATTTCAATGGCAGACTCTCGGCAGTCCTGGAATCGGTAACGGGAGGCGACAGTGCCGGCCGGGAAATGCTTGAGGCCGGGAACGCCCTATGCCTGTCTTTGCGCCAGACCATAAGCTTTGTGGCGGACGAGACCCTGATACGGGACCAGCTGGTGCACGATCTTCGGGAAACGTCTCTCAAGCTTCGCATGATGCCGCTTTCCACCGTGTTCGACTCCCTGCGGCGCACGGTCAGGGACTTGGCCCGCGAGCATGGAAAGGAGATCGACCTTGAAGTGACCGGCGGGGAGACCGAACTGGACCGTAAAATCATTGAGCGGATTGGCGATCCTCTTATTCACATGATCCGCAACTCCCTCGACCATGGGCTGGAAAGCGCCGCGGAACGGATTGCCGCGGGTAAACCGGAGCGAGGGACCATCACCCTGTCGGCATGTTATGACGGCGGCTGCGTCACTGTGGCCGTTGGAGACGACGGCCGTGGGCTCTGCAACGACAAGATCCGCGAAAAGGCTCTTGCCAAACGGTTGTACGACGCTGAAGCCCTCGGCCGCATGTCGAAGTCGGAGATAATAAACATGATCTTCCTTCCCGGTTTCAGCACCAGCCCGATCATCACCGATCTTTCCGGCCGGGGAGTGGGGATGGACGTGGTCAGGAAAAATATCGTGGATGACCTAAAGGGGTCGATCATCATCGATTCACGCGAGGGTGAGGGTACTACCTTTTTTTTGCGGCTCCCCCTGAACTTGGCGATTTTGCCACTGTTTCTCTTCAAGGTGGCGGGAAAGCACTGCGCCTTGCCGGCCACCTCCCTAACTGAGATGGTCACGGTTCGGAGCGGGGAGGTGATCGACATCGTCCAGAAACGGGCCATCCGGCTGCAGGAGCAACTGGTACCGGTGGTGAACCTGTCGGCACTCCTGGGAATCCCGAACGGGCAGGAGCAGAACAAGGACGAAATACTGATGGCAATCGTTAGGGACTGTGATGAGAAACTCGGCCTGGTGGTAGATGAAATCTTGGGGGAGGAGGAACTGGTGGTCAAGCCGTTGCCGGTTCATATGCAGAACCTGCGGCTGGTGTCGGGCGTTACCATAGGTGAGGGGCACGGCATCATCACCATTCTGCGCGTGCCGGAACTGTTCAGGCGCGCCCGAGAGCTGACCGATACGGGAAGTGTGATTTGCTCCGACTCCCAAGGGCAGACGGCCACGGTGCTGGTTGTGGACGACTCCATCAACACCAGGGAGATCGAGAAGAGTATCCTGGAGGCTTACGGCTACAAGGTGTGCACGGCCGTGGACGGCGAGGAGGCATGGGAAAAGACCCGAGCCGAGCGGTACGACCTTGTCATAACCGACGTGGAGATGCCCAGGCTGGACGGGTTTTCCTTGACCGAACGGCTGCGGAAAGATGAACGTTACCGGCACGTGCCGGTCATCATTGTCACCTCGCGGCAGAAAGACGAAGACAAGAAACGGGGGATCACGGTCGGAGCGGACGCCTATATCGTCAAGGGGGCTTTCGACCAGTCCATCCTCCTGGAAACCGTGAGGAGCCTGATCGGCTAGCTTTGCTTATCAGGTTGACAGAATGAAGACTGTCGGGAATGATCGGCAGACTTCGCAGTTCAGCCTAACCACCTGGTTTATTTACAAAGGAGTTGTCATATGACTGACGCATTGGCAGATATTCTGGTTGTTGACGATGATACATTCACAGCTGAACTGACCGGCCTGATCCTGGAATCGGCCGGATACGGGACGATCATTGCCGAGGGAGGGGTCGACGCACTGGAGAAGTTATCGGCCGACCCGTCGTTAAGCGCGGTGGTCTCGGACATGAACATGCCGCTGTTAGACGGGATTCAACTCTTCGCCGAGCTGAGGCGACTAGGTTTTCGGCAGCCGTTCGTGCTGCTCACCGGCGAAGCGGCTGAACCATTGCGGGCATCCCATCCCGGTATGGACGCCGTGCTGACCAAGGATGAAAGGCTGGAGGAACTCCTGCCGAAAACGGTGGCTGCACTGCTGGCCGCGGAGGCAATTGATGAGTAACCAGGCACCGACCTTTGCCCTGAAGCTGAAAAAGATCCGCGAGGCGTACATGAAACAGCTCCCCGGACAGTTGGAGGGGATCCGCGTGGCCTTTGACGATTTCGCGCATAACAGCCGGGCAACCGAGGCACTGGAAAACCTGCACCGCCGCATCCACACCCTTAAAGGGGCCAGTGCCTCTTTTGGACTGAGCAGGCTAAGCGCTGTCGCGGCTGCCGGGGAAGGGCTCGCAAAACAGGCCCTGCAGTCCGACCTGCCGCCCGACCTAAAATGGTACCAACGAATGCGTGAGTGCCTGACTCGGCTGGAACTGGAGGAGGGGGGCGATGAGCAGGCCCTGGAGATGGAAATCCAGGTCCGTGAACTGGATGCCGCGGCCGAAAACGCCCTGGAGAGGGAACGGAAGGTCATCTACCTCTGCGAAGACGATTCGTTCCAAAGGCTCTCCCTGGCGACCCAGATAGACTGCTTCGGTTTTGAGGTGTTGTCCTTCGGTGACTTGGAGCAGATGCGGAACGCTGTGCGCAATTCCCCACCGGACGCCATCGTCATGGACGTGATCTTCCCCGACCGCAACCTGGGAGGGACCGAACTGATGTTCGACATTCAGGCCGAGCGCGACAATCCCATCCCGACGGTTTTCATCTCCTCACAGAATGACCTAACCGCACGTCTTTCCGCAGTGCGCGCCAGTTCCAGCGCCTATTTCAGCAAACCGGTCAACGTCAACGATCTCTGCTCGTCTCTCGCCAGCCTGACCTCATTGGTGAAACAGGATCCGTTCCGGGTCATGATCGTGGATGACGAACCGCAGCTGGCGGAGTACCACGCCTTGATACTCCAGAATGCGGGCATGATAACCAGGACGGTGGACGATCCGTTGCAGGCCCTTTCCCCACTCTTCGAATTCCAGCCCGACCTGATCCTGATGGATATGTACATGCCTGGCTGTAACGGAATGGAACTGGCCAAGGCTATCCGCCAGATAGACGCCTATTTCAGCATCCCGATCGTGTTTCTTTCCAGCGAGACCAATGCGGACAAGCAGTTTCACGCCATGTGCATGGGAGGGGACGAATTCCTTACCAAGCCAATCAAGCCGCACCACCTGGTGACGTCGGTCGCGGTGCGGGCTGAACGGATGAAGATGATCCGTTCCTTTATGGTGCGGGACGGCATGACCGGTCTCTTCAACCACACCACTACCAAGGAGTACCTGGAAACCGCCATTGCTCATGCACAACGCAGCCGTAACGAACTCTGCCTGGCCATGCTCGACTTGGACCGCTTCAAACTGGTAAACGATACCCATGGACACCCCACCGGCGATCGGGTGTTGATCACTCTGGCTCGGCTGCTCCGGCAGCGCCTCCGCAAATCAGATATTGTTGGCCGCTATGGAGGAGAGGAGTTTGCCGTGATTCTGCCCGACTGCAATCTTGATCAGGCAGTCGCCATCATGGAGCAACTGCGGGTGAATTTCGGCAACATTGAATTCCAGAAAGGGGATACATCCTTTTCAGCAACATTCAGCTGCGGCGTGGCCCCGCTCTCCCGTTTTTGCACTGTCAATGCCCTGTGCAAGGCTTCCGATGAGGCGCTTTACAGAGCAAAGAACGGGGGGCGCAACCAGGTGGCGGCCGCATGACGCAATGGTAGTTCCTTCAAGATTTGGGTCTGGGGAGCAATAAGAAGAGAAAAGTCAGATAAGGTCCATTCATTAGGGTTGTAAGCCAGAACCATCGGAATTTTTGAAGTACGTTTTTTGGCAGGCGATCATCACTTTATAACTCCCCTCCTTCGCTCTCCTTTGCCAGCAAGACGATATCGACCCGCCTGTTCCTAGACCTCCCCACGTCCGTCCCGTTACCGGCCATGGGGCGGAACTCTCCGTAGCCGACAGCGGAAATTTTAGCGGGCAGAAATTTGTAATTATCTATCAGGCAATGGACGATGTTTGTTGCTCTTGCAGTCGAAAGCTCCCAATTTGACTGATACATGCCGGAACTTATCGGGACGTTGTCAGTATTTCCCTCGATCCTGACCGGATTGGAATACCCGGCAAGGGACCTGGCAACCATTGCGAGAAGCTGCAGTGATTCTTGCTTTACCGTGGCGTCTCCTGAATCAAAGAAGCCGGCTTCCTTGAGGCTAACTACCAGACCTCTCTTGGTGATATCTACGTTCACCTTGTTCTGCGCACCGTACTTTTTCAGGTTCCCCTCAATGGCGGCCTTGATCTCTAGAAACTCCTTCATTGCCGCATGAGTAAGGACCGGGCTTGACTCTTTCTGGACATGGCGCAAGCCGGGGGTGATGACTTCCCTGCGAACGGAGGGAATGGTCCGCAAATCGGTGCTTTCCGTCAGATTCAACTTCTCCGCGGAGGCGCCGGTCTTCACGTAGCCGAATGACTCACGCAGGGAGGCGACAAGTTGATCCACCATATTCTTGTCGGTCTGGGACATGGCGTAGAGCATGACGAAAACGGCAAACAAAAGCGTGATGAAGTCGGCGTATGAAATCAGCCATCGCTCGTGATTCGGCTCCTTCTCCGGCTTTTTCTGTCTCTTTTTCATTTAGGTTCCTTTATGACCTTTTATCGTCGTTGTGCTGCAAGTAAGACCAGAGCCTTTGTTCAATGGTATTGGGATGTTCACCGTTCTGTATGGCAATCGGCCATTCGATTATCATCTGTTTGATCTGGGTCTCATACTTCAGGCGATGTTTCATATTGGCGGTTATCAGACCGTAGATCGTAGCCACGAAGGCCACAGCGATCCCTCCATCGATTTTTGAACTGAACGATAGATATTACATTGATATTAAAATTATGGGTAGCCGCATGGTTGAAAAGGTGCTACAGCTTGCCTTCCTCGATCTTTCGCACCAGTGTTGCAATGTCAGCTCCGTAGTTGATATCTCGCTCAGTGAAAAATGCTCAAATCTTCCAGTTCCGTTTTTACGAATGTGTCTGCCCGGTCAAGAAATCGCAAAGAATTCACAATAGAGGCAATGTGCTCGATACCCTCGCAGGTTTCAGCTATGATAGACTCGATGTACTGACGGATATTGGCAAGCTTCACTTTTATCATCCAGGCAAGTATTTCAATTGCCTCATCCTGAACACCTTCATCTGCGCCTAGCAATAGTTCCGCCATTTTCAGCATACGATCCGAACCGTCGGCAAGCATCCGCGCATATCGACCCCCCCTCCCTCAATGCCCTCTCCAACGTCCTCTTGACCACTGCCTACGCCCTGGAGAGCAGCTCCCTCTACTCCATGCTCCAGGAACATTTGCAGGGGCTGGAGCAAAAGGTCCGGGAGAGGACGGCGGAACTCCAAGCCGCACGGGATATGGCGGAAGCCAGCGCACGGGAATTGAAAGCGGCCAACGAACAGATCTGCCGCGAAATCGTTGAACGGAAACGTGCTGAAGATGAACTGCTCAAGGCTCAGAAGCTCGAATCCCTCGGGGTCTTTGCAGGGGGGATTGCCCACGACTTCAACAACATCCTGACCGCCATTCTGGGTAATCTTTCTTTTGCCCGGATGCAGCTTTCCCCCTCCCACGTCATCGCCAGGCGCCTGGAAGAGTGCGAAAAAGCCACTGTCCGGGCCAGTGAAGTTACCCGACAACTTCTGACCTTTGCGAAGGGAGGGGAACCGGTCAAAACGCTCATTGTTTCCGCTTCCCTGGTCAAGGAGGCCACATCTTTCGTGTTACGGGGCTTCAATGTCAGAAGTGTCGTCGATCTGGCGGATGATCTCTGGTGCGTGGAGGCGGACAGTGGGCAACTCAGTCAGGCGCTGCATAATCTACTGATCAATGCCGCTCAGTCAATGTGCGATGGCGGCAATGTAACGGTCAAGGCCGTAAACGAGATGCTAGGTGCCGGTAATCCGCAGCCGCTTACACCCGGCGCCTACTTGAAGATCATTATCGAAGATAATGGGTGCGGCATCCCGCAGGAAAATTTTGGCAGGATATTTGACCCTTACTTCACAACAAAGTCGCAAGGGAGCGGCCTGGGGCTCGCATCCGTCTATTCCATAGTCAAGCGACACAGCGGAACTGTGGGAGTCACCTCCAAGGTAGGCGTGGGTAGCACCTTCACGATTTACCTTCCCGCCTCACCCTGCAAGCGCCCTGAAGCGGCAGCGGTCAAAAAGGTAGTCGAGCCTGTCACCGGCGGCAGGATTCTCATCATGGACGACGAAGATTTCATCCGTGAGATTGCAACCGAAATCCTGCAATTCCAAGGCTATGATGTGAAAGCTTGCAGCGACGGAAGAGAGACAATCGAGCGCTTCCGGGAGGCTCGTGAGCACAACGCCCCCTTTGCCTGCGTTATCCTCGACCTGACCGTCCGCGGCGGAATGGGGGGAAAGGAGGCCGCCCCCTTGCTCCTGGAGATCGATCCAGATGCCGTGCTGATGGTCTCCAGCGGCTATTCCAATGATCCCGTCATCGCCAACTATCGTCACTACGGTTTTAGAGGCGTTATAAGCAAACCGTTCGATGCAAGCACGCTGGCTGGGGAGTTGTGGAGGCTTATTGACAAAAAAGCTGAGTGTCGATGATTGCGCCATGAATTGGTCGCTATAAACTAATCCCCTGCTTAATCTGTCGTATGGATTAGAGCGTTTATTATCCATAAGGGAAGGGTTTCCAATATCTAGGGAATATCCTTATTGATAGTTTAATGGAAAACGCCGATAAGAAATTACAGGCAAATAATTATTAATATTCCAAGGATAATTCTTCAAATAAATATTGGAGTCCGCATATAAAAATTCAGGTAGCAGGCAGATCAAAAAGCGATGGAAGGGTACTGAAGTGATGGAGAGTTGCATGAGTAAATGTGAGTTTTCGCCCGGAGAGAAACCGACTGTCCTGGTTGTCGACGACAGCAAGGTCGTTCGGCAGTACGTCGAAGCACTCCTTGTCAGAGAGGGGTATTGCGTAGCAACCGCACCTGATGGATTTGCCGGACTGGAGTGTATCTACCGCAATGTGCCTGATGTGATTCTGCTCGATGTGGAAATGCCGGGCATGAGCGGCATTGATGTGCTGGAATTGCTCAAAACGGAGCAACAGCTTTCTTCGATTATCCTTTTTACAACCCAGTCAAGCATGGAAAACCGGGTGCAAGGCCTGAACATGGGGGCAGATGATTATATTACCAAGCCTTTTGCGGAGAGTGAACTGCTCGCCAGGGTCAGGGCAGGCTCGCGAACGGCTCTTCTGAAAAAGGAATTGGCATACGCCAGGAACCATGCCCAGGATGCAATGAATAAATCGCATGAGGCCCAGAGGTGGATGATCGAGGAGCAGAATCATGCTGCAGTTGAAAGGCTTGCTGCCGACATTGCCCACCAGATTAACAACCCTCTGGGGTTCATTCAGGGCAACCTGCACACCCTGTCGGTCTATGCGCGGACGCTTGCCGATGGTTCGGATCGTATGCTGAAAATGGCGGAACTATTGCTAGGCGCGGATAAAGGTGTTCAGGATGAGGCAATTGAAATACTTGCCTGGATGAAAAAAGTGAAGCTCGTCAATATCCGTCAGGACATCGAGCCTATCATAGCGGAAACATACGGTGGTGTCGAGTACATTGCCTCTATTGTGAATTCTTTGCGATTTCTTGACCGGGCAAACACATTCGTAAAAACGGAACTGGAAGATTTGAGCATTTTCACTGAGCGAGATATCAACTGCGGAGCTGACATTTCAACACTGGTGAGAAAGGTCGAAGAAGGCTAGCTGTAGCACCTCATCAACCATGCGGATACCCATAAATTTTAATATCAATGTAAAATCTATCGGTCAGTTCAAAAATCGATGCAGGGATCGCTGTGGCCTTCGTGGCAACGATCAACGGTCTGATAACCGCCAATATGAAACATCGCCTGAAGTATGAGACCCAGATCAAACAGATGATAATCGAACGGCCGACTGCCATCCAGAACTGTGAACATCCCAATTTCATTGAGCGGAGGCTCAGATCATATTTGCAGCATAATGACGGGAAAAAAGCCAAGAGGAAACCAAGAAGGAAACTAAATGCGCAAGAGACAGAAAAAGCCGGAGAAGGAGCCGAATCACGAACGCTGGCTGATTTCATACGCCGACTTCATTACGCTTCTGTTTGCCGTTTTCGTCATGCTCTACGCCATGTCCCAGACTGACAAGAATAAGGTGGATCAACTGGTTGCCTCACTGCGTGAGTCATTCGGCTACGTGAAGACCGGTGCCTCCGCGAATAAGTTGAATCTGACGGAAAGCACCGATCTGCGGGCCATTCCCTCCGTCCGCATGGAAGTACTCACTCCCGGCTTGCGCTATGCCCAGAAAGAGTCAAGCCCAGTCCTCACTCATGCGGCAATGAAGGAATTCCTGGAGATCAAGGCCGCCATAGAGAATAATCTGAGAAAGTACGGTGCGCAGAACAAGGTGAACGTAGATATCACCAGGAGAGGTCTGGTGGTCAGTCTCAAGGAAGCCGGCTTCTTTGATTCGGGAAACGCAACGGTCAAGGAGGAATCGCTGCAGCTACTCGCAATGGTTGCCAGGTCCCTTGCCGGGTATTCCAATCCGGTCAGGATCGAGGGGAATACGGACAACGTCCCGATTAGTTCCGGCATGTATCAGTCAAATTGGGAGCTTTCGACTGCAAGGGCAACGAACATCGTCCATTACCTGATTGATAATTACAAATTTCAGCCCGGGAAAATTTCCGCAGTCGGCTACGGAGAGTTCCGCCCCATGGCCGATAACGGGACGGACGCGGGGAGGTCTAGGAACAGACGGGTCGATATCGTCTTGCTGGCAAAGGAGAACGAAGGCGGGGAGTTATAAAGCGGTGATCGCCTGCCAAAAAACGGACTTCTATAAATTTCTAGTGTTCCGGCTTACAACCCCGGTTTGAGCGTCCCGCTTGTAGAAAGCGCAAAATCCCTTTTTGACTCACACGGTAATTGGTCAACGAGCCGTTGACCAATTACCGATGGCTTGTGTTTAATTTATTGTATGGGGGGGTATGCGAAAAGCTGCGGTCATAAATTTGAGAATTGAACCCGAGATTAAGGAGCGCTTGGAGAAACTCGCCGAAGCAACGCACCACTCAAAGTCATTTCTGATTGTGCATGCTCTGGAAGCATTCCTGGATGCGAATGAATGCCAGATCAATGGAATTGTTGAAGCCGTCAAAGAGGCTAGCCCCAATATTGAATGGACTAACCATGCGGATGTGAAAGCCAAGCGGGAGGCCAAGGTTGCGCTTGAACGGCTGAATAACAAAAATGCTGTATACCTTAGCCAGGAGGACGCGAGGAAATACCTTAACCGAGAAGATGCGATCGACAAGAAGTCTCTACGCGCAGTAATCGGCACAACAGCCAACTGGAAAGAAATCTCCAAGGACTGCATCGCCTTTGCCAATGCCCAAGGCGGACGCCTGTTGATCGGAATCGAGAACGACCTTGACCTGCCTGATGCGGCGCAACGCATCGATCCGGGTCTACCCGACCTGATCCGCCGAAAGGTTGGAGAGCGAACGGTGAATGTGACCGTGCTGCTAAAAGTCTGCCGGGCCGACAACGGCGGCGAGTACCTGGAACTGCGCATTCCCAGCTCCATTGCCGTTGCCTCGACCGCCGATGGTCAATATTTCCTGCGGAAATTTGACGAAAGCAAGCCAGTGGTGGGCGACGAGGTGATACGTCTGGCCGCCGAGCGGTCAGCAATGCACTGGGAGACTCAGACAACAATGCACGTCTCACGTGGCGAGACCAACCGGCGGAAGCTGGCGGCCTTTGTCGCTGGCATCCATGCTTCGGATCGGGTGAAAGACTCGGTGAAGGAAAAGACCGAAGATGAGCTGCTCGACCACTACCAACTGGCGCAGGGCGAATGGCTGACCAACCTCGGGATACTTTGTGTCGGTCGACGCCAGGACCGGGCTCGGCTTGGTACGGCCCCGGTGATCCAGTTCATCAAGTTCGACGATTTGGGGAAGAAGGTCGACAAACTCGTCTGGGATGACTTAGACTTGACGCCGATGGAGTTGATCGAGGCGGTCTGGCGGGAGGTGCCTGACTTCCACGAGCGCTACGAATTGCCGGATGGCCTGTTCCGCCAGCATGTGCCGCTCTATGATGAGATCGTCGTCCGCGAATTACTGGTGAATGCCCTGGTGCACCGGCCCTATACCCAGCAGGGCGACATCTTCTTAATTCTCCAACCAGACCGGCTGGAGGTGGTGAATCCGGGACTGCTGCCCCTGGGGGTAACCCCGCGGAACCTGCTGCACTCCACGATGCGGCGTAACGTACACTTAGCCCGGATTTTTCACGACCTGAAGCTGATGGGCCGCGAGGGAAGCGGCTACGACAAAATATACGAGGTGCTCCTCTCCCAAGGGAAGACTGTGCCTGAGCCGAAGGAGGGGCCAGACTGGTTCGAGGTGACGGTACGGCGGCGCATCATCAAGCCGCAAGTGATCGATTTCATCGTCAAGGCCGACCAGACCTTCCAGTTGACCCAGTGGGAACGGATCGCACTCGGCCTGTTGGCCCAGCATGAAGCCCTCACGGCACGAGATCTGGCCAAGGCGCTGGAACTCTCATCGGTCGATGCCCTGAACCCCTGGATCAACCGTCTGCTAAGCTGTGGGCTGGTACTGAGCAGCGGGCGGACCCATTCGACACGCTACTATGTCGATCTCAACATACTGAGACGGTTTGAGTTCCCGGCCAGCACGACACTGCGCCGTATGGAGCCCCACCGTCTGCAGACGCTTGTGGTCGTGGATCTCCGCCTCTACCCTCGTTCGGCCATCGACGAAATCAGTCAGCGCATTGGGGCCGAGATTCCCTACAAGCAGGTCAAGTGGGCGGTGGATGCACTCATTGCCAGTGGTGAAGTCGTGTTTGAAGTTAACAAGAAGGGCCGACGGTACAGGCTGTCCGAGTGAAGATGTCGGACAAAAAGCCCGATATCATGTCTTACAGGGCGAGATCGCATCGACAATAAATTGCTATGTTAGCGTAACTGATTAACTAATTTTATCCCCATACCCAATTAGCGAGAATCTTCAGCCAGACGCAGCCAGGGCTCGGGTCGCGCCCCGATCCGCACCGCAGCAGATATCAGCCTCGGGAGAATGCTATGCAGATCAAAGCGACGGTTGAAGCAATACTG
>Ga0326727_10013208_pt1 | contig 18468 bp, 10 predicted proteins | sample MB2enrmetagenome_FD_207643 | JGI IMG/M metagenome (GOLD analysis project Ga0326727, IMG submission 207643) | Lab enriched peat soil microbial communities from McLean, Ithaca, NY, United States - MB29MY | ecosystem: Environmental > Terrestrial > Soil > Wetlands > Peat | place: USA: New York...
AGTCCCCCTCGAACTAGGATTTGTGTCTATTGGCGGCAAAATCGGTCAGCGGATCATACGGGCCCGTTTCAACCGGCTCAAAATTCCAATCCGGCACGATTCCATCGCCCTTAACAGAACGGACCATCAGATGATCCTGTTGATTCTTCATGACCGCCTTTTTGATTGCCGGGCCATCCCAATCTTTTTCCGCGAACTGGCGGAGTTGCGCTTCCACCGAGGAGCGTTCGGGGCGTCCCGCCACATTCACAGTTTCGTTCGGATCGGCCTGCAAGTCGTAAAGCTGAGGCGGATAGCCATTCACGGTGATGTATTTGTACTGACCCCAGCGAACCATCCGAATCGGCTCAATCGTCCCTTGGCCGAGATACTCGGCAATGACGGGGCGCGCGTCGCTGCTTTCCTGTCCGTGAAGCAGCGGCAGAAGGCTGAGGCCGTCCACCTCCGTGTCGACCGGGACGTTGGCCACCTCCGCGAAAGTGGGGAACAGATCGAGGAGCGAAACCGGCGTGCTCACGCGTTTCCCTTCCGGCAGCCGGCCGGGGGCGCTGACGATCAGGGGCACGCGGCTGGACCATTCCAGCATCAAGCGCTTGGACCACTGATGATGTTCCCCCAGCATCTCGCCATGATCGCTGGCAAAGAAAACAACGAAATCCTGATCCAATTGCAGGCGGCGAAGCTCCGCCAGAAGTTTTCCCACGCGGTCGTCGACCCACGAAATCATGCCCAGGTAATTCCGCCGCGCCTCGCGAATCTTATCCGGCGTAAGCTTTACGCGATTGATGCCGTGATGAATCTCGAACCACGCGTAGGTGGGGCTGAGCTGGCGGATATCGCCATAATCCTGGGGCAGGGGGATATCCGCGTCCTTATAGACGTCGAGAAATTCCTGGGTGGTGGTGAAGGGATCGTGCGGCTGGGTGAATGAAACATTCAGGAAAACCGGTGGGCGGGGATTAGGCCGCATGGAGTACTCAGCCAGCCACGCCATTGCCCGGTCAAACGTCATCTGGTCGTATCCGAGCTGAGGGGTCCATTTTGAGGGCCCCAGCATCCGCAGTTGCGCCTCCACGGACGTGCCCGGGTTAAAGATGGGGCCCAGCCGCCAATCGAACAACATGGAGAAGGTTGCGTGGTAGATGTCGGGCGTCAGCCGCTCGTCAAATCCGTGCATTTGATCGGGGCCAATGAAGTGGCACTTGCCCGCCACCGCCGTCCGGTAACCGGCGCGCTTCAAATAATGAATGTAGGTGGGGAAGTGAGCCGCGAATTCCGAGCCATTATCGTATCCTTCCGTTTTGTGGGGCAACCGGCCCGTGAACATGCCAATTCGACTGGGGACACAAAGCGGGCTGGCGCAATAGGCGGATTCAAAAACCGTGCCGGCGCGCGCGAGCTGGTCGAGATTTGGGGTGTGGGCAACTTTCTGGCCGTAAGGACCCAGCATGAACGGAGTCATCTGGTCGGCCATGATGAAAAGGATGTTGGGCGGCGGCTTCGTCGCCCCGGTGCGAGCTTCCGCGGGCTGGCCCTGCAACAGGCTGGCGGCCAACGCGCCCTGCACCGGGGTCTTCATGAATTCCCGTCGGTCCACGCCGTGCTCCTGTTTAATCCTTTGCCACGGCGGCCAGAATTTCCTGGGGTGACGCCGTGCCGGTGCCTTTTTTCATCACCGTAATCGAGGCCACGATATTGCCGAAGCTGGCGGCTTCCACGGGGTCGTGCGTAACGGCCATGGTGAGCGCCGTTCCCGCGGCAAAGCTATCGCCGGCCCCGCAGATGTCCACGGGCTTCTCCACCGGCCGCGGCTTGGACCAGGTTTCCTTACCTTCTTCGAAGACCAGCGCGCCCTTGGGTCCATGCGTCAAGAAGAGCGCCTTGGCCCCCAAAGTTTCGCGCAGGCGCTTGTAGTCAACGCTCCCGAAGAGCGCTTGGCACGCGGCCTCGGCCTCGCTGTGGTTTGGCTTCACCATCAGGTTGCGGAACAGGTGGACGCGCCGGCGCGAATCCGCCAGAAAGATTATTTTCGGATGCTTTGCCGCCAGGGCGATCAGCGACTCGCGCACGGCGGGCGTTACCACTCCGCCTGCCGAGGTTTCCGCCTGGTCGGCCACCAGCACGGCGTCAAACCCTTCAATGGCGGAGGCAAGGTTCCCTAGAATTCTCAGCTCCGCCTCCGAGGGCAGAGGCTTGGTGTTGATGAAGTCGGCGCGCGGCTGGTCTTCGATGCCGGTTTCACTGTTCAAAAGCTTCGTGTAGGTGAAGGTTTGCCAGTGCTTGACGCCCACCATCAGGCTGGTGTCGATGCCGCGCTCCGCCAAAGCGCGGTCCAACTCAAAGCCAAATCCATCGTCGCCGCGGACCCCCAGCACCGCCACCTTGGCCGGTTGCAGCGCCGCGAGATTGTTGGCTACCGTACCGCCGCCTCCCGGCGTGACTTCCGAGGCTACAATTCCCAGGCGGGGAATGCCGGTTTCCGCCGAGGGCTCCGAGGTGGCGGGATCGTACGTGCACCAGCGGTCTAGGCAGATGTCTCCCACCACCAGGGCGCGCTGTTTTTTAATGCCGTCGAGAATTTCAGGAATGGTCATGGTTGCAGCTCCAGTAGCGCGCGCCGCAGGGCAGGCACGGTCGCGCGATGATCTCCACAAAAATAAAAACTCTCCCCCCCATCCGCCACGGTCCTTACCAGGATCGTTTTGTGGGGGCGGAAATAATAACCCGGATCGGTCTTGGGCAACTCGTGGTGAATGTCCCCTTGGATCGGCACCAGATCGAATACGGCGGTAGTGAAGTTCTTGATCACCTGCCCGTGCTGGTGCGCCACGTTGCGGACCATGGAAAGCGCCTTCAGATAAACCTCCGGACCCATAATGGCGGACCCGAAGTTTAACATGATGCCGCCCTCCAGCTTTTCCATGGTTTTGGTGAAGATCAGGAAATCATGGTAGCTGGCGGCGCCCAACGCCTGGCCGTCGCAGTTGGGGTGCTCGTGAACAATGTCGTAGCCGATGCCCACGTGGACGGTGGCAGGGACAAAATGTCGGTATGCCGCCCCAAGGATGCTGACCCCCTCGTAGGGCCAAGAACCCCCTGAGCAATGGCGTCCCACGTTCTCACCCAAACCCAGCGAAAGTTCCGCAGCTTCGCGAATGACGTCGTTCAATTCACCGGTTTCGCGCCAGAGACCGAATTCGCCGCTGCGGATGTAACGCGCCACGCTTTCCGTGGAGGCGCCGATGCGTGCCAGTTCGTAATCGTGAATCGCGCCCGCGCCGTTCATGGCGACGTGCGTGATATAGCCGCGCTCGATGAGGTCGATCACGTGGCGGCTGGCGCCGGCCTTGATGACGTGAGCTCCCATCATCAGGATGCGGGCCGCGCCTTTGTCCCGGGCCGCAATCAGACGTTGCGCCACACCCTTTAACTGCGGGTGAGAAAATTCGGGCGCGGGCCCATCGAGCTTTAAGATGTAGTCGAGCCCCATGTCGTGCTTCCGTTCGCTCAAGGGCTTGATGAGCAGTTGCGAACGGTCGAAGGTTTCATATTTTGATTTCATAGCGCCTCATGAATTGGGGAACAATTTTTGCAACAGCTCCTCACGCGGGAGGAAATTGGGAACGATGAAGTCCGCGCCGACGCTCATCAGGCGTTTACGTTTCCACTCATCCACCACCTGGCACTCCGGCTCTGCGGTGGCGAGCCCCACGGCAGTTCCCCCCACGTCTTTCACGTTCTTGATTTCTACGAAGCCGTCACCGAACCCGACCAGTTCGTCTCCCTTGCATTCGAGTCCGGAAATCATGCGCTGAATCAGGATCTCTTTGGAAAAACTCTTGTAGTCGTCCTGCGCGCCGTAGATGCCGCCTTGGAAGTATTGCCGAACCTCCAGCAGCCCGGCTTCTTCCAGAGTGTAGACCTCATCGGTGCCGCTGGCGCAATACAATTTCAGCCCGCGATCGCGCAGGGACTCGAGGAAGGCTCGCGCTCCCGGCACCAGATACTTCTCCGGCGACACAGTGCCTCGCCGAAGGTCCTGGCGTCGATATTCGATATTGGCCATCAACTTTTCATGATACATCCGCTTGTAGGTGAGGGGTTCAAGGGGTTTGCCACCGCGCAGCTCCACCTGGTGGGCAAGCTCCATCATTTGGTAGATGGTCTGTTCGCCGGTGAGGCGGGCCACGAAATCTTCCACCAGCGTGCGTAATGCGGCCTCGCTCTCGCCGGTGTGAAGTTCCATGAGAATTTCCACCATCATCGGCACCATGATCTCCACCCAGCCCGAGCGGATGAGGGAGATGGTGCCGTCAAAATCAAAAAGGCCCACGCGCGCGTGGGCAGCAGAAGCGTTGGGATGCAGGCATTCAACCGTGTTATTCAAAATGTTAATTCACTCCGTGTTTGAGATTTGTTCACTTGCTTTGAACCTGTGTGCCCTCGGCGAAGGAAGGCGGCGCGTCGTCCGGCTTGGTTCCCCACTCTTTGTTGGGCTTGTCCCCGAGTTTGAATTGCAAAGTAGCGCCCTGGCCCCAGGCATCATAACTGATCCAGGTGTGTTGGAAGGGCTTGCCATTCAGCATGACGCTTTGGATGTAGGGATTCGTTGCGGAGGCATTTTCACCCTCGATCTTTATGGTTTTGCCGTTCCCGAGATGAATCGTCGCACTGGGGAAAAGTGGACTGTCGAGCGCGAAACCTCCCACCCCCGGGATGGCCGGATACACGCCCAGCGCCGCGAAGACATACCATGCGGACATGGCTCCCAGGTCGTCGTTGCCGGGTTCGCCGTCCGGGCTGGGCGTAAAGAGTTCAGTTTCGACCTGCCGCACTACCGCCTGGGTGCGCCAGGGTACTCCGACATAATCATAGGCCCAAGGCACGGAAAAAACCGGCTCATTCCCGACCCAGAAATAGGGGGCATCCTCTCCGGCGTTCAATTCCGTAAAAAAGTTGTCAAGCCGCTGCACCACTTTGGCGTTGCCGCCCATCAGGTCGAAAACCGCCCGCAGGTTGTAGGGAATCATCCAACTGTACTGGGCGGGATTTCCTTCGACGAAATGGGTGTGCATAGCCGGGTCCACGGGGATGAATGAGCCATCCTTCAGGCGCGGTTCAATATAACCGATTTGGGTATCAAAGGTGTTTCGCCAGAACTGCGCCCGGTGCATGAAGGTCGGGTAAGTGGCCTTGTCGCCGAGGGCGCGGGCGAGTTGGGCGATGGAAAAATCCGCTGTGGTGAATTCGAGCGTTTGCGACGGCCCGCTGTGCGGCCGCCGCCCGGGCGTGTCGGGGCCCAGATAGCCAAGCTTCAAGTAAGTGTCAAGATCGTCCCATTCCAGGCAACGATTGCTGCGGACGCCGGGCTTGGTGGCGCCCTTCAGCATCGCCGCGAGCGCCGCCCTGGTATCAAAACCACGAGCGCCAAAGGCATAGGCGTCGGCGATGATCGGGCACGACGGGCTGCCCACCATTTGGCACGCGTCGTCATTGGCAGCGGGCCAGACGGGAAGCGCGCCGCCTTGTTGCGCATCCACCACCAAGGACTGCGCTATGTCGCTGGCTTGTTTGGGCACCAGCATCGCCAGCAGTTGAATTTCTGTGCGGTAAATGTCCCACCCGGAATAGTTTGTGTATTGGGTGGAGCCGTGGGTCAAGTGAAGTATGTTATCAAAGCCGAGGTATTCGCCGTTGGCGTCGTTAAAGGTATTCGGATGCAGAAAGGTGTGATAGAGGGCCGTATAAAACACACGCTTTTGGGTGTCAGTGCCGCCGTTCACAGAGATTCGCCGTAGCTCGCTGTTCCACCTGTTGTGGGCGGCCTGGCGCACCGCACTGAAATCCCAGCCGGGAATCTCCGCCTCCAGATTTTTCCAGGCGTTGGCGACGCTGACGTAAGAAAGGGCAATCCTCATTACCACGTCATGGTTCTGGGTGGTGTCGAACCCCACCCAACCGCCCGTGTGCGTCCCCTTCGCGGAGCGCTGCCCCTTAATTATTGTGGGCCCGTCCCAGGTTCCGAAACTCGTGAAGGGCCGGTTGAACTCTGCGACAAAATAGATCGTGTAGCGGTGGTTAGCGTGGCAGTATGCGCCGCTGGTGACGCTTCCGGAAATCCTGCGTGGGCCATCGATGGCCATTGTCGCGTCGAAAACCTCCGTGGCATTGCGGCCTAAATCGAAGAGCAAGTCGGAATCCGTAGAAGCGGGGAATGAAAAGGTGCCGATGCCGGCGCGAAGCGTTGTGGCCAGTTGAGTTTTGATCCCGTTGTCGAAGCCCACGGAATAATACCCCGGTGAAGCCTCTTCGTTGGCGTGGGCAAACTTCGCCCGATAGATCGCTGGGTCGGTTGCCGGTGACACATTGATTTCCCCCAGCACCGGCTGAATGGGAATATCGCCTGCCATCGGACAGCCGGGGCCGCTTAGGTGGGTTAGGCTGAAGCCCCGAATCATGTTGTCATCGTAAAGGTAGCTGCCCACATTTTTGCGCGTGAAGCCATTGGAAGTATCGGGGCTCCATTGGATCATGCCGAAAGGCAACGACGCACCGGGATGGGTGCTCCCGGCATCGGGCCCGGCGGTTCCGACAAAAGTGTTTACGTAATCAGCGGGTCCTGATCCCGCGCGGGTATTCGTACCGGCTTGCCCGGCGCCTTCGACGGACAACAGCATCATCGCAAGCAAGAGGAAAACCGGCAGTAATGATGGCATCGGCCTACGCATCGTGAACTCCTGATCTCATTTGCCGGCGGCCTCCATGCCTTCCGAATATGAAGGAGGCGAATCCTCGGGCTTGGTTCCCCACTGCTTGTTGGGAGTGTTTCCGAGTTTGAACTGCAAAATCGCACCTTGGCTTAGGGTACTGTAGGGAAGCCAAGTTTTTTCGGAAGGCCTGCCATTCACAAGCAGACTCTGTATGTAAGAATTCGACGCGGAGGCATTTTCGCCGTCGATTCTTACGGTTTTCCCATTTCCCAGATGAATCGTTGCGCTGGGGAAGAGAGGGCTGTTGAGGGCCAAGCCCCCCACGCCGGGAATGGCCGGATACACGCCCAGCGCGGCGAAGACGTACCAAGCAGACGTGGCTCCCAGGTCGTCGTTCCCGGGCTCACCGTCGGGCTGGGGTGTAAAGAGTTCCACCTCGACGCGCCGGGTAACGGACTGCGCGCCCCATGGTGCTCCGGCAAAATCGTACGCCCACGGCACGGCAAAGACCGGCTCATTCCCGATCCAGAAATACGGCTTATTATCGCCCGCGTTCAATTCCGTGAAGAATTTATCAAGCCTCTCCACCACTTTGGCGTTTCCGCCCATCAGGTCGAGCAATGCCCGCATGTTGTAAGGCACCATCCAACTGTATTGTGCGGCATTTCCTTCCACATATTCCGCTTCTTTTCCATCGAAGTGATACCGACGCGTCCCGGGGTCCACCTTGATAAAGGAGCCATCATACCGGCGCGGTTCGATATAGCCGGTTTGCGTATCAAAAATGTTTCTCCAGAATTGCGCTCTTTTCATGAAGGTCTGGTAGGTGTTGTTATCCCCAATCGCTTGCGCAAACTGGGCGATGGAGAAGTCGGTAGTCGTGAACTCCAGGGTATGCGAGGGGCCGCTTCGGCGCTTATGCCAGCGGATGGTGTCGGGGCCCAGGTAGCCGTATTTCAAATAGGCATTCAGGTCGTCCCATTCCGGGCAAAAATTCGATTTGGCGCCGGGAACGGTGGCGCCTCTTAGCATGGCTGCCAACGCGGCTTTAGGGTCAAAGGCTCGGGCGCCGAAGGCATAGGCGTCCGCGATGATCGGAGGTCCAGGATTGCCGACCATCTGGCAAGCCTCATGGTTGGCCACCGGCCAGAGGGGCAGCCCACCGCCCTGTTGTTCATCCAGCACCAACGACGTCACCATGTCGCTGGTTTCCTTGGGAAAAAACAGGGCCAGCAGTTGCACCTCGCAGCGATAGATGTCCCAGCCGGAGTAGTTCGCGTAGACGTTGAATCCCCTGGCCATGTGAAGCTGGTCGTCAAAGCCAATGTATTGGCCATCGACGTCATTGAAGATGTTCGGGTGCAGCAGCGCGTGATACAGCGCGGTGTAGAACACGCGCTTCTGGTCATCGGTGCCGCCGCGCACGGTGATGAGGCTGAGGTCGTGATTCCATTTGGTGCGAGCGGCCTGGTGCACAGCCTCAAAATTCCAGCCGGGGATCTCTTTCTCAAGATTCAATCGGGCCTTCTCCGCACTCACGTAGGAGAGCGCCACCTTCATCACGACCACCTGATCCTTTGTGGTATCAAATTCCACGAAACCGCCTGTGGCGGGCCCCGTGGCGGAACGCTGGCCGTTGTTCACGGACGCGCCTGACCAGGTTCCGAAAGCCGAGAAGGGGCGGCTGAATTCGGCGGCGAAATACACCGTGTACTTATCCTCCGTGACCACACAGAAATGGCTGGTGGAAACGCTTCCGGAGATTTTGCGGTCGCCGCTAATCTCGATGGTGGCGTTGTTCACGCCCGTGCCGTCGCGGCCCACATTGAAGACCACGCCGGAATGGGCGGAAGCCGGAAACGCCAACGCTCCAATGCCGGAGCGCGGGGTTACCGCCAGTTGCACCTTGACGCCATTATCGAAATCCACCGAGTAGTACCCGGGCGAGGCCTTTTCATGCGCGTGCGAGAAGTTGGCGGAGTAGGCGTTGGGCTGCGCGGCAGGAGACGCGTTGAACTCCCCGGCGAAAGGCATGATGGGCACGTCACCCATGATGGGACAGCCCGGGCCGCTCAAGTGATTCAGGCTGAAGCCCCGGATGGCATTGTCGCCGTAATAGTAGCTGCCATCATGCTTCTCAAATCCGGTCAGCGATTCCGGGCTCCATTGAATCATCCCAAAGGGCAACGCCGCTCCCGGGTAAGTATTTCCCATGTCCGGGCCGGCGGTACCCACAAAGGGGTTCACGTATTCGGTAACCGCAGGGGGGACGGTGTTCGCGGTATTTGACTGTGCCTGGCTGGGCGCCCCCGGGCTGTAAAGCAATAAGAAGAGAATGATGGCAACAGGCAAAAACGTCTTGCGGACCAAGCGCATGTGAGTCTCCTGCTGAGGGGGATCATCCGTTTCCGAATTACCCGGACCGCCGCCAGCGACGTGTAGCAACGAGCCCGCCATTGTAAAACGAGGAACGAAGATCCGTCGAGGGGCGCGATTCAATGTGCCACGGCCATCTTGGCCGTGCCCCTTCACGGGCAGGATGCCCGTGGCACCTCGCGACGTAACGCCGGCTTCCAGCCGGCACCGGAGCAGGGCCGGCAAGATGCCGGCGGTACGTTCCGCGCCGGCTTCCGTCCGCGCTACGCACGAGGCGCCGATGGCCCGCGCAAGAGACCCCTCACCCGTCTTCGTACCTCAGACACCCTCTCCCCACGGGAGAGGGAAAATATCAACGCGCCCGCATCTCGGGTTCGTTCCTTACTTCGCTGGTTTTACTCCCGCGTTCGCAAATTCCGCTTTCACCGTAACGATTTCGTAGGGGTGGACCGTCACCGTCGTTTCCTTGCCCCCGTCCGCGAGCCCCAGTGGCGCATCCTGTTTTTCCATCAAGTTGACCTCGGAGGCTTGCGTCGCAGCTTCCGGAAACCGGAGCCGCACCGTGCTGGTTTTTCCCTCAAACTCGAAGAAGCGAAACACCAGCGCGTTAGTGTCTTCAGCTTTTTTCATCACGGTCAGAATTACGTTCCCGGGATCAATCTGCACAAGGGACTGGGAAGCGGAAAGAATCCCTGTGTGCGGCACGGCGGTAACTGGGATCAAAGGGAAGTTGAGTTCGTAGCCGCGGCGCTCGGTTTCTCCCGCTTTCCAATCGCCCACGTGTGGATAAAGGGCGTAGGTGAATTCATGGACACCCTGGTCGGCATGCGGGTCTGGAGACGTCGGCGAGCGGAGCAGGGAGAGGCGAATCACGTTACCCTTGGTGTCGTAGCCGTACTTGCAATCGTTCAGAATACTGAGGCCGCGCTGCGGGTCCGACAAGTCTCCCCACTGGAGCGCCGGCACTTCAAACATCGCCTTCTCCTCGATCGTGTCGCGCGTCGTGGGGCGCTGAATGTTTCCATAGGGAATTTCATAGGTGGCAAACTTGCTCTCCACGCTCACCGGGAACGCAACTTTCAACAGGATGTGCTGTTCGTGCCAGTCGACCTGCATGTGCACGTCCACGCGCGGCACGCCGGGGTACATGCAGATATCCTGGATGAACGATGAGCTCTGAAACTTCTTCTTGACGCGGATGACGGCGCGCAGGGGAGTGTTCTCAATAAGTTTCACTTCTTCGGCGTCCATCAAGTTCCACATCTGCTTTTCAAAATCCCAATCGATATTCCACGCGTCGCTGCTCCGCGGCTTGTCCACAAAAGCCTGGAGCAGGTTGGCGCAAGCGCCGGGCGCCAGCTCCTCGCGGCCGTCCTGCTTGTTAACCAGGCTGGTAATGCAGCCGGTGTGCGCATCCACTTTGATTCGCAGGAACTCATTTTCCATGCCGTTGATGCTTGCCGCGAGCGTAGTTTGCGATGGAGCTTGTTTCGGCACGGAGATGAGGTGAATGACGGAATAGCCCATTCCCGGCACCTTTTTCGCCAGCAGCCGGACCGTCACCGTATGGGTTGTATCATCTCGATCTATAATTGCCGAAGGTAATACCGCCCCGGAAGCGTCACGCACCATGACGTCCGCGACCGGGGAAGGGAACTGCGCCTTGACTTCAGTAATGCTGGTGCGCGTCCAGGAGAGAGGATTGAAAAGGACCACGGGCACGCCGGCGCCCTGGGTGTTGATGTGCGCCGCCAGCGTGTCCAGCGATTGCGAGAGAATCTTGTGGCCCGACAGACTGACTTCGTGCAAAGCCCGGGCCGCATCCACATAGTTGATGGCAATGCCCGAGCCCGGCAGGATGTCGTGGAACTGGTTGAACAGGACCTTCTGCCAGGCTTCCTCGAATTGCGGTTGAGGGTAGGGCTGCCCCTCGAGCATGGCCAGCGAAGAAAACTTTTCGGCGTTCAGCAGAAGCTCTTCGCTGTGCCGCATGCGCTTCTTGGTTTCTGCCTGGGTGGTGTAAGTCCCGCGATGGTGCTGGAAGTAAAGTTCATTCTGCCAAACCGGAATTTTGAGGTGATCCTGATTTTTGATGACATCGTCGAAAAAGGACTGCGCGGTGCTGAAGGTGAGCTTGGGGTAAGTGTTCGGGCCCTTCTGCCAGCGCAGAATGGAATCGAGCACGTTGCGGGTGGGCCCGCCCCCGTGGTCTCCGACACCGTAACAGATCATGAGGTTCGTCAGGCCCGCACGCTGGTGGTAATCGGCAACCTCGTGGGAAACGCGCGCGGGATCAAAGTGGTCGCCCAAGGGGCGGGGAAAATAGGAAAGCACGCGGCTGCCATCGGGCGATTCCCACCAGAAAAGCTTGTAGGGGAACGGCGAAAATTCGTTCGAGGTAAGCTTCCAGGTCATGAAGTAATCGATTCCCGCGCGCTTGTAGATTTGCGGCAATTGCCAGGAGTAGCCGAAGGAATCGGGGTTCCACCCGATTTTGACGTCCACGCCGAATTTTTCCTGGAAATAGCGTTTTCCCAATACCACCTGCCGGACCAGCGACTCACCCGAGGGCAGGTTCAGGTCAGGCTCCACCCACATGCCGCCGACGATTTCCCAGCGGCCTTCTTTCACGCGCTGCTGAATTTCCTGGAACAGGGAGGGGTATTTCTCCTCCATCCACACGAAGGCGGCGGCGGAAGATTGGGTGTAATAGAAATCCGGGTATTGCCGCATCAGTTGCAGGGCGGAGTTGAACGTGTTGCGCACCACCTCCACCGTTTCGGTCCAGGGCCACAGCCACGCCATATCGATGTGCGATTGTCCCACGGCGAGAACGTTGAACTGTCTGGCCCAATCGCCCAGGGGGTTCAGTTTTTCCTGCACGGTTTGCAGGGATTTCTCGAAGGCGGCCGCGTCGCCACGGTCGAGGGCGGAAAAATTGAGGGCTTTGACGGCGACGTCGAGTTGTTCCCGGCGAGCTGCTTCGCCTTCGGGGCTGGCGCTGATCAAGTAGTGTGCTGACCGAATCTCGCTGGCAATCAGTCCGGGATCGGGCCGGCCCGCGGGGTAATCAATCAGCAGCGCGGCAGTATCAATCCACGTCGCCCCGGAGGCCACCGGGTTATTTACGGCCACCAGCACTTTGAAGCCGGGCTCAGCCTTACCTGTGAGAAGAATCGGTTGCTCGGTGTTATCGTCCGGAGCCATCTCCACCAGCGAGCCATTAAAGTAAACTCGAATCTGTGCGGACCCAGCGCCGTTCGCATGCAGGTCCAGGCGGATCCTGGCTCCACGAATGTCGTATCCTCCGGCGGTGGGGGGGACTTCCACCCATCGCCGAAACCAGGAAGGCCCATGACCCCAGCGATCCTGGACATGAACGGGCGCCCAGGCGGAATCGTCGAGCGCCGGATCTTCCCCGTGCGCGACGTCATCGTAGTGCGCTTTCCAATCCGCAAGCGGCACGACCGACATCGCCTCGAGGCGCGTCAAAACCGCCTCGTAGGGGGTCGGCGGCAGTTGTCTTTGGGCCTGGAGCGGTACGATTCCGGTTAAAAAGGTTACACCGAAAGCAAGGAACAAGAGGGGTATGATGCGCCAGCGGCCAAGCCGGCAAATCCCCCATCGATTTGCTGCAGTAGAATGCCGCATCCACATAATGAAATCTGTCGGGTTCAGGGTGGTTGTCATGGGTCACATCTTTCTAGAACGCATAAAACGCCGGAATCCGGCGTTTACTGGAGTTGACTTCGAGGCGCTGCTGATTCAAGATACACCCAAGCGCCATGGAACTACGTGAAATTCAGAGCTTCGTTCTCCTCGCCAAGACGCACAGCATCCTGGAAGTGGCTCGCGAGTTGGGACGCACACCGGGGGCGGTGCACAAGCACCTGAAGACCCTGGAGGCAGAACTGGGTGTGCGGCTGTACGAAAAACGTGACGGGGCGCTCCACCTGACCGTGGCGGGCGAGGCGGCCATACCGCATTTTCAGGAGATCGTGGCACGCCGGGACTCCCTGATTAAGGCGATCGCCGACTGGAAGCAGCAAACCGGCGGCCTGGTGCGGGTGGGAGCGGGCCCCAATTTCAGCAGTTACATGCTGCCCCGGATCATTTCCAAGTTCCAACACAAGTATCCGAAGGTTGAGATTTTTATTGAGACCGGCAACGCCAAGCTGCTGACGGAATCCCTGGAAAACGGCTCGTTGGATCTCATCGTGGAGGTGGCATTCCCGGATGAGGAGCGCCACGAGTTTATCCCCATGGCCTTGTGGGAATCGCACGTGGGTATTGTCTCGGCGCGCGGGGGGCTGCCTTCCCATTGCTCGATGGAGCGTATCGCCAAGGTACCGTTTATTCTTTTCCAGAAGGGCTCGCGCATGCAGAATATGATTGACGCCCACTTTCAGCGCATGGGTTTCCGGCCCAATGTGGTGATGCGGTCCGACAGCGCGGAAGCCATCAAAGCCATGGTGAAGAACCGCCTGGGCGTGGCCATGCTCTTTCTGTATAACGCCAACGCGGAGTTTCGGACGGGATCGCTCCACATCGTCCACACCGACGCCCCGCCGCTGTCGGCACGCATGGTGCTTCTGAGAAGGAAAAGCAGTTATATCCCGCGAGCTATTTCCGCGTTTGCCCAGGTGGCACAAAGTACGAACTGGACCAACCTCCACCCGATGCCCCTGGAACCGGGCACTCCTTAGTATTCAGGCGAAATCAGGCGGTCGAGTTCATCAATGGGGTCGGCAAGCTTGCAGGCCGCCAGCATGGGCTTTTCGCTCAGGTCCACGCGGTGCGCCGCCTGGGCGACCTCGCGCGCGATTTCGTGGGGGATCACCACCGCGCCGTGCTGATCGGCATGAATCAAGTCGCCCGGCGACACGTCCATGCCGAAAACCTTCACCGGCTGGTTGAAATCCTCCAAGTGAGCGTAGCCGTGGGACACCTGCACGCCGGAGGCAAAAAAATGAAAGCCCAGGCGCTGCACCTCATCGAGGTCGCGCACCGTGCCATCGGTGATGACCCCCTGGCTTCCCAGGGCTTGGTGCAGGCTGGAATTGACTTCGCCCCAATACGCGCCGCCCGGCGCCGGACTGAGGTCCTGCACCACGCTGAGGCGCGGAGCGGGGAAGGAGCGGAGGTATTCCCAGTAGTCGCGGCGCGAGACGCGGCGGACGTGGGGCGCCGGTTCGCCGGAAATTATGATGGCCGTACATGCGTACCCCACCAGCGGTCCTAATCCCGGAAAGAGGCAGCGGATGCGTGAATCCGTGACGCCCTCCAGCCGCGCCCGTACCTGAAAGGTCTCAATGGCGTTGGCAATGGTGGGCGAGGGGAATCGACGCAAGGCTTGCAGTTCTTCCGCAGTGAGTAATTCGCCGGTCGTGGGCTTGCCCGTTAGAGTTTTCATGGGCGCACTATAGGGTGTTCTGGCCCTCGGATGCAATTCAATTGTAGTGATGGCGGATTCAAATCTGCGCAATTCACCCAAACTTCCTTCGCGGGGTGACACGATGTTCGATCCCTCCTGATTCAATATTCGTAAATATGGCCTCACTAGAATTCAATTGACTCTGAGGCTGGCAAAATCTAATTTAATCAAAGCCGAAAGGCGCCGGATGGCGGCGCGTGGCCGGATGCTCAAATCGTGGGTGAAGTGACCCAGGTCCGGTATCGAAGCGGCCCTTGAGCACAGGAGGGTGTTATAGAACGAATTTCGTACCCTCGGCTGGATCGAGATTGCGCCGAAGCGAAGATATTCCGCGGTTTCGGCTCCGCGGTGAAGTTCCCCTTGTTCCACTGCATCACTGATATAACTGCGTTCCCTTTTTTGCGTCGGGTCCGGGTCAGATTTGCCAATCATAAGAAGGAGAAAATCGCATGAAAAGTGTGCGCAAGCTTAGTTTGTTGCTTGTTCCTCTGGTAATGCTTCTGACGGCCGCCGCAGTTTATCCGCAAGTAGGCGCGAACGGCGCCATCAGCGGTTTCGTCACCGACCCGTCGGGGGCGTCGATTGCCGGTGTAAGCGTCAAAGCCACGAACGTCAACACGGGCGTGAGTTACAGCGCCGGAACTACCACGGATGGCTATTACTCCATCAAATTTCTGATTCCCGGCACCTACCGATTGGAGGTAGCGCAGCCGGGCTTTAAAACTGAGGTGGTGAACAACGTTGTGGTGCAAACCGCCTCCAACCCCACGGTGAATGTCAAGCTGACCCTGGGCGCGGTGGCCCAAACCGTGACCGTCACCGACAAAACCTACCTGGTGGAAGCGCAGACGGCCGACGGCGGGGCGGTGATTGACACCAAGCGCGTTGATGACCTTCCCACCATGCAGCGCAACGCCTTCAGTTTTGCGTATGTCGCTCCGAGCGTGATTCCCACCAGCACGGAGAAAACATTGACTCTGGAGGATACCAGCAAGTCGAGCAGCCAATCCATCAACGGCGGCCAAGTGGCCCTTACAGGCTTTACCGAATCCAACGACGTTCTGATCGACGGCGTGGAAGATCGCGTCAACTATTCCACTGCGGGCCTATCGGTTGTTGGCTATATTCCCAGCCAGGATTCCATGGGCGAGGTGAAGGTGGTCAACAATCCTTTCAGCGCCGAGTACGGACGCACCAACGGGGGGACCTTCATGTTCTCCACCAAGTCGGGCGGCAACCAGTTCCATGGCGAGCTTTTCGAGTACAATCGCTCGCATGGGTTGTCGGCGGCTCTCTTCGATAATAACCGAACGGTCCCGAACCCGGGGAAAAACCCCCTGCTTTTCAATACCCCCGGAGGGAGCATCGGCGGTCCGCTTTACAAGAAAAAGCTCTTCGGCTTTTTCTCCTATGAGTATATGGACGAACATGCCCCCACCTTGGAATACGGCACGGTTCCCACCGCCGCAATGCGGCAAGGAAACTTCACGGGGGTGATGTACAGCAATGGCGGCGTGGCGACGCCCATTACGATCTATGACCCTTTCTCTTGCGCGTCACCGACCCAGCCAGCCACCGGCCCCTGGACCTCCACCTGCGCACAACTCTACCCGATTGGGCCTACGGACCCTCTCACACCTGGGGCCTCCGCTAACGTGATCCCCTCCAGCCTCATGGACCCGGGCGGCATCGCGAAAAACTTATGGAATTACATTCCCCTGCCCGATGCCACAGGAAATGCCATCACGGGAGCCCAGAACTTCTACCCCGCCGGGGGCGTCACCCAGGTACAGCACACGTATGAGATGCTCGCACGCGTGGATTACAACATCAGTGACGCCACCCGGATGACTTTCCGCGCCCTCCGCGAGTACTGGGTGTCTACGGGCACGGATTTCTATGGGATAGACAACGACGTGGCGGAAGTCGCCGGGGGCAGCGGCCGCGCCAACCACAACGACCTGATTGATTACACCCACACCTTCTCTCCCACCAGCGTCCTCGACGTGCGGTTGGGATTTGAGCGCTTCTACCAGCAGAGCCCCAATGATACAAAAGGCTGCCAGGTGTCGCCCGCCAAACTGGGATTCAGCTCCACCTTCGCCGCGCAGGCGGCGCCCTGCCTGCCGGTTTTCAGCTTCGCCAACGCCGCCGGCGGGGGAAGCTACTTGGGCGGGGGCAACACCTTTGCCGGCGCCGGCGAGTCCGGCAGCACCCTGAACCCCGATCAGATCAGTACCTTGAGCGCCACTTTCTTTAAGTCCATGGGCCGGCACACCCTCAAGTTCGGCGGTTACGCCTTCCAGGAGCGCGAGTACGATGAAGCGGAAGGCAACCACGCGGGTGCTTTCAGTTTCTCGTCTCAGTCCGACCAGCTCAATCCGGCCGGATCGACCGTGAATGGGCAGGGCGATCCGGTGGCCGCCTTCGAGATGGGCGTAGGCGCGGTGAATGGAGTGACCATTCAAGTTAACGCTTGGCAGGCCCGCCAGGCCTTGTCGGCCGCCTGGTTCGTGCAAGACGACATCAAGGTCTCGCGCAAGCTGACCATCAACGCCGGCCTGCGCTGGGATTGGGACGGCGGAATCACCGACCGCTTCAACGCCATTACCGGGCCGTTCGCCGAAACCGCGGCGAATCCGATCGCTTCGGCAGTGTCCACCAATGCCGCGGCGAGCGGCGTTACCTGTCCCGGTTGCGCCACCCTGGTGGGCGGCCTGACCTTTCCGGGAGTCAATGGCCTCTCGCGTTCCCCATATGACTCCACCTTCACCAACTTCGCGCCCCGCATGGGCGCCGCCTACGCTTTCAGCCCCAACACCGTCATCCGCGGGGGCTGGGGGCTTTTCTACCTCAACTATCCCTTTGATCCCGGCAACTCCGGGTTCAGCTCGACGTCGACTGCGAACACGATCAATTCTTCGACTTACTACGTCCAGAACCTCATCGACAATCCCTTTCCCACGGGCCTTACTCCGGCCACCGGATCAAGTCTAGGGTTGGCTTCGCTCATGGGCAGTGCCGTTGTCTTTGTGGATCCGCATGCGCGGGAGCCGCGCTCGCAGCAGTTTAACTTCAATGTGCAGCACCAGTTGCCGTGGGGGTTTTTGATTACCGCCGGCTACAATTACAATGGTATAGCCCGCCTGCCGGTCAGCCTCAACCTGAACCATCTCACCTTGGCGCAAATCCAGCAAGGTTACACATACTTAAACACCTCAGTGGCCAATCCCTTCTACCAGGTGGCGTGTTCCACCACGACTTTGTGCACCACGAGTTTAGGCAAAAATAAGACGGTGTCGCAAACCCAGTTACTCTACCCTTATCCGGAGTTTACGAGTGTCACGGAGAACGATATCCCCATTGGCAACTCGGCCTACCATGGCTTCGGATTCCAGGCGAACAAGCGCTTCAGCAACGGGCTCAGCTTCTCGGCCGCCTATACCAACGCCCGCCACGAGGTGCGTGACTCCTACATGAACGCCTTCGATTCGCAGCTCATGAAGGAGTACGATAGCAACGATCTGCCGCAATTTCTCAACTTTTATTGGGTCTATGAAATGCCCGTCGGCCGCGGCAAGGCTTTCGGCAGCCAGATGCCGGGTTGGGCCAACCAGATCCTCGGCGGCTGGCAAGTGAACGGGATCATCCGCTTCCAGTCCGGCGAACCGTGGAACTTTAACACCAACACGGCGCCCGTCCCCGGTGTGGATCCGTACAACTCACCTAAGACCTTGGATCAGTGGCTAAATCCTGCGGCATTTGTTTGGCAGAACGACACCGCGTTTTGTTATCCCGGACCTACCCTGGTAAGCGGGGTACTAACCCAAACTTCGCAGGTGCGCACTTTTTTGCGTGAAAGTTGATCTGTCATCCGGGCTAATCCCTTATCAGTCAGTGGTGCGTTTTCTGAATGGCGGTGTAGTGCCGACCTACCCTCTTTACAAG
>Ga0326727_10013209_pt1 | contig 18468 bp, 10 predicted proteins | sample MB2enrmetagenome_FD_207643 | JGI IMG/M metagenome (GOLD analysis project Ga0326727, IMG submission 207643) | Lab enriched peat soil microbial communities from McLean, Ithaca, NY, United States - MB29MY | ecosystem: Environmental > Terrestrial > Soil > Wetlands > Peat | place: USA: New York...
CCACCTGCGCGAGCGCGGCTGGATCACCTACGACCTGGTGCCCTTCAACGGGCACGGCCGGGTGGATCCCGACGCCGTGGCCCGCACGCTGCGTGCCGACACCCGCCTGGTGGCGCTCACCCACGCTTCCAACGTGCTGGGCACGGTCCAGCCGGTCGGGGAGATCGGCCGGCTCTGCGCCGCCCGCGGCGTCCCCGTGCTGGTGGACGCCTCCCAGAGCGCCGGGACGGTGCCGGTGGACCTGGCCGGATGGCAGGTGTCGGCGGTGGCCTTCACCGGCCACAAGGCCCTGTTCGGCCCCACCGGCATCGGCGGCCTGGCCGTCGCTCCGGGCCTGGAAATCCAGCCCAGCCGCTTCGGCGGCAGCGGGGTCGATTCCAGGAACCCGGAGCACACGCCCACCTTCCCGCACCGGCTGGAGGCCGGAACCCTGAACCTGATGGGCATCCTCGGGCTTTCCGCCGGCCTCGACTTCATCCTGGAACAGGGACTGGAGGCCATCCGCCGCCGGGAGGCGGCGCTGCTGGCACGGCTGCGGGACGGGCTGGCGGAACTGCCCCGGGTGCGGACCTACTGTGCCGATGACCTGTCCGACCACGTGCCGGTGCTCACCGTCAACGTGGAGGGCCTGCACCCCGAGGACGCCGGCGCCATCCTGGACGCCGACTACGGCATCGCCGTGCGGGTGGGGCTGCACTGCGCGCCCCTGGTGCACCGCCAGCTCGGCACCCTGCACCAGGGGGCGGTCCGGTTCAGTCCCGGCTGGTTCAACACCGAGGACGACATCGACCGGGCCGTCGCGGCCATGGCGGCCATCGCCCGGCGCTGAACAGCCTGATCAGTTTTTTTAACTGCAGGAACCCCGCACCCGGAAGCGGGCAGTCTGTTTCTATGAGAGGTGCATATTGGCCGAAAATGTGGATTTTCCCAGCCTGCCCGCCGACGCCGGGCAACCGATGGGGCAGGCCGCCGAGTCCACGGGCCGTACCAGGCCGCTCTCCGCCATCCAATGGAAGGAGGTGGTGATCCCCTCCATCATGGCCACGATCACCATCGCCGGCCTCGCCTCGACGGTGGTCATGCAGAAGATCAACAACCAGATGCAGGTGCAGCTGAAGCACTATGAAGTCACCTACCTGGCCAAGCAGAACCTCTACTCGGATCTGATGGCCGACCTGTACCGGCTCACCGCCGCGATCAACACTCCCCGAAGTCCGGACATCGCGCCGGCCGTCGATAAACTGGAAACCGACACCTATGCGATCCTGCCTTTCCTTTCGGTGCAGGGCCGGAAGTCGCTGGCCGGGCATATGGCGGAGTACCAGGAACTCTGCATCAAGCGCAGGGAGGACCCAGCCCACGGCCAGGGGTCCTCCGGGCGCTCCTTCCTCAAGAAGCGGGATGAAATCCAGGAATTGTTGATTCGCGAGCTGTTCGAATCGAAGACCCAGGCGGAGTAGGGGACACCAGGGAGGCCAGGAGCTCCGCCAGCACGCGCCGCACGACCTGCGGCTCCGGCCATGCCGGGGGCCGGTGCCCCAGGCGCCGCGCCATGGCCAAGGGACACTGCCCCCCGGCGCTGTTCGAATCCGAAATCGCCTGGGCCCGGACGGCGGGGCTCGTGGGGGTGCGGGAGGACCGGATCTCCCACTATTTCCGCGCCGAGTTCAACGCGCCGGGACCGATGGGAACCTGATTTTCAGCCGGAACGCGATTGAACGGTCCAGGTGTTTTGTTCGCGTTGGCTTAATAATCTATGCCCTTCCAGTAGCCCGGGTAGTCCACGATCTGGAAGCGGTCGGGGTTGGCCTTCACCAGGGCGTTGGCGGTGCCGTTCCAGACCGTGGCGTGGGCGTTGTTCTCGCTGTCCGCGATGACCGTCTGGTCCAGCAGGTAGTTGCTGAAGCCCTGCCCTTGCTTGGCCTGGTTGTCCTGGCCCTGGGCCCAGGTGGCGTGCTGCTGGTCGTTGGCCACCTGGGTGGCGGCATAGCGGGCGTCCGCTTCCCGGCCGATCTGGTGGATGGCCTCGAGCATGGGGCCGGCCAGGGCGCCGATTTCCTGGCGGATGACCGCCGGGTTCGGCTGGAAACTGGCCAGGATGGCGCCGACGGTGCCGCGTTCCTGGTCGGCCACCGCCGGGGGCAGGTAGGCGACCGAGAGCATCACCAGGTAGCCGCCCACGCCGTTGGGCGGGGTCGTGGACAGCATCGCGTTCATCTCCTGGGGGTTGTTGACGCCGAAGCTGAGGCGGCCGGTGGCGTGCACCCCGCGCTGGGGCGGGATTCCGGGCAGGGGTTCCAGGCGGTCGATCTGCAGGCCGCTGATGCTCACCCCGTTCACCTGCCAGAACTGCTGGAACAGGTTGGGAAAGGCCCTGGCCAGGTCGGCGTCGGCGGGGAACAGGATCTGCTTCGGACCGTGCATCCCGCCGCGCGGATCCTTGGCCATGCGGGTCAAGTCGAGGCCGATGGTTTCGCCATGGGGACCGCTGACCATCATGGTGCCCCCCTGGCCCTTGGCCTGCCAGCCCGCCGGGATGCCCACGCTGGCGGAGTTGTCCGAGGCCGCCACCCGGTGCAGCTGGACCGCCGGCCCCGGGTGGCCAGCCGCTGGTCCCGGGCGTCCGCCCGCCACCTGGCCCAGGCCGTCCGGATGCCAGGCGCCGTACAGCTGGTCCAGCATCGGGTTCAGGGTCGAGCCCAGGCGGCTGGCGGCGTTGGCGACCAGGCCCGCTTCGAACCGGCCGGGTCCGGACTGCACCGCCAGCACCATGCCCGCCCAGGGCTGGCCGCCGCCGGCATGGTTCACCACCGAGAAGAACGCCGCCACCATCCGGCTGCCGCGCACGGCGAACACGTTGCCCACGGTCGGCTTCTCGCCGCAGAAGGTGTGCACGCTGCGCAGCGCCGCGCTCATGGCAGCCGCCTGGTTGCCGGCGCCGCCCACCGCACCGTAGACGATCCGCCCGCCGCCCACGGCGTCGAGGGTCTTCAGGGGTGCCTGGGCCGACAGAAGCGCGGGGCAGGCACAGCATCCGAGCAGGGCGGCCAGGGGCGCGGAAAGAGCATGATGCCGGCGCATGAAGTCTCCGTTTTCTTGCAATATCTGACAGTTAGCCCTGGATCAGGAAGGCCCGAGGCGGCCAGGAACGGGGCAAGTGGTGGGAATATTCAAAGTATAGCTTCGCCCGGCAGCCGTGTTCCAGGAACAGTCCGGCAACAAAGGCCAGCCACGGCCGGGATTTCCCGGCCGGAATTTCAAGATTTTGTAATGAAAGGTCTCGTTCAGCCCGCCAGGAGCGCGCTCACCTGGGCCAGCCGGGACCGCTTCTCCTCGGCCTGGGCGCGCATCTTGGCCACCGCGGCTTCGGGGGCCTTGGTGGTGAAGGACTCGTCCGCCAGCCGGGCGGTGACCGAGGCCAGTTCCCTGGTCAGCTTGTCCCGCTCCTTCTCCAGCTTGGCCTGCTCGGCGGCCGGATCCTTGAGTCCGGCCAGCTCCAGGGCCACGGTGCCGCCGCCGACCACGGCCACGGCCCGGGTGGCGGTGGCCAGGTCACCGTCCAGGAAGGTCATGGCGGACAGCCGGGCCATGCCCTTGAACCCTTCGGCGAACGGCTCCAGGGCCCGCACGGTGCAGAAGCCGTCCACCTTCTTGCCCGGGTCCACGCCGTTCTCGGCCTTGAGCCGGTTGAAGGCGCTGAGGGCCTCCTGGAACCGGGGCACCAGGTCCGGGTCGCCCCCTTCCACCTTCAGCAGCGGATCGTCCATGGGCCAGGCGCGGGCGGCCAGCAGGCGCGGCTCGCCAGCCGGCAGCCGGTCGGCCATGACCGCGGCGTGGATCTCCTCGGTGACGAACGGCACCAGGGGGTGCAGGGCGCGCAGCAGGATGTCCAGGAAGTGCAGGATGGCCGCCTTCTGCTCCCGGCTGCCCTGGAGCAGGGCCACCTTGGCCAGTTCGATGTAGGTGGCGCAGAAGTCGTCCCAGACCAGGTGGTAGAGGGTCTCGGCGGCCTCGTGGAAGCGGAACTCCTCGATGGCCTGGGTGGCCAGGCCCAGCTGGTCGCGCAGGCGCCGGATCATCCAGAATTCGGCTTCGCCCAGTTCCGGCTTCAGCTCCAGGGTGACCTCCGGGCCCAGGCTCATCTGCACGAACCGGGCGGCGTTCCAGAGCTTGTTGCAGAAGTTCCGGCTGGCCTCCAGGCGCCCGCGGGACAGGGAGATGTCGGTGCCGGGCGCGGCCATGGCCGCCAGCGAGTAGCGCAGGGCGTCGGTGCCGAACTCGTCCATGGTCTCGATCGGGTCGATGACGTTGCCCTTGGACTTGGACATCTTGTTGCCGTGCTCGTCGCGCACCAGGGAGTTGAAGTAGACGTCCCGGAACGGCACGTCGTGGGTCCAGGTGAGCCCGGACATGACCATCCGCGCCACCCAGAAGAACAGGATGTCGTAGCCGGTGATGAGCACGTCGGTGGGGTAGTAGCGCTTCAGGTCGGCGGTGGCGTCGGGCCAGCCGAACACGCTGAACGGCCACAGGGCCGAGGAGAACCAGGTGTCCAGGGTGTCCGGGTCCTGCTCCAGCCGGCTGCTCCCGCACTTCTCGCAGGCGGCCGGGGTGTCCTCGGCCACGGTGAGGTGGCCGCAATCGGCGCAGGTCCAGGCGGGGATCCGATGGCCCCACCAGAGCTGGCGGGAGATGCACCAGTCCTGGATGTTGGTGAGCCAGTGCTCCCACACCACGGCCCAGCGCTCGGGGGTGAACTTGATCCGGCCGGAGCGCACCGCCTCCAGGCTCTGGCGGGCGGCGTCGTCGACCTTCATGAACCACTGCTCGGAGACCAGGGGCTCCAGCACTGCGCCGCTGCGCTGGCTCACCGAGACCTGGTTGGTGTACGGCTCGATCTTCTCCATGAGGCCCTGGGCCTCCAGGTCGGCCAGCACCTTCTTGCGGCACTCGAAGCGGTCCAGGCCCCGGTAGGCCGGGCCGGCCTCCGCGGTCATGTGGGCGTCGAAGCCGATGACGGTGACACTGGGCAGGCCTAGGCGCTGGCCGGCGGCATGGTCGTTGGGATCGTGGGCCGGGGTCAGCTTGACCGCGCCGGTGCCGAACTTGGGGTCCACGAACGGGTCCGCCACCACCGGGATCTCCCGGTCGGTGAGGGGGAGCCTCAGCATCTTGCCCAGCAGGGGGCGGTAGCGCTCGTCCTCGGGGTGCACCGCCACCCCGGTGTCGCCCAGCATGGTCTCGGGCCGGGTGGTGGCCACCACCACCGAGCCGCTGCCGTCCACCATGGGATAGCGGATGTACCAGAGCTTGCCCTGGCGCTCCACGTGGTTCACTTCCAGGTCGGACAGGGCGGTCTGGCTCACCGGGTCCCACTGGATCATCCGCGGCCCGCGGTAGATGCGCCCCTGCTTGTAGGCGGCGGCGAATACCTTGCGCACCGCCCGGTTCAGGTCCGGGTCCATGGTGAAGCGCTTGCGCGTCCAGTCCACCGAGGCGCCCAGGCGGCGCAGCTGGTTCTCGATCGCCCCCTGGTTCTGGTCCTTCCAGTCCCACAGCCGGCGGAGGAAGTCCTCCCGGCCCACCTGCTGCCGGGTCTTGCCCTCGGTCTCCTTGAGCTGGCGCTCCACCACCACCTGGGTGGCGATGCCGGCGTGGTCGACGCCGGGCACCCAGAGGGCGTCGAAGCCCTTGGCCCGCTTGAAGCGGGTGAGGATGTCGTGCAGGGTGAACACCAGCGCGTGGCCCATGTGCAGGTTGCCGGTGATGTTGGGCGGCGGGATGACGATGGACCAGGGCTTCTTGCCGCTCTCGGGCCGGGCCTCGAATACCTTGGACGCTTCCCATTCCGAGTACCACCTTTCCTGGGCGGTCTTGAAATCGAAGGCCTTGTCCATCTCGTGCATCGCGGGTCCCTGAAAGCAAAGCCGCCCTCGGGCGGCAGGCATAGGAATTCAATCCTATCAATGAACCTGCACCTAGACGAGCCCTCGCTTGCCCAGCAGGGCCTCCACCCCGGGGTCGCGGCCGCGGAACCGCCGGTAGAGCACCGCCGGGTCCTCGCTTCCGCCCATCTCCAGGACGTGGGTGCGGAACGCCCGGGCGGTGTCCGGATCGAACGGGCTGCCCTGGTCCAGGAACGCCTGGTAGGCGTCCGCGTCCAGCACCGCCGACCAGAGGTAGGTGTAGTAGGTGGCCGCGTACTCGCCGCCCATGCTGGAGGCGAACCAGGGCGTGTGGTGCCGCACCGGCACTTCCGGCAGCAGCCCGATCCGCTCCAGGCAGGCCCGCTCGAAGGCGCCGGCGTCGACCGGCTCGACGGAGCCCAGGCTGTGCCAGTCCAGGTCCAGGTAGGCCGCGGCCAGGCACTCGGTGGTGGCGAAGCCCTGGTTGAACGCCTGGGACTGGTGGATGCGCTCGGCCCAGCCGGCCGGCAGGGCCTCCCCGGTCCGGTAGTGCCGGGCGTACATGCCCAGCACTTCCGGCTCCAGCGCCCAGTTCTCCATGATCTGGCTGGGCAGTTCGGAGAAATCCTGGGCGGTGGCGGTGCCGGACAGGCTGCGGTAGCGGCAGCGGCTGAGCAGGCCGTGCAGGGCGTGGCCGAACTCGTGGAACAGGATGCGCACCTCCTGCAGGTCCAGCAGGACCGGCGCGCCGCCCAGGGGCGGGGGGAAGTTGGCCACGGTGTAGACCAGCGGCCGGATGTCCCGCCCGTTCTTGTGCCACTGGCTGCGGAACGATCCCATCCAGGCGCCGCCGCGCTTGCCGGGGCGGGCATGGTAGTCGGCGTAGTAGACCCCCAGCAGGCTGCCGTCCCGGTCCTGGACCAGGTAGCTGAGCACGTCCGGATGGTAGGTGGGCAGATCCTTGCGCTCGTTGAAGGTGATGCCGTAGAGGCGGTTGGCGGTGCGGAACGCGCCCTCCCGCACCGCCTCCAGGGAGAAGTAGGGCCTCAAGGCCTGGGCGTCCAGCCGGAAGCGGGTTTCCCGGACCCGCTCGGCGTAGTAGCGCCAGTCCCAGGGCTGCAGGCGGGCCCCGGGCAGGTCCGCCGCCAGGAGCTGCTGCAGCTCGGCCCGCTCCCGGGTGGCCAGCGCCAGCGCCGGCGGCCAGAACCGCCCCAGCAGCGCATAGGCTTCGGTCGGTTCGCCGGCCATGCTGTCCTCCAGGGCGTAGTCGGCGTAGGTGGCGTAGCCCAGCAGCTGGGCCTTCTCGCAGCGCAGCGCGGCGATCCGGGCGGCCAGGCGATTGTTGTCCCGGGCGTTGCCCCGGTCGCAGCGGGCAACGTGCGCTTCCAGCATGCGCTGGCGCAGACCCCGATCGCGGGCCTGCTCCAGGAACGGCCACAGGCTGGGGGAGTGCAGGTTGAACGCCCAGCTGCCGTCCCGGTCGGCCATCCGGGCGGCTTCCCGGGCCGCGTCCACGGATTCCGGGGAGAGCCCGGCCAGTTCCTCGGGCCGGTCCACTACCAGGAGGAATGCGTTGGTCTCCTCCCGCAGGTTCTGTTCGAACTTCAGGCAGAGCAGCGACAGCTCGGCGTTCACCAGCCGCAGCCGGGCCAGCTTGGCCGGGGCCAGGCCGGCGCCGCCGCGCAGGAAGGCCCGGTAGGTGCGCTCCAGCAGCGTGCGGCCCTCGGCGGGCAGGGGTCCCGGGTGTTCGTAGACGGCCGCCACCCGCCGGAACAGCGCCTCGTTGTGGTGGATGTCGTCCTGGTGCCCGGAGAGCAGCGGACCCACCGCCAGGGCCGTGGCCTGCAGCTCCGGAGTGGAGTCCGCCTCCACCAGGGCGGAGAACACGCCGATCACCCGGTCCAGGAGCTCGCCGGAATCTTCCAGGGCCTCCACCGTGTTGCGGAAGGTGGGCGCCGTACGGCATCGAAGAATGGTCCGAATCTCATCGTTATGGCGGCGGATCGCGGACTGGAAGGCCGGCAGGAAATGCACGGGCCGGAGGTGATGGAAGGGCGGTACCTCGTAGGGAGTATCCCACTTTTGAAAGAAGGGGTTCCGGAGGTTCAGGCTTTCGGGGGCGGAGGCGGCCATGGGCGCACCGTGGTAGATCGGCGCTAAAAGAATGCATCAAAAAGCGTTTGGGTGAAGTGAAAAATGGCATTTTTTCAGTACTTAAAAATTAATCGCATTCCTTGTCTGGTTAATATTAACCATGGGAAAAGAATGGTTCTTGATGGGGAATGGCGCGCATTTGCCCATGCGGGGCCTTCGCGGTCATGGCCCGCCCATGGCGGGACCGGATGCCGGGGCCTCCGCCGGGGCGGTGATGATGACCACCCGGGTGGCCACCGAGTAGCCGTCCAGGGTCACGCAGCGGATGCGCACGGGGTTCTCGCCCACTCCCAGCGGCGCCAGGGTCACCGCCACCGGTTCGCCGAACCGGCCGCGGCCCGGGCGAGGCACCTCGCTGGCGCCGGCCGAGCTGACCCAGTACTCGAAGTCGTAGGCGTGGTCCGGATTGGGCCGCCAGGCCAGCACGCCGGGGTCGGGGCTCACGGTGAACGTCAGGGGGCAGGCTTCCCCGGCCTGGGGCGGCGCGGCCAGGGGCAGGGCGGCGATGACCGGCAACCCACTGCTCGGGTTATGCAGGTCCGGGGCGATGAGCAGGCCCAGGCAGTCGGCCGTGCCCAGGCCCAGGAAGGGGTTGCCCCCGCACTGGGCCAGGGCCTGGGTCTCCCCCAGGGCGGCGTAGTCCGTGCTGGGCACCGGCCAGTCTTCGAGGCCGTCGCGCAGCAGGCCCCAGCGCAGGGAGGGCTCGGCGGGGTCGCCGACCACGGTGGTGAGCGCGCCGCTCCTGCGGTCGTAGCGGCGCAGCGCGTGGTTGCCGGAGTCCAGGATGTAGACGTAGCGTCCGCTGCAGGCCAGGTCGCTGGGTTCGCGCAGGCACGGGACCCCGGCCCGGGCGTCCAGGGCATCGGCGAACCCGGCCTGCTGCACCGACCCCGCCAGGACCCGGACCTGGTGCTCCCGGTCGATGACGCACAGGGCGTTGCCGTCCAGGACATAGTAGGGGAAGGCTTGGTATTCCCGAACCACACGAGACACACGGGGGGACGCGATGGCCCGCAGCTGGGTGAACCGGTGGCCGTGCCGGGCATCCCCCGCCACGACCTGGACCTCGCCCGTGGCCAGGATCCGCTTCACCAGGCCGTCGCCCTGGTCGGCCACCACCAGGGAGTCTCGGTCCACCCAGATCCCCTGGGGATTGGCCAGGACCGCGCCGTGGGCGAGCTGGAGGGTCCGTACCGCGCCGGTCTCCAGGTTCACCTCCCGGATGCAATGGTTGCCCACGTCCGCCACATAGGCGCGCAGGTTGGCCCCGGGACGGTAGGGTTCCTGAATGGAGCTGTGAACCGCCACCCGTCCGGGCTGGCTGAACCGGGCGGCCGTCCCAGGGCCGTCCACATGGCCCTCCGCCGCGGGATCGCCGCACAAGGTGCGCACCGAGCCCAGCATGCTGGCGATCCGGACCGCGTTGGCGCCCCGTTCGGTGAACACGAAGCCCTGGTTGGTGGTGCCGTCCCAAGTGCCGGAGCCCCAGGTCTGCTTCAGGTCCCGCCGGCCCAGGTCCGGCGTCCAGGCGAGCCCGAGGATGGTGCCGCAGCGGGCCTGGTGGCCATCGCCGTCCTGGAAGCCTGGCAGGTCCTTGGCTCCGGCCAGGGGACAGAGCCCCCGCACCATCACCGACTGGACCCCGCGGCGGTCCTGCCAGGCCTTGCCGTCCCAGCGCAGGTCCTCCACCGTGAAGCTCCAGATCTGGCCGCGCAGGGCGATCTCGGCCACCGGCGCGTCGCCCAGTTCCGTGCGAGTCACCCCCGCGCCCGGCCCGGGGTACGGGTCCGCCATGGAGCAGAGGCTGCCGCCTTCGCCGGAGCCATGGGCCATCCGGAACACCAGCGGCATGCCGAAGCCGACGGTGATGGGCTCCCCGGGCTCCCGAGGGAAGGGCGCGGTGGCGGACTGGTCCGGCCGGCCGAACCGGTCGAAGCGGACCTCGGGCGGCTCGCCGTGCCCGGTGCCGTCCTGGAACCGGCCCCTGCTCTCCAGGTCCAGGAAGGGCAGCCGGTTCCTGCGGATGAACCGGGGATCGTCGCCCAGGTACTCCAGCACCACCTTCATGGGAACGCCGGTGAAAGGCAGGGACTCGGCCAGGGCTCCCCCCGGCTGGACCGCGCCGCCTGCGCTCGGGGCGGCCGGTTCGGCGGAGCGCGGCAGGCCAAGGACGGTGATCTTGCTCTCGTCCGTCGCACCGCCCGCGCCCCGGGCGGTGACCCGGATGGTGAGGTGCAGATCCTGGTCGGTGGCCGGCGCCTGGTAGATCCACGTGGCCGTGATTCTCCCGAACGGCGACCGTACCAGCTGGATGGTGCCGCCCTCGGCGGGGCCCAGGATGCGTCCGGTGCTGTCCAGGATGGTGAAATCGACGTCCAGGGGCGAAAGGCCCTTGGTCTCCACCTTGAAAGGAGCGTGGCCCCGGGATGGGATGACTTGGAAGATGTCCAGCTTCAAGCCGTCGGCGAGGGCGAGCGGGGCGCAAAGGCCGGGCGCCAGGAAAGAAGCCAGGCGGAGCCAGCGGGACAGGGATGTCATGGACGCTCCTCGGGCGCCGGCGGCGCCGTTTCGGGGGCCGGCGCCGGCGTGGCCCCAGGGTGGGTGGCGGCGGGTGCCGCGGCGGTAATGACCACCCGGGTGGCCACCGAATAGCCGTCCAGGGTCACGCAGCGGATGCGCGCGGTGGTCTCGCCCGCATCCAGCGGCGGCAGGGTCACCGCCACCGGCTCGCCGAACCGGCCCCGGCCCGGGCGCGGCACCTCGCTGGCGCCGGCAGAGCTGACCCAGTACTCGAAGTCATAGGCGTGGTTCGGGTTGGGCGGCCAGGCCGGCTCGCCGGGGGCCGGGCCCACCGTGAACCTCAGCGGGCAGGCTTGCCCCGCCCGGGGCGGCCCGGCCAGGGGCAGGGCGGTGATGACCGGCACCTCCAGACGCTGGTGGTGCAGGTCCGGGTCGATGAGCAGGCCCAGGCAGTCGTCCGCGCCCAGGGCCAGGAAGGGGTTCGCCCCGCACCGGGCCAGGGCCCGGGTCTCCCCCAGGGCGGCGTAGTCCGGATCGTTCCCCGGCCATTCCTCCAGGCCGTCCCGCAGCAGGCCCCAGCTCAGGGAGGTCCCGGCGGGGTCGCCGGCGACGGTGGTGAGCGCGCCGCTTCCCGGGTCGAAGCGGCGCAACGCGTGGTTGCCGCTGTCCAGGATGTAGACGTAGCGGCCGATGCAGGCCAGGTCGCTGGGTTCGTTCAGGCAGGGCAGCTCGGCCCGGGCGACGGCGGCGTCCTTGAACCCGGCCTGGCGCACCGAACCGGCCAGGACCCGGACCTGGTGCTCCCGGTCGATGACGCACAGGGCGTTGCCGTCCAGGACGTAGTAGGGGAACGAGAACCCCAGCTGGGTCTCCGCCGGGGAGGCGAGTCCCCGCAGGCGGGTGAACCGGTAGCCGTGCCGGCTGTCCCCGGCCACCACCTGGACCTCGCCCGTGACCCGGATCCGTTTCACCAGGCCATCCCCCTGGTCGGCCACAACCAGGGAGTGGCTGTCCACCCAGATGCCCTGCGGGTCAACCAGGGTCGCGCCGTGCCGGAGGCGCACCGTGGCCACCGCGCCGGTCCCCAGGTGCACCTCGCGGATGCAGTGGTTGCCCCCATCCGCCACGTAGGCGCGGAGATCGTCCAGGCCATTGGACACCCCGTCGATGGCGAACCCGACCGCCACCCGCCCGGGACCGCGGAACCGGGCAGCGGTCCCCCTGCCGTCCACGTGCCCCTCCAGCCTGGGATCGCCGCAGAGGGTGAGCACCTGGCCGCGCAGGTTGGCGATCCGGACCGCGTTGGAGCCCCGCTCGGTGAACACGAAGCCTTGATGGTTGGTTCCCTCCACCCATCTGGGCGCCCAGCTGGTTCCCAGTTCCTCCCGGTTGAGGGCCGGCGTCCAGGCCAGCCCCAGGACGGTGCCGCAGCGTGCCTGATGGCCGGTGCCGTCCTGGAAGCCGGGCAGGCCCTTGGCCCCGGCCAGCGGGCAGAGCCCCCGCACCGTCACCGCCTGGACCGCCAGGCGATCCTGCCAGGCCTTGCCGTCCCAGCGCAGGTCCTCCACCGTGAAGCTCCAGACCTGGCCGCGCAGGGCGATCTCGGCCACGGGCGCGTCGCTCATCTGCAGCCGGCTCACTCCCACGCCGGGGCCGGGGTAGGGATCCTCCATCGAACAGAGGCTGCCGCCTTCGCCGCGGCCGTGGTCCATCCTGAACACCAGCGGCATGCCGAAGCCGACGGTGATCGGCTCATCCTGCAAGGGGGCCCGGCTGGTCGGGATGGGTTCGCCCCACGGGTTGAAACGGACCTCGGGCGCCGGGCCGTGCCCGGTGCCGTCCGGGAACCGGCCCTCGCCCCCCAGGTCCAGGAAGGGCAGCGGCTCCCGGCGGCTGAAAGCCGGGTTCTCGCCCAGGTACTCCAGCACCACCTTCAAGGGGGCACCTCGGAACGGCAGCGCTCCGGCCAGGGGCCCGCCTGGCTCCCCCTTGCCTTCGCCCGGGGCCGCCGATCCGGCGTAGCGCGGCATGCCCTGGACGGTGATCTCGCTCTCGTCCGATTCGCCGCCATCTCCCCGGGCGGTGGCGCGGATGGTCAGGTGCAGATCGTGGTCGGTGGCCGGCGCCTGGTACCACCAGAGCGCCATGCCTTCCCGGTATTGCACCGCATCAGCCGGATCGTGCCGCCCTCGGCGGGGCCCAGGGTCCGTCCGGTGCCGTCCAGGATGGTGAAATCAACATCCTGGGGTGGAAAGCCCTCGGCCGTCACGGCGAAAGGACTGCTGCTCCGGGCGTTGATGCCCTGGAAGATGTCCAGATGCAAGCTGTTGGCCAGCACGAACGCACTGGAGAGGCCGGGCGCCAACCAAGCCATGCTGGGCAACCGATGGGGGAGGAGCGACATGGGACCTCCGGCGGGGTCCATCGATTAATATTTTATATATTTTCCCCTGCCCTTCAAGGGCTGCGGCGCCCGGGGCCGGCGCCGCGGCGGTGATCACCGCTACCCCAAGCGCCTTGGCCGCCGCACCGGTCGATTCAAATCTCTACATTTTGATAATTTTGGATATTATTTGATAATATTTCAGGCAGACTGTCCGAACCCCGCCCAGGCCGCCAGCAGTTCCTGGGCCTGGCGGATGACGCCTCCGCCGCCGCCCGCGGCCGGCACTGGCACCAGCACGGTGCCGTCCGGGCTCATCTGGGCGCCCGCCTGCCCGCGCACCCAGGCCATGAGCTTGGCCGGGTCCAGCGGCGTCTGCGGGCTCACCCGCAGCTTGAGCCTGCCCTTGTCCGCGGCCACCTCGCTCACCGCCAGGGCCTGGGCGCGGATGCGCACCCGCAGCAGCTCGAAGAAGCGCACACTCTCCTCGTCGTCCGCGGCCACCTGGCCGAACCGGTCCTCCAGCTCCAGCCGGTACAGCTCCAGGTCCCGTTCGGTGCGCAACCTGGACGCTCGCTTGTAGGCCACCAGGCGCTCGCTGGCCTGGTCCACCCAGCGCTTGGACAGCTGGGCCGGGCCCAGTTCGATTTTCACCTCGAAGGTGCCGCTGGGCTGGCCCTGGAGCTCCTGCAGGGTCTCCTCCAGCAGCTTGACGTAGAGCTCGAAGCCGATGTCGTGGATCTGCCCGGACTGCTCGCCGCCCAGCAGGTTGCCGGCGCCGCGCAGCTCCAGGTCCATGGCCGCGACCCGGAAGCCGGCGCCCAGCTCGGAGAAATCCTCCAGGGCCTGCAGCCGCTTGCGCGCGTCCTCGGTGATCTCGCCCTTGCCGGGGATGAGCAGGTAGGCGTAGGCCGGCACATCGCTCCGTCCCACCCGGCCGCGCAGCTGGTACAGCTGGCTCAGGCCGAAGGCGTCGGCCCGGTGCACGATCAGGGTGTTGGCGTTGGGCACGTCCAGGCCGTTCTCGACGATGGTGGTGGCCACCAGCACGTCGATGCGGCCCTCCATGAAGCCCAGCATCACCGCCTCCAGCGCCTCGTCCGAGAGCTGGGCGTGGCCCACCCCCACCCGGGCGTCGGGCACCAGGGTGCGGATGCGCTCGGCCACCGAGACGATGGATTCCACCCGGTTGTGCACCACGTACACCTGGCCGCCCCGGCGCAGCTCGAACTGGATGGCGTTGGCGATCAGCTCGTCGCTCCAGGGCGCCACCACGGTCTCGATGGCCAGCCGATTCTTGGGCGGTGTCTCGATCAGGCTGATCTCCCGCAGGCCGGTGAGGCTCATGTGCAGGGTGCGCGGGATCGGGGTGGCGCTCATGGCCAGCACGTCCACGTTGGCCCGCAGGTGCTTGAGCCGCTCCTTGTGCCGGACCCCGAAGCGCTGCTCCTCGTCGATCACCACCAGCCCCAGCTCGCTGAACTTCACCCGGGCCCCCAGCATCTGGTGGGTGCCGATGAGGATCTCCACCCGGCCCGAGGCCACGTCCTGGAGCACCGCCTTGGCCTCGGCGGGATCCACGAAACGGTTCAGCATCTCGATGCGCAGGGGGAAGCCGCTGAAGCGCTCGCGGAAGGTGCGGTAGTGCTGGAAGCAGAGGATGGTGGTGGGGCAGAGCACGGCCACCTGGCGGCCGTCCAGGGCCACCTTGGCGGCGGCGCGCATGGCCACCTCGGTCTTGCCGAAGCCCACGTCGCCGCACAGCAGCCGGTCCATGGGGCGGTCGCTCTCCAGGTCGGCCTTGATGGCGCCGCTGGCCTCGATCTGGTCCGGGGTCGGCTCGAACGGGAAGGTGGCCTCGAACTCCGCCATCTCCGGGCCGTCCTGGCTGCAGGCGTGGCCCTTCTCCAGCTTGCGCTGGGCGTACAGCTTGAGCAGCTCCTCGGCCATGTCGCGGATGGCCTTCTTGGCCCGGCGCTTGACCTTGGCCCAGGAGGCGCCGCCCAGCTTGTCCAGGGGCACCGCCGCGCCGTCGGGGGAGACGTAGCGCTGGATCAGGTCGGCCCGCTCCAGGCTGACGTTGAGCCGGCCGCCGTCGGCGTAGCGCAGCTGGATCACCTCCTGCTCCTCGCCGCCCACGGTGAGGCTGTGGAAGCCTTCGAATTCGCCGATGCCGTGGTCCAGGTGCACCACCCGGTCGCCGGGCTTGAGGTCGCGCAGGTCGGACAGGAACGCCGCGCTGGCGCTGCGTTTGGGCGGTGCGGCCTGGGCCCGGCGGCCGAACACCTCGCGCTCGGTGAGCACGAGGACCTTGGGCTCCTTGAGCAGCACCCCGGCCGACAGGGGCAGGTGCGCGCTCCGGCAGCCCGGCTGGGTGCCATAGGCCACCGGCAGCTCGTACTCCCGCAGGATCTCCTGCAGCCGGTCGCGCATGCCGGAGGTGGACCCGGCCAGCAGGATCCGGTGCCCGGTGAGGGCGTGCTCCTTGAGGTGCTCGGCCAGCTCCCCCAGGCGGCCGCTGAACTCCCGCACCGGCTGGGCCTGGAGCGGCACCGTAGCCTCCGACTGCCACTCGGTGAGGGTCAGGGTGGTGCGGCTGGGGTCCTGGTCCAGGAACCGGTCCTCGAAGGTGGGGCAGACCACCCCGCCCCGGCGCAGGGTGTCCAGGTCGGCCTCGATCCGGGCCCGCTCGCGGTCGCGGACGCCCTCCGCCCACTGGGGCTCCAGGCGCAGCCGCAGGCAGGGCGGCACCCAGTGCGCCAGCTGGCCCTTGGGCTGGCCCAGCAGGGGATAGAACAGCTCCTCGCCGGGAAAGCGGCCGTGGCTGGCCAGGCGCGAACGGCGGAAGGCCAGGTCGTCTTCCGGTTCGGCGGTGGCGCCGGCGCGGCTTTCCACGGCCTGGAGCAGGGGCGCGCCGTTACCCCGTTCGCCCTCGAACCGGGGGTAGAGGGTGAGCCGCTCCAGGGCCTCCCCGGTGCGCCGCTGGCTGTCCGGGTCGAAGGGGCTGAGCCGCTCCAGCTCGTCGCCGAAGAATTCCAGCCGCAGCGGGGTCTCCAGATGGTCGGGCCAGAGGTCCACCACCATGCCCCGGGCGCTGAATTCGCCCTGCTGCGCAGCCAGCTCGGTGCGCCGGTAGCCCAGCGCCGCCAGGGTCTCCAGCAGCAGTTCCCGGGGCACCTCGGCGCCCCGCGCCAGGTCCAGCTTCTGGCGCTGGAACCAGCTGGGGTGGGGCAGCCGCTCCAGGCCCGCCAGCGGGCCGGTGACCAGCACCTGCACCTGGTGCTCCAGCAGGCCGATGAGGGTGGCCAGCCGGTCCTTGAGCACCACCGCGGGCGGGCTGGACTCGCCGCCGGCGAAGGCGGCCATGCCGGGGAACAGGGCCACCCGGGCCTCGGGCAGCAGCACCGCCAGGTCCTTGGCCAGCACCTGGGCTTCGGCCTCGCTGGGGGCGTCCACCCACAGCGCGCGCTGGCGCCCGCCCTCGACGCTCCAGCGGGCCAGGATCAGGGCCAGGGCCGCCGGCGAGGTCCAGCGCAGCCGGGCGTCCGGTTCGGCCAAGGCCTGCGCGGGGGCGTCCAGCATGCGGAGCAGGTCGTTCAGGGCGGCGCGGTCTCGGGTGTCCATCCCTTCCAGTCTACAAGGCTTGCCCAAGCGGCTTGGTGCGCGGGCCGTCAGGCCTGACAATGGGAGGTCGGTTCGGATGGTGATGATGCATTTGGAGCAGGAAATTCGGGGACTCCGCACGCTGCTGGAGGCGGGTCAGCTGCAGGGCTGCGCCCAGGCGCTGGAACGGCTGCGGGAAAGCTACCGGTCGGCGCCGGCCGCCTTCGATCCGGCCGCCATCGCCGCCCTGCGGGAGATCGCCGACTCCCTGAAGGAAATGCCCGCCCGACTGCCTGCCCCGGTTGCCGTCGGCGACCTGGCCGGCCAGCTCAAGGCGGTGTTCGGCTACGAGCAGTTCCGGCCCGGCCAGGAGGAGGTGATCCGCACCGTGCTGGCGGGCCGGGATTGCCTGGCGGTGATGCCCACCGGGGCCGGCAAGTCGCTCACCTACCAGTTGCCGGCCCGGCTGCTGGGAGGCACCACCCTGGTCATCTCGCCGCTGATCGCCCTCATGAAGGACCAGGTGGACGGGCTGCAGGAGGCCGGCCTGCGGGCCACCTTCCTGAACTCCTCGCTGGAGGCCGGGGAGCGCCTGGAGCGCATCCGCCAGCTGCACCGGGGGGAGATCGAGCTGGTCTACGCCGCGCCCGAGGGCATCGAGCAGAGCGTGGGCCCGCTGCTGGACCGGCTCGACCTGCGCCTGATCGCGGTCGACGAGGCCCACTGCATCAGCCAGTGGGGCCACGACTTCCGGCCCGCCTACCGGAACCTGGCCGGGCTCAAGGCCCGGTTCGGCGGGCTGCCGGTGCTGGCGCTCACCGCCACCGCCACCCGGGAGGTGCGCCGGGACATCCTCGGCCAGCTGGGCATGCAGCAGCCGTTCGAGTACCTGGGCTCGTTCTTCCGGCCCAACCTGAAGCTGCACGCGGTGCGCAAGGGCGGCGAGGGGCCGTCGGTGCGGGAGGCGATCCTGCGCCTGGTGCGGGCCCGGCCCGGCCAGAGCGGGATCGTCTACTGCCTGTCCCGCAAGTCCGCCGAATCCACCGCCGACTACCTGGCGTCCCAGGGCGTGCGCGCCCGCGCCTACCACGCCGGGCTGGAACCCCAGCAGCGGGATCAGGCCCAGGAGGCGTTCCGCCGGGACGACGTGGACGTGATCACCGCCACCATCGCCTTCGGCATGGGCATCGACAAGAGCAACATCCGCTACGTGATCCACCGGGACATGCCCAAGAGCATCGAAGGCTACTACCAGGAGATCGGCCGCGCCGGCCGCGACGGGGCCGACGCCGACTGCGTGCTGTTCTACTCCTGGGCCGACGTCATGGGCCTGGAGCGGTTCCTGGACGGCCTGGAGCCGGAGCAGGCGGCGGCCCAGAAACGGCAGATCCGGGCCACCTTCGAGTTCGCCGAAGCCCGGGGTTGCCGGCACCGGGCCCTGGTGGGCCATTTCGGCGAGCGCATCGAGGACTGCGGCGGCTCCTGCGACCACTGCAGCGGCCGGGACGTGCTCGCCGAGGCGCCCCGGGCGATCCGGCTGGCCCGTACCCGGACCGGGGCGGCCCCGGCGCCGCCGGCCCTGCCCGCCGACCCGGACGGCGACGCCGCCCTGTTCCTGGAACTCAAGGCCCTGCGCCGGCGCCTGGCGGACGAGCGCAACCTGCCGGCCTACCTGGTGTTCAGCGACGCCACCCTGCAGCTGATGGCCCACCACCGCCCGACCACCGCCCAGCACCTGCTGGGGATCAGCGGCGTCGGCACCCGCAAGCTGGAGACCTACGGTGAGGTGTTCCTGGAGCTGCTGCGCCATTACCAGAGCTGACCGGCTACACTGGCTGAGGAGTCTCACGGGATGATCAAGGGCATGGCAGCAACAGGGGTGGCCGTCTGGGCCGGTATCGG
>Ga0326727_10013210_pt1 | contig 18463 bp, 15 predicted proteins | sample MB2enrmetagenome_FD_207643 | JGI IMG/M metagenome (GOLD analysis project Ga0326727, IMG submission 207643) | Lab enriched peat soil microbial communities from McLean, Ithaca, NY, United States - MB29MY | ecosystem: Environmental > Terrestrial > Soil > Wetlands > Peat | place: USA: New York...
GCCACCATGATCCTGGGATATAACGGAGAAGCCGAGCGCGCCATCGAGGTGGCGAAGACGCTCTCGGGACGCGCCTCCCACTCCGACATTGCGACCGCGGTGCGCGCCTACGCGCTGGCCTGCGCCGGGCGCCATGAGGAGTCGCGCCATCTGCTGGAACGGCTGCAATGGCTGAGCCGCGAACGCTTCGTGCTGAATACGCTCAATGCGGCCACGTATGTTGTGCTGGGCGAGGCGGATGCGGCGTTCGCGGAGTTGCGCACGGCCAATGAAACCCGTTGTCCGTGGTTCTTCCATATGCTGGCCGATCCGCGGCTGAAGCCGCTCCACGCGCGGCCTGAGTTCGCGGCGCTTCAAGCCTCGCTGCCGGCGGCGGAGGCCGGCGCAGCGGAAAAATCGCCTTCTGCGAGATAGCTATTCTGGCCAGTGATCATGGGATACGTTTCTGCGTGCACTTGACTCCGATCATCCGCGCCGCCAGCCCTGCGGGGGTCTGGAGACCCCCGCTATAGCCGGTCAGGAGACCGGCGCTACAGTTCGTTCAGTGCAGGTCGATCTCGGCGCTTAACGGCGTGTTTTCGCTGGAGTCGCCGACGCGGACGATGAATTTGCCGGGATCGATAGTCCATTTGTGGGCCGGCTCGTCCCAATAACTGAAGGCGCGCGCATCGAGCGCGAGCGTCACGTGCCGGGTTTCGCCGGGAGCGAGACGGACTTTGGAGAAGCCCTTCAGTTCGCGCTCCGGCCGGTCGACGTGCGCGGAGGGGTCGGAGACATAGAGCTGAGCGACCTCGGCGCCGGCCACGTTGCCGGTGTTGGTCACGTCGAAGCTGACCGAAACCGTCGCGCCGGCGGCTGCGGTTGCGGGCGCTTCAAGCTTTGAGAACTGGAAGGTCGTGTAGCTCAAGCCGTAGCCGAACGGGTAGAGCGGATGGCCGCCTGTGGTCGTCCAGTAACGGTAGCCGACCATGAGCTTGTCACCGTATTTGACGTGCTCGACGGTGTAGTCGAGCGGTTTGCCATCCTCGCCGGTGGTGTGCAGCGTGGTGTTGTCCCTGGGGTCGCCGTTGTACCACTTTGCGGAGGGGTTCGCGTCCCAGCTGCGGTCGAAGCTGACGGGGAGTTTGCCCTCGGGATTGCGCTGGCCGAAGAGAATCTGCGCCACGGCCGTGCCGCCCTCCTGGCCGGGATAGTAAAGGTGGAGCAGCGCCGGAACCTTATCGATCCAGCGGCTCACGTCCATGCCGCCGCCGCCGGTAAGGAGCACGATGGTGCGGGGATTCAACCGAACCGCCTGCTCGACCAGCGCGTCCTGGCCGGCGGGCAGCGTGAAGGTGCGGTCGTGGCCCTCGCCTTCGGTCTTGGCATCGAATCCGACCGCAACAATCACCACGTCCGCCTGCGCAACGGCCTTCTTTTCGGCGTCAGTGTCAGGCATGGAAGCGCTATAGAAGACGTGCATATCCGGGCCAGGAAGGCCGGCTAAGCCGGTGAAGCGAATCCACGCCCAGCCGGGAGAGGAATTGGCGATGCCCGTAAGAATACTGATCGGCTCAAAAGCGTGCGCCTCGGAAGAGCCGCCGCCGCCCGTAACGGCTGGATAAGCATCGGGTCCGATGATGGCGATATTCTTGATCTTCCAGAGATCGAGCGGCAGAAGTCTTCCTTCGTTCTTCAGAAGCGTGATGCTATCGAGAGCCTCTTCGAGCGCCAGCGCGCGATCGGCGACCGAGTACGTGGAGTCGGCGGGATCGAACTGCGGGCGTGCGGTGAAGCCGTAGCGCAACTCGGCGCGCAGCAGGCGCAGCACGTGCTCGTCGATGGTGGACTCCTTGACCTGGCCAGCCCGAACCGCGGGAAGAAGGTTTCCGGCGTTCATGAATTTGGGGCTCGGCATCTCCAGATCGAGGCCATTATTGCAGGCCGCGACGCCGTCGTAGGTCGAGTCCCAATCGGACATGAGAATACCCTCGAAGCCCCACTCGCCTTTGAGCACCTTCAGGTTAAGGAAGTCGTTTTGGGTGGCGTGCACGCCGTTGACCAGGTTGTAGGAGTTCATGACTGCGTCCACGTGGGCCCTAATGACGGCGGCTTCGAAGGCGGGGAGATAGATCTCCCGCATGGTGCGCTCGTCCACATCGGAGCTTGCGTTGTGGCGATTGAACTCCTGGTCGTTGAGGGCGTAGTGCTTCACGGTGGCAATGACGCCTTGGGACTCGACGCCCTCAATGAACGGCACCACCAGTGCGGAGTTGAGGAAGGGATCTTCGGAAAGGTACTCGAAGTTGCGGCCGGAAACGGGCGAGCGGGCGATGTTGACGCCGGGACCGAGCAGGAAGTTGACGTTGCGGGCGCGGGCGTCGCGGCCCAGGGCTTCGCCGAGCTTGCGGGCGAGATTGGTGTCCCAACTGGCGGCGAGTGCCGAGCCGCCCGCATACGCTGTGGTCGGGCCCCAGGTGCGCACGCCCACCGAGGCATCGGACATTTTGAAGCGCGGCAGGCCGATGGCCGGCATGGGTCGCGTGTACATGTTGTCGATGCCGCCAAGCAACTCGATCTTCTGCTCCAGTGTGAGTTTGGAGAGCAGGGCGTGAGCCTGGGCCTCGATAGCGGGCGAGTCCGGCACAGGCGCCTGGGCGCGAACCTCGAGGCAAAGCGGTGAAATCGATGCGAAAACCAGGGCAAGAATCGAATAAACAGGGAGCAGAAAGCGATTTTTCATAGCGCACCCACGTTAGCGCATCAGCCCATTCTGCGTACAGGGCGTTGCCGAAAGGACTGTGCGACGGGCCACGCGGACGACCGGGGGCCGGAGCGAGCCTGGGAGAAACCCGCATGCGGCCCCGGAAATCCCAAGGCGGAGACAGCCGGCGCGCTTCTCCCGCACGGTCCGTCTGGCTGGCGTGGAGATTGCAATCAGGGTGCTGTGCGGCCTTTTTCTCGCGGAATCAATCTCTTAGAGGATGTGACAAAAATCACAGGGGGGGGTGAATGGGGTCACTGCCCCCGGCACTTTGGAGGCGCACACTCAGAATCCTAAAGGTACGTTTGACGTCGGCTGCGGCCGGGAGACGGGCATGGGCTTTGAAAACGGCTTGAAGACCATTGTGGTCGCAACGGACCTGAAGGGCCAGGCGGAAGCGGCCCTTGAGTACGCGCGCAAGCTGGCGGCCAACTACGGGGCGCGGATTGTGCTGGCCCATGGGCTCGATCCGATGGAGTATGCCGCGATCGATGCGGTTCCCGGCAGCGTGTTGAGCCAGATGACGGAAGCGGCGCGCAAGGTTCTGGACCAGTTGGCCGGCGAGTTGATCCGCGAGGGAATTTACAGCCACTCCGAAGTGCGGCAGGGCGCCGTGGCGGAGATGCTGGTGGATGTGGCCCGGCAATACGGGGCTGGGTTGATCGTGATTGGCACCAAGGGGATGGAAGGCGCCGGCCCGGTGGTGGTAGGGGCCATTGCCGAGCGCCTGGTGCGGCTGGCGCCGTGCCCTGTGCTGGCGGTGGCGGCCGACTGGAATGCAGGCCCGCACCGGCCAACTCCGGGCGGACCGGTGCTGCTGGCCGTGGAACGGAACGAGGCTGCGGAGGAAGCAGCCGCCACTGCAGCTTCGTTGGCCGAGACCTTTGATCGGCCGCTCTTGGCGCTGCATGTGCGCACGGCCGCGGAAAAAGCTGCCGGCCTGAATCCCTGCACCGTAATGGAGGATCAGGGCATCCGCTTCGAGGGCGTCATCCAGGTGCGATGTCTGGTGAAGGACGGCGATCCAGCCGCTGCCGTGGCCGAAGCCATCGCGGAGAACCATCCCTGCATCCTTGTGGCGGGGGTCAAACGGGCCAGCGGAACTCCGGGGCCCCATGGCACGGCCTTTGCACTGCTTTCTGCATCGCGCGTGCCCGTGCTTTGCGTCCCGCCCGTCGGCGCGCACCGGGAAGTTGCCCTTCCCGTGGGAGTTTTGTAGCGGGCGCAATGGCCGCGGCAGGCGGCACACATCGGGCCAGGAAATGGGCCCAGGGAAAATGGGCGGGGGAAAGGAGATACCGTACCGTTTTGTCCAGCAGACTGCAACCGCGAATCCCAGGCAATGGAGTGAATGCATGAACCGCGCGAGGCTCGGTGGGCAGCAAGTCTCGCTGCGCGCCTCCAATATCGGCGTGAAAGGGAGACGCTCAACAGGAACCAGGGGAAAGTGGGAGCAGGCAGCAGCGGGCTTGAGGGCCCGGCATACGGCAAGCAAGATGGCGAACAAACGGCAAGAAGAGCGAATTGAATGTTTGGCCGCGGCCGCGGCGCATCCGCTGGCCGAGCTGCTGGAGTGTCCCGAAGAGGCGGGACAGTTGCTCACCGGCGCTTCGCGATGCATCGATGTCGATGCCGGAGAGGTGGTTTTTCGCCAGAACGGAAGCTGCAAAGGGCTCTACGTGGTGGTTTCGGGCGATTTTGTCCGCAAGGCGGAACGGTTCCAGATGCGCGTCACGCTGGGATCGGCGCGCCCAGGGGACCTGGTGGAGCTGGCCGGCGCGTTGGGCGACGGAAATCATACCTACACCTTGACCGCAGTGACGCCGGGATCGGTGCTCATGCTGCCCATCGACGCCCTGCGGCATGCCTTTGAGAGCCATCCGCCGCTGCGCATGAGGCTGTTGGAGGAGTTGGCGCGCGAGGTTTCCCGCGCCTACATTACCTGCTGCATGACGCGCGTGACGCCGGCGCGGCGCCATGCCAGTGGAGCGGCCCTGGCGTAGTGCCGGGTTCGCATTCCGCTTAGAGAGAGTTCCCGATTGAGGCCCCAGGGGGCGAAATGCCCATCCTGCAGGATGGGATATGCGCTATACTTTTCTTAGCGTTTAGCCCCGCGCCACTGGTATGGTCACAATCCATTCCCATCACCCTCCGGAAGATTGCCAGAACTGCGAGCACCGCCATTTGCGGATGTTCTGTAATCTGACGCCCGAGGCTCTTTCGGATTACGACCAAATTGGCATCATGATGAGCCACGCCCGCGGCGCCAAGCTGTTTTCCGAAGGCGATCCGGCGCGCAACGTCTTTGTCATCTGTTTTGGACAGGTCAAGATCTCCTCGACTTCGCGGGACGGCAAGACCATGATCCTGAAGATCGCCGGCCCCGGCGACGTGATGGGACTGAGCGCGGTGCTGGCCAATGTTCCCCACGAGGTGACCGCCGAGGCCATCGAACCCTGCCAGGTAAAAACGGTACGCAAACAGGAGTTCATCGAGTTCCTGGGCCGGCACGGCATCGCTTCGATGCACGCGGCGCAGTCGCTCTCTGGCGAATATATGACGGTCTTTCACGACGCCAAGCGGCTGGCGCTTTCCGGTTCGGCGGCAGGCCGTCTGGCGCGGTTGCTCCTCGATTGGGGGCGCGGGACGGCCAACGGCAAGCCCGAGCTCCGCTTCACCATGGCGCTGACGCACGAAGAGATCGCCAACATGGCGGGCACCTCGCGCGAAACCGTCACGCGGTTGCTCAACCAGTTCCGCCGCGACCAGTGGATCACCATCAAAGGCACCAGCCTGACGATCGTGAAGCCCGATCAGTTGGAAAAGCTGACCGCGTAACGATTCCGCTCCTTCTTCCCACAACATGTTTCATCGATGGCCTCGTGAACTGGCACGATTCTCAGCCTGTTCTGAGCGAAGCCGAAGGGTGCCGCAAAGATCAGAAGAATTGAGCGGTTTTAACCCCTGAGTGGGTTTCTTCAACGCCGCACGTTCTCCTCATACTTTTTTCGAATCCGCTCTACGCCGCGTCTTCCCTGTGCACGAGCGGCAGCTCCAGCGCAATGCGGTCGTGGACAACTTTGGGCGCGATGCGCCCACGCAGGCCACGCCGCAGCTCGACGAGTCCATAATTCGCCATGGTTTTGAGCGTGCGGGAGAGATTCGGCTTTTTGCGGCCGGTGAGCTGAGCCAATTCTTCGAGCGAGCCGGGGGCCTTCTCGGCAATCACACGCAACAAATCGCGATTGCCGGCCGAAAGCACTCGAGCGAAAGACTCCGTCGAAGGAAACCAGATGCGCGGCTCGTGCGGCGCAAGTTTTCGCTGGCCCCGCGCAATGGCCAGCGTCATGGCCTTCATCTCTTTGTAGCTGGCGATTCCCACTTTGAGTGTCTTCATCGGAGCGCTCCTCTTTCCTTCAGTACCGTGTCCACTGCCGTCCAGAAATCGGCGAGAAGGGTTGCTGCATCGCTGTAGGTATAGGGCCGAATCGTCCGAATGCGGTGACGGTGGTCCTGCGGCCCGCCAAGTTTTTGCCTGCCAACTGGATGAGCATTATCGAAGCCGGCCAATCGCTCGCCGTCCGGTCCATGCAACGTCAGCGAGTAGTCGAGGCCGTGCGGTTTCTCCGGCGTCGCCGGCACCCGCGTAACCACGAAACGAACCCAGTGTCCTCCCTCGGGATCGACGACAAGTGTGAGGCCGTCGAGGTCAAGCAGTGCGTCCAGAGCGGGATCGTGCTTCCGCATGTCGGAGTATGTTATCAGTTCATGATAACTATTGCAAGACCCTCGCTTCGTTCGATCCGCAAACGCCGGATTTGCTCGATTCTGCCGGCGATGCCTGGCGGCGAGTCATTTTGTTACCGTTGAGCCATGCACGGAACTTCTCCCTTGCTAAACGAAATTGCTCTCGATCTCGAATCTCTGGTTGCCAAGTGGTTGCCCTGGCCGAGAGGCCGGGCGCGATGCGTCCACGCAGGCCGTGCTTTAGGTCGACCAGAGAGTAACTGACGGATCGCCGACAACTCTGAACGCAGCCACCCGCTGTTGCGTCTCTAATGCAACGCTGAAGGAGTCAGGATGTGCCTGCCCGCGTGTCCATTGCCGTGACGATTGCCGCTGCACTGATGTTGTCTCAAAGCCCAAGTGCAAATGGCCAATCAAAGCCGGCATTCGATGTTGTTTCGGTGAAGCCGGTGCCGCCGGGTCGTACCGGACGATTCGAGTCAAATTGCGCCAATGGCGGACGATTTGTCAGCTACGGTGTTCCACTTGCCTGGTCCATAAAATGGGCATACGACCTGAACGACTATCAGGTAAGCAATACCTGGCCTATGTGGCTCAATACATTCGACACATACGACATCGAGGCCGAAACAGACAGTCCCGTGACGGAAGCGGACTGTAAAAAGATGGTTCAGACCTTGTTTGAGGAGCGATTCAGGCTGCGCATGCACCCGCAAAACAGAACCGTCTCAGCCTACGCACTGATCCCGGCGAAGAAGGGCCCAAAGCTCTACGGAACTCACGGAGTCACGATCAACGGAGCCCTGAAACAGAGCACGTCAGAGCGCGAAACACCTCCCGGCTGGACAATGGCAAGACTTGCCAATTACTTATCGAGCGTTCCTGGTGTGCAACGCCCGGTGGTCGACAGGACCAAGCTCAATGGCGTTTATGCATTCACCCTGGACTATGCGATGAAAGACGGCGACGACCGCCCGGACATCTTTACAGCTTTGCGCGAACAGCTTGGACTGAGCCTCAAAGCAACGCGACAATCGATTCAGATATGGGTCGTCGATCACGTGGAAAAGCCGAGCGCGAACTGACCAGACTTGATCCCAAGCCTCAATTGGTAAGTCACCGCCCATCCGGAAGTAGCTCCAAAACATGGTCACTTCCGGATCGCCGCCCACCCGTCGCTGCCTCGCGCGATGAGCTGGAGGCGATCGAGCGCCAACCGCGGATACTTCTCAAGAGAATTCACTCAGGATGAGATGCGTAAGTTGGGCAGATCGTCCTCTGCGAGGCGGCAATGAGGAAAAATCACACCGCGCGGCCGGCGGCGGCGGCGGAAGCCCAGGCCCACTGGAGGTTGAAGCCGCCGAGCTGGCCGGTGACGTCGACCACTTCTCCGATGAAATAGAGGCCGGGGACGGCGCGGCACTCCATGGTTTGTGCGGAGAGTGCGGCGGTGCTGACGCCGCCGGCGGTGACTTCGGCCTTCTCGTAGCCCTCGGTGCCGGTGGGCGTGAAAGCGAAGCTGTGCAGGCGGCATTCCAGCTCGTCGAGGGCGCGGTTGGTCCAGCCCTGGGGCGCGGCCACTTCAGCCAGCCGGTCGGCGAGCCGGGCGGGCAGATGCATGCGCAGCGCCGCTTTAAGCGAGGCGAGATCGCGGCGGGCGTGGGGCGTGCGCAGAGGCGCGAGCAGTTGGTGGTCCGCCGCCCAGTCGATGCGGATGGGCTCCGGCGGCTTCCAATCGGAGGAGATTTGCAAGATGGCTGGTCCGCTGAGACCGCGATGGGTGAAGAGCATACCCTCGCGAAAGCTGCGCCTGCCCGCGGTGGCGACGACCGGTGCGGAGATGCCGGCCAGATCGGCGAAATGCGCGTGCTCCGCGCCGGAGAGGATGAGCGGAACCAGCGCGGGACGGCACGGTTCGATGGGGATGCCGAACTGGCGGGCAAGCTCGTAGCCGAAAGCGGTGGCGCCGATTTTGGGAATCGACAGCCCGCCGGTGGCGACCATGAGTGCGGGCGCAGTGTAGACTGCGTTGCCGGCGACGACGGTGAACGCGCTCCCAGACGCGCTCAAGGAATCGTCGCGGCGCACTTCATGGATGGTGGTGGAGACGAGCACGCGCGCGCCGGCCTCCGTGCACTCGCGCATGAGCATGTCGACGATCTGTTGCGCGGAACCGTCGCAGAAGAGCTGGCCCAACGTCTTCTCGTGCCAGGCGATGCCGTGGCGCTCGACGAGATGGATGAAGTCGGCGGGCGTGAAGCGGGCCAGGGCCGACTTGGCGAAGTGGGGATTGGCGGAGAGGAAGTTGCCGGGGCGGGTGTCGAGGTTGGTGAAATTGCATCGGCCGCCGCCGGAGATCAGGATCTTTTTGCCGGGTCGGTCAGCGCGCTCGACGACCGCAACGCGGCGGCCGCGGCGGCCGGCTTCCATGGCAGCCATAAGACCCGCGGCGCCAGCGCCGAGAATGAGAACGTCGAAACGGTGGGTATGCACGATGCTGAAGTCAATTAGAGCATCCCTCGGGGCGATATCCGCATGGCCTCGGGGCAAATGCCCACATCGATTCTTGCGACGTTTCGGCACGACCAGAGTTCGTGCCTTTCAAAAGCGGGCTGCGGGCGCATCACCGCCAACCGGAAGCAACCGGGTGATGGACATTCGCGCGCGTTAGGCGTGGAAGATGCTGCGCATTAAGGCAATGCGTACCATGCGCCGCGCCCGCTGCCATGGAGGGCAAGATGCCCTTGCGCGACCAATCGGCGGAAGTGCTGCTTCAATGTATTTCTGCTCGTACCGGTCAGCTTCACGATGTCGCTGACAGTGACTCTTCCGTGTTCGCGAGCGAATTCAACGATGCGCACTGACAGCTCGGGCAGGGCAGCAAGAACGATCTTCTCCCGTTCGACTTTCCTGGCCAAACGCCTCATCTGTTGCTGCAATGCACGGAGGAAGAACAAGACCCAGGGATGCCAGTTCGGGGCATCTGTCCGGATCGTCATTTGGGTCTGGCGAAGGGCGAGATAATAGCCTTCTTTGTTCTGTTCGATCACGCTTTCGAGCGAGCTGTACGGAACCCAGGAATAGCCTGCGCGGAGCAGAAGGAGAGTCGTCAGGACGCGGCTCAGCCGGCCGTTTCCGTCCTGGAATGGATGGATCTCGAGAAGAACCACCGTGAAGATCGCGGTCACTAACAGGGGATGCAATTGCCGCGATGAGAACGCTTCTCGAGTCCAGGCAACGAGTTCGGACATGCGCCTCGGAGCTTCAAACGGAGTGGCCGTTTCGAACACGATTCCGACCTGCTTTCCTTGATCGTCGAAGGCTGCAATATTGTTTGGTTGGGTCTTCAAATGGCCGCGATGATGCGCGTCCTTTTCGCTGTACCTGAGCAGGTCGCGATGCAGTTGCTTGATGTGGTTTTCAGTGAGTGCGATCTCGCCCCAGGACTGAAAGATCAGCTCCATCGTTTCGGCATAGCCGGCAACTTCCTGCTCGTCTCGCGTTCGGAAGGATTTGATCTCAAGATTGGAGAGCAACCGCTCCACTTCCCGGTCGGAGAGTTTGCTGCCTTCAATGCGGGTCGATGAGCCGATGCTCTCGATGGTAGCGACGCGACGCAATGCAGAAAGGCGCTCCGGAGCCAGAGTGCCAAGAGCCTGCCACGCGCCCTTGAACTCATCCAGTTCGGCGATAAGATTCAGGATCTCGAGGGTAATCTGGAGAGTGCTTGCGTGGATCATCACACCCAATAATACACCCAATTACACCCATTACGATACCCAAAAGTGCGCCCGATTACGCCCATTCGGGGTACCTGAGCCGCACTGGGCAGGGCAAGCGCATCTTAATCCTCCGCGGACAAAGAGCCCTTTCGCGACAGCTCAAAGCTGAGCTACGACCCTTCAGCCGTGAACCCCGCCGCGTTTGATAGCTTGGGGACATGCCTGAACCGACATCCCTACCCAACGAAACTGCTCTCGACCTCGAATCTCTGGTTGCCGACGTGGTGGCCCTGGCCGTGAAGGCTGGCGCGACGGACGCCGAGGTTACGGCGCGCGAGGGCGACGAGTTTAGCGTGAACGTGCGCATGGGCGAGGTGGAAACCCTCAAGGAATCGGGCTCGCGCGGGCTGGGACTGCGCGTCTTTCTCGGCAAGCGGTCGGGATCGGCCTCGACCAGCGACCTGACCCCAGAGGGGATTCGGCAATTAGTCGACGGCGCGCTGGCGCTGGCCCGCGTCACGGAGGAGGACCCGTTCGCCGGCCTGCCGGAGACGAGCGAGTTCGGCACGGTCGCGGAAGATCTCCACCTTTATTTCGACGATGTGTACTCGCTCGCCGGGGCGGAGCGGATCGAATGGGCGCGGCGGACCGAGGCCGCGGCCCTCAAGGCGGACCCGCGCATCACGAACTCCGACGGCGGCAGCTTCGACGCCGCGACGGGGCGCAAGGCGCTGGCCAACTCGCGGGGCTTTCACGGCAGCTATCGCTCGAGCTACGCGGGCGTGGCGGCAGCGCCGCTCGCCAAAGACGCCGACGGCAGGATGCAGCGCGACGGCTGGTGGTCGAGCGCGCGATGCTTCGCGCATCTCGAATCTCCTGAGGCTGTTGGTGCAGAGGCCGCCAGGCGTACCCTGCGGCGGCTCGGTGCGCGGCGTGTGCCCACGCAGCGGGTTCCCATCATTTTCGCGCCTGAAACGGCGCGGACGCTCATCGGCTCCATCTTTGAAGCCGCATCGGGCGACGCCATCTGGCGCGGCGCGTCGTTCCTTGCCGGAAAGCTGGGCGAGACCATTGCCGCTCCCAGCCTGACCATTGTGGACGACAACATCATGCTGCTGCCCACCGGCGTGGGCGGATTCGGCACTTCGCCCTTCGACGACGAGGGCCTGCCTTCGCAGCGCACCGTCATTGTCGAGGGCGGCGTCTTGCGCAACTACCTGCTGAACACCTACACCGCGCGCAAGTTGGGGCTCAAGTCCACGCACAACGCCGCGCGCGGACTGGCGGGCGCGCCCGGCGTGGGTTGCGGCAATCTCTTCCTCGCGCCGGGAACGCTTTCGGCGGAAGAAATCATCGGCGAAGTGAAGGCGGGGCTTTACGTAACCGGCCTGATGGGATTCGGCACCAATACGGTCACGGGCGACTACTCACGCGGCGCAACCGGCCTGTGGATCGAGAACGGCCAACTGACCCACGCCGTGGAAGAAGTCACCATCGCCGGAAACCTGGCCGAGATGCTGCGCAACGTGACGGCCATCGGCAATGACCTCGAGTTTCGCGGATCGGTGGCCTCGCCCACGTTGCGCATCGACGGCATGACGATCGCGGGGGAATGAAAGCGACGAGTCGGCAAGTCAGCGCCGAGCCATTCTGCCGAGGGATAATCCCTGTGCCGAGGAGGCCGGTTATCTCTGTTGCAAAATTCTTTCCCTCTCTACGAGGGCTGCGACGGTGAGTTCTTTGAATACCGCTGCCTCAAACAGCGACCGGCTGCCTGCATTCCGTCGCAATTCCGGCAATTTCCGTTTAACGGCGCGGTAGCTGGAAAGCATTTCTGGGACAGTTGTGCCGTCAGATTGATAGAAGATGTTGCGCAATCCCGCCATAACTCCCTTCGGCCTGCCTTTGTGAATCTGGGGGTCGATGCCGTTGACGTCGCTTGTTGATCGCTGAACCCTGTAGGCTTTCTTCTCAAAGACGAAGACCCTGTGCCGACCTCTTGTGATGTGCGAACGAAAAAGCGCAAGGCCGAGTTCGAGGGGCATATTGAACCGGGGAATCCCAGAAGACGACTCGATTCTAGAAAGGTCGTGAATTGAAACGTCAGATTTCTCAATTAACCCAACAATCCTCTTGAGCCGATCCTGGTTAGGAACGGCGAGCGTTGCATTTATCTTGAGGCCAAGTTGGGTCAGACCCACGATGTAGGCCAAGTACAATTCCTCAAACTGGGCGTCGTAAGGGATATTGAGAAAAACGGATTGGACGCGCTTGCGTCTTGCCATGCCGTCCTACCGCCGTCCGCTTGCTCGCGAGGTCGAGCGCTTCCTGCCTGCCTTCCTTGCTGTTCCCACTGACGGAGATTTACCGCTCGAACGCTTGGACGTCCTTAGCGGAGATGGCGAGTTCATGATAAAGCGCACGGAGGCCACACGCTTTGGACTCAAACCCAACGTGCGTCCCATTTCTTCAGGAGAGGGTACCCGATTCTTGATCACATACGCTGCCATGCTCACATTATAGGCTGAATCTCGAGTCCATGGCGCGTTCTTCCGCTGGGATGGTTTTCTGCCTTTCCGGCAAAGGAGGCCGGAAGGAATGGAAACGCTAACCGGAATGCAGCGTGAGCAGGGAGATCTCCGGCGGGCAGTTGAGCCGGAAGGGAACGCCGACAGTTCCGATGCCGCGATTGACGTGGAGCTGCAATTGACCCAGGCGGAACCACCCCGCGACATATTTCTGGCCCATTGTCGGAAGGCTCAGTGGACCGATCCAAGGCAGGCAAATCTGGCCGCCGTGGGTGTGACCGCAGAGCATGAGCGTGACTGAAGGGCCGGAGGGGTGAAGAAGCAGTTGATCCGCGTAGTCGGGCGCGTGGCACATCAGAACAATCGGCTCGTGCGGCAGGTTGCGGATCGATTCCGGAACGGCAACGTCAGGAAGCGGCGCGCCCTGCAACGGATCGTCAAGTCCCGCGAGCCAGATTCTCCCCGTCGCGCGCTCCAGCGCCGCGTGGCTGTTCCTGAGCACTGTGATGCTGTGCGCGGCAAGCGCCTCAGAGACCTGTTTCGCATCGATCATGAGGTCGTGGTTGCCCAAGACCGCGTAACGCTGCCGGCAAGTGAGTCCGTCGAGGAGGCCGGCGCATTGCCAAGCGGCGCCGATGGCGAATTCCTTCGGCGCAAACTCGCTGGTGACAAAGTCGCCGGTGATGACCACTGTATCGGGGTTGAGGCGATTGATGCGGTCTACGACATCGCGGATAAAGAACGGCTCCGTGAACTCGTCCATGTGAATGTCGCTGATCTGCGCAATGCGGAAGCCGTCGAACGCTTGCGGCAGTCCCGCAAGGAAGACGTCGCTCGGCGAGACGTCGATCCAATGGCGCGCGATTTCGCCTGAATAAAGGGCCGTGCCGCCCGCAGCGCACGCGCCTGCAGCGAGAAAGCGGCGCCGCGTGATAGAGAACTTTGCGGGGGAGCGAAACAGGGTCACACTCCATGGTACCGAAACTCGTGGGAACGGTCTTGCGGGCGGAACTACGAATGGCCGGATGAGGGCTGCGCGGACGGTTTGGGGAAATCCGATTCTGAAGTGGGAATGCTGGCGAAAAACTCCGCCACTTCGAGCCAGTTGTTCACGCGCACGAAGCCGGTGGCCATCAGATTGTGCGGCGCGGTGTAGAGCAAACCCTGGCCCTCGAAGCGCAGCAGGTTTCTGGGCTGGTCGTCGATGAGGAAATCGGCGCGGAGGATCGATTTGTTGCCGCAGAAGACGTAGTGCGAGGGCGGGATGAAGGGAAAGTGGCGCTGCAGCCAGCGGTACTTCGGACCGAGCGAGTTGGGCACCGCCATGGCCTGCGTGGCGATGAAGATTTCAAATCGCTGCGAGAGCTCTTGGAGCACCGGCTGCGCGCCGGGCAACACGTCCAGGACCTCGAAAAAGTCTTCGGCGTCGAGGAATGCGCGAAGCTGCCCCTGCCGGTCGACGGGCGCAATCTCCCAAAGGCCTTTACCGGCGAGATCTTCCGGCGTGACCTCCTCGTCGAAGGCCTGGTTGTAGCGCCGGATATGCTCGGCCAGGGTGTCAGCCATCACCTCGTCCATGTCGACACAGATGCGCTGCACGGGGGCTCCTCAAAAACAGGTTTCAGGGGTCAGGTTTCAGTTGTCAGTCCGTTCGCGCGCTTCGCGGTGGACTGGGTTCCTCAGGAAAAGGGTAGCAGGACGGTTGCGCCCAATGACAGCTCGAAGGGCCAGACGCGCAATACCGCTTCGCTGCGAATCACTTCGCGCCTCTCGCGGGCAACAAGGCGGCAGCGGGTGAGCGCGGACGCGCCAGAGCGGCAGATGCCTACGCGCCGGCCTAGTGGGATTTGCGCGGGGCGCGGCCGGCGCCGGCTTCGTTAGAATGTCCCGCCGGGGTGCTGGCGGATGTTCTGCGCCAGGACCACGGGCAGACTCACAGCAGGGTCAAGCATTCCGTTGTCGTTCTCGAAGATCCAGCCGCTGACGGAGACAAGGTCGTTATCGGCCAGCCCGGAGAAACTATCCGGGTTGAAGCCTTCATACGTCGTTTGCGAAGTGGTTTCCACTGGTCTTTGCACTAACGCCACGAGATCCGGGCAGGCGCTGACACCGGGAGAAGATATACATGCCGGGTATGAGGCGTAGGTCAGGGTAAAGTCCGGCGCGCTGATTGCCGTGACAGTGCCCGTCATTTGGCTGGGCTCCAGCTGCACGCTGTTGGTCGAGAAGTTGCAGCTCGGAGGAGGTCCGGGAACCAGGTTAGTGGACACGCACGACCATGTTCCGGGGTCCACTTCCACCTGAAGCTCCTGGCCCCAGGTCAGGTTTTCAGAACTCGAGAAGATCAATCCCGAGGGAATAGTAAAGCCGTTGGCGTCCACGGCGAACGCGGCGCCGCTATCCAGAGTGACGGTGGCCACAGCTCCGAGCAGCACGGCGCTGGAGCTGGGAAACGCGCCATGCAAGAGCAGCTTGATCCCTCCGGCGTTATAGCCAATCACCGTGCCATCTACCAGATGCTGATTTGCGGACTGGATCAAGAGCAAGATGACTTTTGCGGCCAGGAGATCGCCATTGCTTTCAACACTCGCCACCTGCACCCACACCGTGTCGCCGGGGCTGAGGCATGCAATGAATCCGGGGCTGGGGCATGGCAGCGCGGGCGCAACGAAGGTATTGTTGTCGATGTCGACGGTCAAGGTCTGGCCCGCCGGCGTTGCAAAGGTGAACTGGTCCTGGCTGGTATTCACCGTTCCGACGGTCCCGGTGAGAAAGCCGAAGGGAGGAGCAGCCGTTGCAGCGGCTGAGGGCAACTGCGATACGGTGACACCGTTCGCGACGCCAAGATTCACCGAAAGGTCGGACTGAATGACCGTGTTCAGATGAAAATCGATCAGCAGACCAAGCGGGGTGCCGCTTGAAGCCGTGAGCGGGAATGGAGCGGAAGTGAAGCTGACCGTTGCTGAATTGCCGAGGTCGGGCGTGAGGGTGCAGATGGAGCCCACCGCGCAGGAACTGCCCAAAGCCGTGTCGGAAGAATTAAAGATGACAAGCTGGGGATTGGCGAAGGTGAGGCTCAGGCTGCTGTAGGTTCCGGCCGGCACGTTCTCGTTTGCCAAAAACGCCGAAAGCGCCTGGAGCTGAGTCACGTCGATCTGGACCGGGTTCTCGAGGAGTGAAACCGTAGATGCGGAACTTGAGCCGGCGGCGGGCGTGAGCGTGGCGCTCGTCAGGCTCACCTGGAAAAACAAAACGGACACTCCGGAGGGCGGATCGTCGGTCATGGTGAGCGAGACAGGCGCTGAGCCTGCAGGCGGCGGCACGAAAACAGAATGGACGGGAGCTGACGTACCGCAACTGACCAGCACACTCAACAGCGCGGAGCAGAGAAGGGCGAATGAAAAACGCTTATGCATGGGGGCCTCCTGAGGGCCTGCTCACACTATTGGGGTGGATGGCGTTGCGAGCGAAAATTCGGCCAGACGAGGCGACGGCCGAAGGCTGTGGCAGGCCCCACCGTCGAGGCCGGCAACGAAGTATGGCCGAATTTGCGCCGCAACCCGAAGGGACGGGGCCAGTTTTCCCGATTTCGTTGTCGCTCGTCGCTCCAGTGATCGACCACAGCGCGCTCCTCGCTCCTAGAACTCGGAAAAACTGGCTCCCGTCGCCACCATCCCAATAGTGTGAGCAGGCCCTAACGATGTGGAATGGCTTTGCGAAGGTGATCTGACTCACAATCGCCGAGCCTTCCGCGAAGGCGTGAGGAACGCTTGCCGGCCCCGCCCAATTCTGAATCGCCCCGGAATGCGGCTCTCGCGGATTGCGTGAGGCGTCGGCGAACGGATTCCTGTGGCTATCGGCTGCAAGATTAGACTCGCCGGAGCGGAGAGAGTTGACTTCCGCACCCAAAAAAATGACCGGGCCTACGCGCCGGCCTGGTGGGATTTGCGCGGGGCGCGGCCCGTGCCCGGAGGCACTTCGGGTTGCGGCGCTTTGGGCGCGGGAGCCAAGGCCGGATCCCAATAAAGAAGCCGGCTGCAACTGTCGCAGGTAAGCAGCTCGCCCTCGCGGAGCTGGTTCCAGACTTGCGGTCGCACGCCCATGCGGCAGCCGGTGCACTGCTGGTTTTCCGCGCGGGCGATGCCGGTGCCGCGGGAGGCGGCAATGCGGTCGAAGCGGGCGAGCCACTCGGGATCGAGGGCCGTACGGACGGCTTCGCGCGCGGCATCGAGCGCGGCAAGCTCTTGAGCGAGCTCCTGCAGGCGCGCGGCCACGCGGGCGCGGACGCCTTCGAGCTCGGCGGCAAGCAGCTCCACTTGAGCGCGGGCCTGGGCCATCGCGGCCTCCTGCGTCTCCGTGCGCTCCAGGCTCGCGTATTCGTCGTTTTCCAGGCGCTCGGCTTCCGTTGTTTCGAACTTGATCTCGTGCTCGACGGCCGCGGCCTGCGCGGGCGTGGTCACGGAGTCGAGTTGGGCGCGAAACTTGGCGGCCTTCTGGCGGTGCCCGTCGATCTCCCGCTCCAGGCGCGTGCGCAGCGTCTCTTCGCGGCTGAGCGCGGCCGAGGCCTCGGCGGATTGGCGCTCGGCCGCAACGAGCCGGGCCTGCGACTGGGCGACCTCCGCGGGCAGGGCGCGCAGCTCCTTGTTGAGCCGGGTGCGGTCGAGATCGATGGATTGGAGCTTGACGAGGTTCTCAACAATCGCTTGCATCGGTGACTTGAAGTCTAAAGCACAGAGAGACAGGGAACAAGGGACCGAGGGAACAAGGGACCACGAATGCAGGGACGTAGGAACTGGGGACTAAGGGACGGAGGGACTGCGGAACCGCTAACTCCGCTAACCCCGCTAGCTCCGCTAACTCCGCCTGTCTCTTCGCAACCACGCGCGTCCAACACAGCAGAAGTTGATCCCTCAACGGTGAGCAAGCCTGCGAGAATGGATGCAGGCGAAGGTGGGCCGTGACGGTGAAGCGGGCGGGATTCTGGCGCAGGCATCGGGCTCTCAAGTGGGCGCTGATCGCGCTGTTGCTGATGCTGGTTGCGCTGGGCTTGGGCGTTTCTATCGTGCTTCACAAGGCCGAGCCCATCCTGCGCGCCGCGATTGTGAAGCAGCTTGAGGAGCACTTCCATGCACGCGTGGAGCTGGACAGCTTTCATGTCTCGCTGGTAAATGGGCTGTGGGCCGAGGGCAAGGGTTTGCGCATCTGGCCGCCCGCGCAGGTCGAGGGCGTGACGGTTCCGGGACCGAACGCGGCGAGCGCGCCGGGTCCGCCGATCCGGCCCCTCATCCAGCCCCTCATACAAATCGACGAGTTCCGCTTTCACGCGCCGCTGCGTTTGAGGCCGGGCGAACCGATCAGGATCTCCGTGGTGGAGCTGAAGGGGCTCGCCGTGGATGTGCCCCCCAAGTCGCACTTTACTCATGGTGCGACGGCTACGCGCGCGGAGGTGCACGGCTCCCCGCTCTTGCGCTTCGCAGTGGATAGCATCCAATGCAAGGTCGCGCACCTGACCATTGAAACCGACAAGCCGGGAAAGCTGCCGCTCGAGTTCGCGATTGCCCACCTCAAGCTGGCCAACGCGCGCGCGGGCGGGGCGATGCAGTTCGACGCGGAGCTGACCAACCCCAAGCCTCCGGGCACGATTTTGACGGCGGGTAACCTGGGACCGTGGGTGGTGGACGATCCGGGCGAGACGCCGCTCAACGGAAGTTACCGGTTTGAAC
>Ga0326727_10013212_pt1 | contig 18462 bp, 11 predicted proteins | sample MB2enrmetagenome_FD_207643 | JGI IMG/M metagenome (GOLD analysis project Ga0326727, IMG submission 207643) | Lab enriched peat soil microbial communities from McLean, Ithaca, NY, United States - MB29MY | ecosystem: Environmental > Terrestrial > Soil > Wetlands > Peat | place: USA: New York...
CGGTGACCATCAACGACACCCTGGCCGGCGCCGCCATCACCTACGAGATCAACATGGGCCCCCAGCAGTTCTGCACGGCGCCGTGCTCGATCACGTTAAGCAGCACCATCGGCGCCACGGAGACGATCCAGGCAGTGGCAGTACCCACCGGGTATAACCCCAGCGGAGTCGCCACGGCGACCTACACCATCAACCTGCCCACCGCGCCCACCCCGACCTTCAGCCCGGTGACCGGAAGCACGGTCGCGCCCGGCTCAACGGTGACCGTCAACGACGCCCTGGCCGGCGCCGCCATCACCTACGAGATCAACATGGGCCCCCAGCAGTTCTGCACGGCGCCGTGCTCGATCGCGTTGAGCAACACCGTCGGCGCGGAGACGATCCAGGCAGTGGCAGTACCCACCGGGTATAACCCCAGCGGAGTCGCCACGGCGACCTACACCATCTCTGCGACGCCGCCGTCCTTCACCTTCCTGGCCACCGCCGCCAATCCCACTGCGACCATCGGGGGCACTCCGACTGGATCGGTCGCAGGCACTCAGACCAGCCCGGCTGCAACCGACGTCACCTTTACGTTGGCGCTGGTTTCGCAGAATGGCTACAACACGCCCGTCAACATCAGCATTGCCGTGGGTGACCCGTCCCAAGAAGACGAAGTGCCTACAGTAGAGTGTGTGGATGCGGGCGGCGTCCCGACCAATGTGACTATGTCGAACGGTGGCGCTACGATTAATTGCGTTGGGTCGTACACGCCAACGGCCGGCGGGGGAACGAAGGTTTGGGTGACTTTCTCCGCCGACGGCGCCATTCCGAATCCTGCGATCTCGAAGCCAGGCGGATCCAAGGGTATTTCCAGGACCGCTTCGGGAGGGTTGGGGATCAGCCTTGCCGGTCTCGTCCTGGGTACGTTAGCGCGCCGTCGCCGTCTTGCCAATGCGGTCAAGATGCTCGCAATGGTCTGCATGATCGTCTCGCTCGGTGTGCTCGTAGGCGGTTGCGAGTTGATCGCCAGCGTCGATCGGTCGAAGATTCCCGGTGGCTCGACGGATACCGTATCGTCGGTCATCACCGCGACCCCCGTAGGCGGCGGCACGCCACAGTCGGTCAAGGTTTGGGTCACCTACAACGTCAACAATTAGTCTGCACAGCAACCTGACTCTATGCATCCCTACATCCATCTCGGCCCGCTGGTTCTGTGGAGTTACGGCCTGATGATGGGCGTCGGCTTCTCCCTCGGCTATCTCTTCGGCGAGGCCGACTTCAAACGTCGAGGCGTGCCCATCCCCATGGGCATCTTTCTGCCGGCCATGTTGGTCGCCGGAATGATCGGCGCCAAGCTCGACCACGCCATCGTCGTCCAGTGGCACACCCTGCGCCAGAATCCGCTGGCCTTCGATTGGGTAGCTACCTTCTCGGGCGGATACACCTGGTTCGGCGGGGTGGTCGGCGGAATCCTGATGGGCATCGTGCTGGCCAGGCTGTACAAGACGCCCGTGCTCAAGGTGCTCGATGTTGCCCCGGTGCTTGCGCTGGCCCTGGCATGCGGACGCATGGGCTGCTTCCTTGCGGGCGATGGCGACTACGGCATCCCCACCTCGCTGCCCTGGGGCATGACCTTCCCCCACGGTCTCGTGCCCACGCGCGTGCCCGTGCATCCCACCCCGCTCTATGAGATCGCTTACTCCTTGATCCTGTTTGCCGCGCTGTGGCGACGCGGACGCCCCGAGAGCTACGCCCGCACCTGGCCGGGATCGCAGATCGCGCTCTATCTCTTCTGGACCGGCCTCTGCCGCTTCTTTGTCGAGTTTCTATCCCGCAACGCCAAGGTCTTCGCCGGTTTGACCGAAGCCCAGCTCGTTGGCATCCTCTTTATCCTCGCCGCCACCGCTCTCACTTTGTTTCATCGCAGAACAGGAGACTACGATGCCAGCTATCCAGGACATTCAGGATATTCAGGAACACGTGTCGCCGGCGCAGGTGTTGCCGGTGCTGCAACCGGCCCCGAGAGTGCAGCACTACCGCAGACCGGAGGAGCTTCTCTTCACGGCAGCCGAGCGTGACCACGTCACCATCCTGATCGGCGGCCTTACGTGGAAGCATGAGGAGCTGATCCTCGCCGTCTTCCAGAGCTCCGGCTATCGGTGCGCGCGTCTGCCAGTGCCCAGCCGCCCCGACTTCGAGGCGGGCAAGCAGTATGGCAACAACGGGCAGTGCAACCCAACCTACTTCACCGTCGGCTGCCTGGTGCGCTACCTGCAGCAGCTGGAGCAGAACGGCCTCAGCAAGCAGCAGATCGCCGAAAAGTACGTCTTCTTCTCTGCCGGCTCGTGTGGGCCGTGCCGCTTCGGAATGTATGAGGCCGAGTATCGCTACGCGCTCGATAACGCCGGCTTCGGCGGCTTCCGCGTGCTCATCTTCCAGCAGGGCGATGGCATCCACGCCTCTTCCGGTCACTCCGGGCTCACCTTTTCGCTTGACTTCGGCCTGAATGGCCTGAATGCGCTGATGATCGGCGACGTCATCAGCGACATGAGCTATCGGATTCGGCCGTTTGAGAAAGTTCCCGGAGAGACCGACCGGGTCATCGAGCAGTCCGTGGGGAGTATGGCCGAACTCCTGCGCGCGCGCGGGGCGAAGCCGGGCGACGAACGCACCTCAGCCGTGCGTGCCGCATTCCGCACGGCGATTGGCGCTCCGGGCCGCATTGCACTCAAGATTCTTCATCATTTATATGGCCGTGAGATCCTCGACGCCATCGAAGAACTGCGCGCGCAGTTGAACCAGATTCAAGTCGATCGGCTGCGCGTCAAGCCGGTGGTCAAAGTCACCGGCGAGTTCTGGGCGCAGTTGACCGAGGGAGATGGGAACTTCCAGATCTTCGAATTCCTTGAGGGCGAGGGAGCGCAGTTGTTGATCGAGCCGATCTCGACCTGGGTGGCCTATCTCACCCGGTTGGAGTGGACTGTGCGCAGGGAGCGCAACCGCGGGCGGCGTGGACGTGGAACGCTGCTGCAGCAGGCGGCCCGCAGGCTCGCAGTGGGTAAAGAAGAGATGCTGTTCTCCACCGCGCAGGTGCTGTGGTCCAGAACGTTCTCGCGGGTTGCGAAGCGCGCGGGCGGCTTGACGCCGGAGCTGGTGGGCCAGGAAAAGCTCGCGGCCCTGGCGGCACCATTCTTCAACGAACTCGCCCAGGGCGGCGAAGGCCACATGGAGGTCGCCAAGAGCATCTACTACACCACCCACAACCTCTGCCACATGGTGCTCAGCCTCAAGCCCTTCGGCTGCATGCCTTCCACCCAGTCCGACGGAGTGCAGGCGCGCGTGGTCAGCAAGTTTCCGCAGATGATCTATCTGCCTGTTGAGACTTCGGGCGAGGGTGCGCTCCATGCCTACAGCCGCGCGCAGATGGCGCTGTCGGAGGCCAGGGTCAGGGCCCGTGATGAGTTCGACGGCATCATCCAGCGTCGTGGTCGGAGCGCCGAAGAACTGCACACGTACGTGGCCGCGCACCCGGAGATGCAGCGCGCGCTCTATCGCTTCCCGCGCCAGCCTGGGATCGCGGGTGAGGCAGCGCAGTTCGCCTGGCACATCAGCGATCGCATGGACGGAAGGCGCATGCGGATGCCGGCGGCTTGAACTTCTGAATCAGCAAAAGAGACGAGGAGCAGCATGGCAGAGTATCTGGTCGGATTCGATGTTGGCTCAACCACGGTCAAGGCCGTGGTGGTCGATGCTGCGACCGATACCGTCGTGTGGCAGGACTATCAGCGCCATGAGACCAGACAGCCCGAAAAAGTCCTCGAATTCCTCGACCGCATGGAGCGCGACCCCGGCATCGCCCCCCACAACACCCGCATCTTCTTTACCGGTTCTGGCGGCGGCCCGCTCGCCGCGCGCACCGGCGGCAAATTTGTGCAGGAGGTCCACGCCGTCGCGCTGGCCGTGGAGAAGCTGCATCCCGAGGTCTACTCGGTCATCGAGCTGGGCGGACAGGACGCCAAGATCATCATCTTTCAAGATGACCCGGCGTCGGGGCGCAGAAAGAAGATCGCGTCCATGAACGATAAATGCGCCGGCGGTACGGGCGCGGTGCTGGACAAGATCAACGCCAAGCTGCGCATCCCGGTCGACGAGATGGCCAGCCTGCCCTATCGCGGCGTCAAGCTCCATCCCGTCGCCGGCAAGTGCGGTGTCTTTGCCGAGACCGACATCAATGGCTTGCAGAAGGCGGGCACGCCCGCGATCGAGCTGATGGCGTCACTCTTCGATGCGATTGTGCTGCAGAACCTCAGCGTGCTGACACGGGGCAACACACTGCTGCCCCATGTACTTCTGCTGGGCGGCCCGAATACGTTTCTTAAGGGGATGCAGGAGGCGTGGCAGGCCAACATCCCGCGCATGTGGGAGGACCGCAAAGTCGCCTTGCCGGCCGGAGTTTCCGCCGAGGATTTGATCAAGACCCCGGCCAACGCGCAGTTCTATGCCGCGCTGGGAGCGGTCGAATATGCGCGCAGTGAGGATAGCGCCATCGGCGTCTACACCGGCCGCGCTGAATTGGTCCATTATCTGGAACGTGGTCGCGAGGAGGAGAAGGCGAAGTCCGGCGCCAAGGGGTTGACCTCATCCAGCGCGGAGCTGGAAACTTTCCTTGCCCGGTACACCCAGAAGGAGTTTCGCCCAAAGTCCTTCGCCGTGGGCGAGCGCGTGCGCGTCGTCATGGGGCTCGACGCCGGATCGACCTCAACCAAGGCCGTGCTCATGCGGCCGGACGGAGAGCTGCTCGTCAAGGCCTACCAGCTCTCAGGAGGCAACCCGATTGAGGATACGATTGCCGTCGTCGATGGGCTGCGCCGCCAGGTGGAAGACCAGGGCGCGACCGTCGATATCCTTGGCGTCGGCACCACCGGCTATGCCAAGGACATGCTGAAAGATGTGCTGCACGCGGATGTTGCACTGGTGGAGACCGTCGCGCACACCATGTCGGCCATGCAGCTCTACGACGATCCGCACGTCATCGTGGATGTGGGCGGGCAGGACATCAAGCTCATCTTTGTCCGCCAGGGTCGCGTCAAAGATTTCAAGCTGAATACGCAATGCTCCGCCGGCAATGGCTACTTCCTGCAGGCAACCGCCGAAGGCTTCGGCATTCCCACCAAAAGCTACGCGGACAAAGCATTCACCGCGCGCTCCATGCCGGAGTTCGGCTATGGCTGTGCCGTCTTTCTGCAGGGCGACATCGTCAACTTCCAACGCCAGGGTTGGCGCGCCGAGGAGATACTTGCCGGCCTCGCGGCCGTGCTGCCCAAGAACATCTTTCTCTACGTCGCGGCCGTGCCCAACCTGCCGCTGCATGGGTCGCGATTTGTTTTGCAGGGCGGGACCCAGAAGAACCTCGCCGTCGTCAAGGCCGAGGTCGATTTTCTGCGCAGTTGTTTCCGCGGCTCCAGGATCGAGCCCGAGATCATGGTGCATGAGCACTGCGGCGAGTCGGGCGCGATCGGCGCTGCACTGGAGGCCGGCCGGCTGTTTCTGCGCGGTCACCGCACCTCCTTCATCGGCCTCGACGCGGTAGAAAAAATCCGCTACGAAACCACCCGGAACGAAGCCACGCGCTGCAATTACTGCAAGAACAACTGCCTGCGCACCTTCCTCGATGTCACCACGGAGGAGCAGGCGGCTCACGCGGCGCACACCGCCAAGGTGGTCTCGTTCCCCGTGCTCCCCGCTGAGCCGTCGCCTCTGGTCAGCATCATGGCCGCTCCCGGCGCCCGCACCGTGGTGGAGATGCCCAAGCCCTCACCGGCTGTGCGGACCAAGTCGAAGGTCCCGTTAGCGGACGGCGCGCAGCGTCTGATCCTGGCTACGTGCGAGAAGGGAACCGTCGAGGACATCGACGCCATGCGCGCCATCAAGAGTGGCCTCGACGCAGTCAAATCGGCCAATCCGAACCTGATGGAAGTTGCCTCCCGTCGCGCCTTCCAAGCGCTTGACGTGGAGAGCGTCGCCGATCCAATTTCGCGCCCCAGCCTGTTTGAGCGCGAAGCCTCACGCCAGCGGCGCGAAGCTGCCTCCCGTCGCGCCCAGTTTCGTGTCGGAATCCCCCGCGTGCTCAACGCCTACACCTACGCGCCCTTGTTTCAAGCCTACTTCCAGAGCCTGGGCATTCCCGCTGCCAACATCGTCTACTCGCACGAGACCAGCTCCGAGCTCTATCGCGCAGGCTCCAGCCGCGGCGCTGTCGATCCCTGCTTCCCCTCCAAGATCGCGCTCGCCCACGTACACGATCTACTGCAAGTCCAGCACGCCCGCAAGCCGCTGAACGCCATCTGGTTCCCCATGTACGACACGCTCACCACCCACCTCACCCATCTCACCGGTTCGTGCGCGTGTCCCACCGTCACCGCGACCCCGGAGGCGGCGAAGGCCGCGTTCACCAAAGAGCGCGATCTGTTTGCCGAGCATGGGATCACCTACGTTGACCCGATCCTCAATCTGCAGGACGAAGAGGTGCTTGCCGACCAGATGTTCCGCGCATGGTCTGTGCTACTCGGCTTATCGCCGCAGGAGAATCGCCGCGCTGTGCAGGTTGGGTTTCAGGCTCTGGTGCGATTCGAGGCCGCGACCCAACGCCAAGCGCGCGAGGTCCTCGATCAGCTTGAACGCGAGCGACGCATGGGAATCGTCATGCTCGGGCGGCCGTATCACCACGATCCCGGCGTCAACCACGGCATCCTCGATGAGTTCCAGAAGCTCGGCTATCCCATCTTCTCGCAGAGCACCTTGCCGCTTGACCACGACCTGCTGGAGCGTTTGTTCGGCGATGAGGTGCGCAGCTGCGTCATCGCCGGCCCGCTCGATATCTCCGACGTGTGGAAGAATCGCTACTCGGCCTCCACCAACCACAAGATCTGGGCAGCCAAGTTTGCCGCGCGCCATCCCAACCTCGCCGCCATCGAGCTCTCCAGCTTCAAATGCGGTCACGATGCGCCCATCTATAACGTCATCGAAGGCATTCTCGAACGCTCCGGAACGCCCTTCTTCGCCTTCAAGGACCTCGACGAGAACAAGCCCTCCGGCTCGCTGCGCATTCGCGTGGAGACGGTGGACCACTTCCTGCGTCTGCATTGCGAGCGCGAGTTGAGTGTGCCGGCGCCAGAGCGGGTCTGGGCATAGATGTCCTTCGCTCTCCCCATTGCAGTCGCAACCATGGATCCGCAGGCGACCTCCCCACCGTCAGCGCGTCCACCCGCCTTGAGTCGTGCGATCTACCTCTATGGGTTGGCCATGCTGTCCGCCCTCCTGCTCAACCTATGCTTCCCCATCGCCGGACCGGTCCGCGCGTGGCGCACCTTCTTTGCCTTTGTCGGCGCCGTTCCTCTGTTGATCGCGTTGGTTTGCCGTCCGCTCGCGCGGAGGCATTTTCTCTGGGAGAGCTGGCTGCTGGGATGGTGCTTCGGCACCGCCTGGTTCGGACTCAACTGCTACTGGATCTATCGCACCATGAACGTCTACGGCAAGCTCTCGGTGCTCATCTCCGCGGTCATCCTCTTCCTCTTCAGCTCTATTATGGCGTTGATGTGCGCGGTATTTGGACTGCTCATCGGACTGCTGCGCAAAGGTAGCCGTGGCATTGCGCTGCCGCTCGCCGCGGCCCCGGCGCTGTGGGTCGCGATTGATCTTTGGGGCCAATATGGCTTTCGCGTGCCCTGGGACCAGCTCGGCTACTCCCAGGTCGGCAACTCTCTGCTCACTCTGCTGGCCCCGTACACCGGCGTGTCCGGAATCACCTTCGCGCTGCTTGCGGTCAATGCCGGTCTGGCCGCGGGCCTGCTGCTGCGCGGCAACCGAGGCCGTCTGCTCATCGCCTTCAGCTCCTTCGCCGCGATCATCCTCTGGGCTGGCGGAACCTTGGCCCCGCCGCCCGCGCCCACGCAGACTATTGCAGTATTGCTTCAGGAGAACCTGGAAGTCCGCGAGGCCCAGAACTGGGCGGCCCAGGTGCCCGATCCTGAAAGCGGCCAAATGCGCACCCGTTGGGATGTCAACACCCAGCGCTTCGTCGCAGCCAGCCAGCAAACCTGCACCAGCTTTATCCGGGGGATGCCCGAAACGGGCGCGGCCACGATAACACCATCCTGCGCGCCAGAGCAGACCAGCCTCGTCGTCTGGCCGGAGGCGCCCGCACCCTTTCGTGAATACTCTCCGCGCTTTCTCGCGCTGATGCGGACCCTGACCGCAGCTACGCACGCGCCTGCCATCGTGGGCAACGTCGCCCGCGACCGCGCAGCCAATCACATCGACCTCTACAACGCAGCCAGCGTCTTCGCGCCCAGCGGCGATCTTGTCGGCCGCTACGCCAAGATCCATCTCGTGCCCTGGGGCGAGTACATCCCCTACCAGCGCATCTTCGGTTTTGTCCATGGGCTCACGCCCAATGCAGGCCGCTTCACCCATGGCTGGGCGCGGCCCGTCTTCACGCTACAGGGCCGCCGCTACGGCGTCTTCATTTGCTATGAGTCAATCTTCCCCGATGAGGTGCGCCAGTTTGTGAAGAACGGGGCAGAGGTGCTCGTCAACATCTCCGACGATGGCTGGTATGGCGATACCAGCGCTCCCTGGCAGCACCTGAACATGGCCCGGATGCGGGCGATCGAGAACCGAAGATGGTTGCTGCGCGACGCCAACACAGGCGTCACCGCTGCCATCGATCCCTGGGGCCGCGTGACCCAGAGCGCCCCGCGTCATATCTTCACCTCGCTCGCGGTGCAGTATGGCTTTCGCGATGACCTGACCTTCTACACCCTTCACGGCGACGTCTTTGCGTTTGCATGTGCGGCGCTCTCGTTGGGGATGGTTCTCCTCGCAACCTACAAAATATCCTCCGCCAGCACCACACCCCAATGGAAGCCCGCTCCGAAAGCCGCAAGCACGATAGGCCCGGCGGCCGGCTGCGCACCGGAACTCCGCCACTCCGCTGCCGCGATCAATAGCGACGCCGACGAGGTATTGCCGTAACGTTCAATGTTGGAGAAGACGCGCTCCTCCGGCACCTTCAGGGTCGAGGCTACCTTGCGCAGCAGATTGCCATTTGCCTGATGCATCAGATACACCCCAACCTCCGCCGGCAAGACACCATGCTTGCTCAGTAGATCGCCGATAGCTCTGGGCAGCTTGCGCGAGGCGTGCAGGATCACTGCCAGGCCGTTCATCTGCAGCGTGCCCGAGCATGGCAGATACAGCGATCCGGCTGAGTTGCCGTCCGTATACAGCGCAGAATCCACGATGCGCGCAAAGCCCTCATCCCGGCTCACCAGGCACGCGCCTGCTCCGTCGCCAAACAAGACAGCCGTATCGGGATCGGCGTCCGAGATTCGGCGCGACATAATCTCCGCTGCAACCACCAGAATATTTCCGTAGCGCGGCGCCAGATCGTTTGCCAGCGCAATGCCCACCAACGAACCGGCGCTGGCAATGGGCAGGTCGATCGCCGGCGTCGACGCCAGCCCCAACCTCGCCGCCAGCTCCGACGCAGGCCCGGGAAAGCATAGCTCGCCGCTGCCCGTCGAGAACAGAATCAATCCCACATCCCGCGCGCTCAAGCCTGCATTGGTCAGGCAATCCAATGCGGCAGCTGAACCCAGGTCCGCAACCGAAACGCCCTCCGCCGCATACCGCCGCTCGCGGATGCCGGTCTTCTCCGCGATCTGCGCTGCGCTCATGCCCGTGCGCGCGGCCAGCGCCGCGTTGCCCACCCGCTCGGCAGGCAGCGCATACCCGAACGCACGAAGATAAGCCATCATCAACCAGCCCGCTTGTCCAGATAAGCTTCTATCTTTGCCACCGAATCGAATCGCTCCGGCACCAGATCGTTGTCCGGAATCCTGATCTTGAACTCCTGTTCCAACCCGGTCACCAGGTCGGGAAGCGTGAAAGAATCCAACGCCCCCGACCCGAACAGCGATTCATCCGGCGCCGGGTCGTCTTGCAAATCCGCAACCGCGTGAATCACCTTGAGAATGCCCGCCTGCTTGCTCATTTCGCCCCGCCTTCAGCCATCGTAGACTGGCCCTGATACGCCTGGTACTGCTGAACGATATCCATAAACAACGCGCCCGCCAGCTCCGTATAACCCTCTTCGGTAAAGTGGGTGTGGTCCGCCTGCGCCCAGTCCACCGACACCCACTCCCGCATCGATCCAAAGCCGCCCATCCTACTGCGCAGGTCCCAGTATGCGCATCCCAACTCCGCGCAGACGCTGCGCTGGGCCTGCACGATCCGATCCACTCCGGCGAACGGCGTCCACCCCTTGCGCCCCGCCCGCAGCTCGCGGTCCGGCGGCCCAATCACCAGAATCGCCGCCTTCGGAGCCAGTCTGCGGCAGCGCTCAATCAGTTGCCGGAACATGGCCGCATAGCTCTCCTCGCTCCAGGTATGATCGCTCGCCTCGTTGGTGCCGTACGCCAGCACAATCAGCGCGGGCTTGACCTGCTCCATGTACGCCTGCTGCAGCGCCTCATCCCAACGCAGCAACACCGACGCCTCCGCTCCGTTCAGCCCGATCGCCTCATAGGTCACGCCCGCAGCGTTCTCCGTCGTCAGTCCCAGCAGCCGGACCGGCGCGTAGTCGGTCGTCCGCACCTCGAAGTGGTGTGGCCCCGCCGCGACCGGCGCCTCAAAGTGTCCCGCCGCAATCGGCCCATCCGTCGACACGGTCGTCAGCAGTTGCTCGCCGTCATAAACCTCAATCGGCCCGCCGCCCGGCTGGGTCAGATACTGCACCTCCAGCGACGTCGCGTCCGCGTCCAGCGACACCCAGCTCCCGGCCTGCTCCGTGCTCAGGCTCACCCCGCCCAACCCCACCAGCGCGTCGTCGCCCAGATCGCGGAACTTCGTCCCCTCAATCGTCCAGTCAATCGATTGGGCCCGTTTGGTCCCGTGGATCCGGTAGCCCGCAAACGGATACCCCGCATAGGAAAACCCCGCTCCGCCATCTCCCCACTTCCCCTGGAACAGCGTCCGCAACGCCCCCGTAAACATGTCCGCCGCCGTGTGCGAGTCGCCAAACTGCAGCACCCTCACCAACTGCCCATTGGGGTCAGCCTCCAACTGGTGCAGTTGGTCGAAGAACGGCCGCAGCGCAGCAGCGTTCTCAATTCCTGCCGGCGAATTCGCCAGCCCCTCCGCGATCTGTTGCATCGCCTCCTGCCGTGTCACCTGCAGCCTCGCCGGTGGCACAGGCGTGGCCTCATAACGGCTGGCCGGACTCACTGCCATTCGCGCCGTAGAACGCGTCTTCGTCACCAGCACCTTCGCCCCCGCCGTCTTCGGGCCGTTCGTCTTGGCCCCAGCTAACTTCGGTGCAGTCTTCTTTCCCGCGACCGCATGCTTCGTCGCCGTACTCTTCGCTCCAGCCCTCCGCCTGCTGCGTGCCGGCATCTTGGCCGCCGGAAGCCGCTTCACGGTCTTTGGTCGCGCCGCAGTCGCCACCGTCTGCGCCATAGCACCGTGCCCCATCAGCAGAGACACCCCCAGCAGCATCCTCAAGGCGCATCGATAAACCATCTAGTGCGCTCCCTTGGACTTCTCAGCCGCGCTTGCCGCACCGTTTTCAGCCATTCCGTCCGGACGCATCTTCCCCGCCATCGCCATCTGCCCCGCCGCCGGACGATGCAGGTATCGCTCGTACCCGACCAGCAGTTGCCCGGTCAGCAGCCGGGCCACAATCCGCGCACCCTGGGGACTCGGATGGATCAGGTCCGCGGCCACCATGCGCGGCTGCCGGTTGTACCATGCCGCCATCGTGCCATCCCCTCCCATCGCGTCATACGTGTCGAAGAAGCCGCATCCCAGCTCCGCCGCCACCCGCCTCTGGATCGCAACAATCTTCGGGATCGCGGGCATGGTTGTGATCGCGTCCCCATCGCCCTTGGCCCCGCGGTCCATCGGGCTCATCACCAGGATAGACGCCTCCGGCAGGGCCGCGCGCACCCGGGCAATCGCCCGCCGCAACTCGCCCTCATACAGCTTGTCGACGTATCCGGGAAAGCCGCTTTCGTTCGTCCCATAGTTGATGATAACCAGATCGGGGTCCCGGTGTTGCAGCGCCTCCGACCACTCCTCCGGGTCGAACGCCCGCGACATCACCGTGGTCGAAGCCCCATTCAACCCAATGCTGTCGTAGGTCAGCCCACCTGTCCCGTTGCCAAATGCCACGCCGAACACCTCGACCGGGCCGCCCGACACGCGCAGTTGCACCACCTTCGTGCCCGCCGGCAGCGCCACCGAGGCGGCCCCATTCTTCCTCGCCTCACCCGCCGTGCTCACTCGCCCTACCACCGTGCCGTTGGCCGATACATCCAGGTCGCCCCCACCCGCCTGCTGCAGATACTCAACCTCAACCATGGTCGAGTCGTCCCCAGCCAGATGAATGGTTGTAGCCGCGCCCGCCTGCCCGGTGAACATCGCCCCCCCCAGCCCGTAGATTCCTTCGCGCATCGACCCCACCGCCGTAGCGATCTTCCAGCCGGTGCCCGAGACGTCCACTCCCCGATGTCCATACCAGGCCCACGGCTTGGCTACCAGCACAAACCCCGGCCCTCCATCGCCAAACCGCTCCTGCAGCATCTCCCGCGCGTCCGCCGTGATCAGGTCCGCGGTCGTGGGCGAATCGCCGTAGTGCACAATCCGCACCGGCCGTTCGCGCCGTCCGCTCGCCAGATCGCGCAGCGCCGCGTAGAAGTGATCGAGCGACCCCGCCTGATCGAACAGAAATTCGGTCTTCTGGGTCAGCCCCGCCGCCGAGGCAGCCGTCCATCCCGGCGCGTCGGGACTGGGAACCGCCAGCGCCGCAATCTCCGTCGGCACCGGAATCGCAATCACCGGCTTAAACGACGCGCGGTCCGTGCGAAACTCCACCATCGGTCGCAGGCTGGCCGGAACAAATCCCCGCGCCGGGAGGATCAAATGCACGCCCAGCAGGATTGCCGCGAAGGTCGCGGTAGCCAACATCGTCTGTGTGGGAAACTTCGCCATGGCTGTCAGAAATTGCTGTAAACAAAAGCCGTTGCCCCGCGGCCGGACAGGGACTCAATCGCCAGCACAACTGCCGCGAGCGCCGCGCCTTGCACCGCAAAGTGGGCCTTGCCAAACGCCTCAACCGTCCGATCAAACCAATCTGCCGGGATCGAATGCGCCGCCACACCCGCCGCCATCGCTCCCACCATGGTCCAGCTGATGTTGTTGACAGTAAAGGTCATCGACCCCAGCCGCCCCAGCACCTCCAGCGCCGTCCCCACATCCGGCGCCCGGAAGAACACCCAGGTCAGGCATACATAATTAAAGGTGAAGAAGATGCTGGTCCATCTCCGCAGCCGCGTCGGCGTCCGCCTGCCTCGCCAGGTCTGGTAGACCCGCAGCCCGCCCAGCGCCACCCCATGCAGCAGGCCCCAGACCAAAAAAGTCCAACCGATTCCGTGCCATAGCCCGCCCAGCAGCATCACGATAATGGGGTAGAAGTATCCCGCCTCCTTCCACCGGGCAGCGTTTGGCAGGGAATAGTACACATAGTCACGCAGCCAGTTGGAGAAGGTAATATGCCAGCGCCTCCAGAAGTCCGCAATGGATACCGACCAATACGGCCGGTTGAAGTTGTCGGGCAACGCCAGCCCCAGCAACTGGCTGATCCCCATCGCGATGTCCGTATATCCCGAGAAATCGAAGTAAATCTGCAGCGCGTATCCATACACCCCAAACAGCACCTCCGCCCCGCTATAGAGCTTCGGCGTGTCGAAGATCCGGTTCACCACATTCGCCGATAGAAAGTCCGCGATCAGCAGCTTCTTCACCAGCCCGGACGCGATCAGCAGGAACGCCCGCCCACCCTGGGTGCGCGTCAGGGAAAACGGCTCCTGCATGTGCCGGATCAGGTCGGAGATGCGGTTGATCGGCCCGGCCACAATCACGGTGAACAAGGACGCCGCCGTCAGGTGCGCCAGGTAGCTCCGCGTCCCCTCCCGCGTCCCGCGGTACAGGTCGATGGTGTACGTCAGCGCCTGGAAGCAGTAGAACGACAGGCTGAGCGGGAACACCCACTCATACAGGCCACCCAGCGCCAGCGGCAGGCATTTGGTAATGGTCAGCAGCCCTAGGTTAACCAGCAAGCTGATGGAAACAAGCAGCTTGCGCCTGCGCGTCTGCCCACCGTCCGGCCCGCGCGGCGCCTCCTGCAACCCCAGCCCCACCAGGAAATCGATGCTCGCCGCCGCCAGCAGGATCGCCGGGTAGAACCAGGCGAACCGCGCCAGAAAGTAAAAGTTCGCCGCCAGCAGCGCCACCAGCCGCCAGGTGTTCCAGCGGTAGCACAGCCAATACAGCAGCACCGCGAACGCCGAAAATCCGAAGGCCGCCGGGCTGAGGGGGAGCATCGAGATATCTCCATCTGCTTGAAATGAAATAGGAAATGGAGCCTTATCCGGCCCCCTGGGCGACTGGCCGGCGCGCACCGGCACAAGCAATGCCGGCGGCGATTTCGCGGACTCTCCGGGCCACTCTTTCCATCTTTCCAACCTCATACTTACATGCGCCGGTTTGACCCGGCTGAAGTTTGGAAAAACAAAAAAAATGAACCTCGGCAACTAATAGATTCGTTTGTTCCAGTCGGCCGACTTTCACCTTTGTTTTGTATTTCTTGCCAGCACAACCGGTCATTAGGACGCGCAATCGGGTCCGCCAAACCCCCTGCCGCCGGGTTGACAAATCGCCCAGAAGTCTATCTCTCAGGCGGTAGATAAATGTCCTCAAATCGCCCGCTATCCCCTCGATTTTCCTATACTTAACCTATGGCTATGTCACTCGGATTCAACCGTGCTCTCACCCTGAAAGGACTCTCCCGGCCCGCCTTCATCTTGGCGGCTCTGCTGGTCACTTCGGCGATTGCAAGCGATACTGCCACCTCGGCGATGTCCCTCCCCACCCCGCCCACCCAGCAGGTCCTCCCCGAAGAGGTTGTGGCTCCGGTGGTCGCAAACGTCACCACCTTCACCCGCATCAAGAGCGGTCTGGCTAGCTGGTACGGTCAGGTGCTCCAGAACCACCTCACCGCCAGCGGCCGCCGCTTCAACATGTATGAGCTGACCGCCGCCCACCGCGACCTGCCCTTCGGCAGCCGGGTCAGGGTCACCGACCTGCGCAACCATCGCAGCGTCGTGGTCACCATCACCGACCGCGGCGTCCTCTTCGACGACCGCATCATCGACCTCTCCTACGGCGCCGCCCGCCAGCTCCAGATGGTCAAATCGGGCGTCGACCCCGTCACCCTCGACATCCTGTCGGTCAAAGGCGTCTCGCTCACCTCGCGCTGAGAGGGGCCCTAAGCCGGAAACCCATCCCGGCGGCAGCGTCCAGTTGCTGCCAGCCCGCCAAGTCCCGCTCACCTGAGCGGACTTGGCCCGTTTTTGCCCTTATCCACCCCAGTTACTGGACTTCGCTGAAGGCCGCGTAGCTGTGCGGCTGGATCGTGATCTGGAAGTTCATCCGCGCCGGCCCCGCGCTCGGTCGTCCCCGGCGCGGCGCAACCGCCTCGCCCGCAATGCCGGCGCCGGTCTCCATATCGACGATCTTCGTGACCCCCTCCGCGATGGCCGCCGTGACCGTCACCGGGTGGTCCAGATACGACTCCACCACGAAGGTGCGGTTGTCATAGGCAAACAGGCTCACCTTGTTCGGCCCCTCCATGCGGACGGGGAAATCCCCCATCACCGCCTCCTTCAGCGCGGAGACTACGCTGGCCGGATACAGATAAAGATCGTTGAAGTTATCCGGAACCGTAAGCACGTAGATAATCCCCTTGGAATAATGGTCCGCAATCAGAATGGGAAAGCTATTGCCGCTGGCGTCCGCGCTGATCAGCGGGACCGAGTCGTTGGTGACGTAGTCAATCTCCGGGATCAGCAGGCCCGGGTTGTTTGTGGCTTCTTCCCCCGGCGCGCGATACCCAGCGGAGTAATGCGCCACCGTCACCTTGCGCGACGTGGTGCGGAGACTCACCAGATCTTCCAGCCCGTGGCCCTGCAAAACCCGAACCAGGCCGGAGGTCATCAGGACGCTCTTGCCCGCTTGCAGGTGGGCCTTGATCTTCGCCACCAGCTGCGGGTCGGCAGCGGCCTCCTCGGTCAGCAACACCAGCTTCGCCTCAGTGGGGAAGGTTGGAACCATTTCCACCGGAATGCCCATCATCCCAAAGTAGTTTTGCAGGAAGTCTTCGCCCGACGAGTTATACGGCTTATAACTGGCAATGCCGATCGGATTGCCCAGCTTCCCTATAATCGGATCGATCTCCTGCAACGCGTAGCCCGCGACACCGGCCATCGTAGATTGCTTTCCCGGATTGGACTTGGCGTAGCCATCCACCATCTGCTGATAGTCGAAGCTGGTATGAACGCCGCTCCACGCCTGCCTTTGCCCCGGAGTGGCCGGGTTCAGCAACTCGGTCCACTTGAACAGCATCATGGTCGGCGCCTTGGCCAGCATCGTGTCCCATAGCTGCTCCGCGTAGCGATCGGCATAGCGCAGCCCGCCCGTATCCACCCAGCCGCCCCCGTTCCGCCCCGGGGCAATGTTCTCCAGGTAGCGAAAGATCTCGTAGCTCTCATACTGTTGCAAGTGCTGCGAGGTCGCATCCGGCTCGCGCGTCTCATTCCCGGTCCAGATGCCGTCGAAGATCTTCGGTTCCTTGTCCAGGTCGTAGCCGTTGCCCTGGAAGTGCTCGTACCAGTTCGGAAACTTGATGATCACCTTGACCTTGGGATTGACCTGCCTGGCCGGCCCCACGATAAGTTCCTGCGATGCCTTGTCCATCAGGTCCACGCGGAAATCGTCCCAGCTCCTGCTCCCCTTGGCGGCAATATCCGAGTCGTTCTTGGTGTTATTGAAGTAAAAATCGTCGAGGATCACCTCGTCGAAGTGGCGCGCCGTCATCTGCGCAAGCCCTTTGACAATCTCGCGGTCCTTGGGGTCGGTGTAGCAGAAGGATTGGAAGTTGTTCGACTCCATCACCGTCAGCCCGATGCCTCCAGCGACCTCCACTCCATGCCCGGCGAAGAACGCCTTCACCTGTTCCAGCAACGCCTCGTCCGCGGTCCGCCCGCTCCGGTAGGTCTCCAGATAGACCTTGTCCACCTTCACCTGGCCGCTGATCGTCTCCCACGTGCTTTGCAGGTAGGCAGGGTCCTTCATCTGCTCCACCACATACTCCGGAACGTAGACCGCCGTCTGGAAGCTCTTATATCCATGCCCGGCTGGCGCGGCTGCCGTCGCAGAACCCAGGCACGAAAGACAAACATAGAGAAGGAGCACCTTCCATCGGCAACGCGACATAGAAAACCTCTCAAAATCTGTGCGGCACCAACTATAAATGCGGGGCGGACAACTAGCCAGTCAGCATTCCGGCAACGCGGGCCCCGGTCGCTTTCCTGTCGCAGCCTCGCGGTGATATAGTTCACCGGCTGGCTCCGCTGCGTCGTACCAGCCTCAATTCCGGCCAAGTACTCTGAGCTGCCCCCAGAATATGCATCGCCCCCAATGAAGGAGTCTCCCATGCTGCGTCTTCCAGGCATTGCTCTCTTGATTGGCCTGCTCCTGACCGCAGGCCCGCTCGCCGCCCAGGCTCCGCCCGCGCCTCCGCCCGCGCCTCCGCCCTCGTCCACCCCCGCCGCCACACCCGCGCCGCGTGTCCGTCCGCCCAATCCCACCCGCGACCCTAACGCGCCGGGCATGGTCAAAGCCACCGAGTTGCCCGACGGCGCCATCCCTCCCGCGACCGCCGACGGCAACTTCATCATCGGCCCCACCCACGATCGTGCTCCAGAGTTCACCGCCCAGCCCGGCGTGCCCCAGGGAACGCTCTACGAGTTCACCATGAGCTCCGCGGACAGCAAGTTCTACCCCGGCATCGCCCGTGACGAAAACACCTACGGCGCGGCCGACCCCAACGACCCAACCAAAATGGTTGTCACCACCAGCCACCCCGCTCCCTACACCCGTCACGTCGCCGTCTATGTGCCCAAGCAATATGTCCCCGGCACCGCCGCGCCCTTTATCGTCGGGGCCGACGGGGTCGACCGCACCTGGCCCACGATGCTCGACAATATGATCGCTGCGCACCGTTTGCCCGTCATGATTGGCGTCTTCATCGGCAACGGCGGGGGCGACGCCCAGGGCAGTGAGCGCGGCCTGGAGTACGACACCATGTCCGGCAAATACGCCGAGTTCGTGGAGCAAGAGGTCCTGCCGCTGGTGGAGAAGAACTACAACGTCAAGCTGACCAAAGATCCCGACGGCCGCGCCACCATGGGCGCCAGCTCCGGCGGCTCGGCGGCCATGATCATGGCCTGGTATCACCCGGAGCTTTACCACCGCGTCCTCACCGTCTCCGGCACCTTCGTCAACCAGCAGTGGCCGCACAGC
>Ga0326727_10013213_pt1 | contig 18458 bp, 12 predicted proteins | sample MB2enrmetagenome_FD_207643 | JGI IMG/M metagenome (GOLD analysis project Ga0326727, IMG submission 207643) | Lab enriched peat soil microbial communities from McLean, Ithaca, NY, United States - MB29MY | ecosystem: Environmental > Terrestrial > Soil > Wetlands > Peat | place: USA: New York...
GCCGACCACAAGGTGAAACTCGCGCGCGGAGTGGAAGAGAAATCAAACAAGCTGAAAGCGACTCTGAAAAACTGACCCCTAGGAAGGACTTACCCGAAGGAAAGACTGACTCCGAAGTTTGTGTGGCTGTTCTTGTGTGGGGCCGGACTCCGCCCCGCAAATCGGCCCTTAGCCAGGTTTCCACCGCTTCACAGCTTCAGACTTCTCAGATACTCCCGAAACTCTCCGCCCAGGTCTTCCCGCTTCAGCGCGAAGTCGACCGTTGCTTTGAGAAACCCCAGCTTATCGCCCGTATCGAAGCGGCGTCCTTCATAGACGTAGGCGTACATCTTCTCGCGCTGCAGCAACCCACGCAGTCCGTCCGTAAGCTGTAACTCGCCGCCCGCGCCCGGTTTGATATCCGAAAGCGTTTCAAAGATCGTCGGGGTCAGAATGTAGCGCCCGATCACCGCCAGATTCGAAGGCGCATCCTCGAACTTGGGCTTCTCCACCAGGTCCAGCACTTCGTAAAGTCTGCCGCCCGTCCCCGCAACCTCTTTCGCCTTCAGCACGCCATAGGAGGAAATCGTTGGGCCCTCGACTACCTGCGTGGCGATCACCGAGCAGTGCTTCTCGTCGAATACATCGACCAGTTGCTTGAGCACCGGCACCTTCGCGTCGATCACGTCGTCGGCAAGCAGGGTCGCGAACGGCTCTTCACCAATCAATTCGCGCGCGGTCAGCACGGCATGTCCCAGTCCCAACGCTTCCTTCTGACGCACGTATGCGACATAAATCATGTCTGAAATCTGGCGCACGATCTTGAGCAAGTCGTACTTGCCCTTTTCCTCCAACATCTTTTCCAGTTCGTAGCTGACATCGAAATGATCTTCAATCGCGCTCTTGCCGCGTCCAGTAATAATGATGATCTGGTCGCATCCCGCCGCCACCGCCTCTTCCACGCCATATTGAATAATCGGCTTATCCACCAGCGGCAGCATTTCTTTGGGTTGAGCTTTCGTGGCTGGCAGAAAGCGCGTGCCTAATCCGGCTGCCGGAAAAATCGCTTTTCGGACTTTCCGCACCTTGCGGCGCTCGCCATTCGTTCTTCGTTCGTTGTTCGGTATCATCGCAGATTGATTGTAAATGCTCGCCTTCACACCTGCCGTACCACATCTTCCCGCGCTTCCAGTTCCTCCAGCAGGTCGCGCAGCGTTTGCAGGATTCCGCCGGCGCTATCGATCTTGATCGAAAACTTCAACGTCCCGTCCGGAGTAAATTGCGTCCCGCGCTGCGCTGCCACAAAACGCGCCAGCTTCCCCGGATCAATCGCCGCCGTCGGGCTGAACTTGATGCTCACGAATTCACGTTTGCGCTCGATACTGTTGGCGCCCACTCGCATCGCCTGCAGTTTGAGCGCGGCATAATCCAACAGGTTGCGCACTGCGCTGGGCGGCTCGCCATACCGGTCGATCAACTCCGAACGCACGTCGTGCAACTGCGACTCCGTCTCCACCCCCGCGACCCGCTTATACATCCGCAACCGCTGGTTCTCTTCCTTTATATAGTCCGACGGAATGCGAATGTTCAAACCAAGATTAAGTTGAATCTCGGTCGCCTCCACGCCCGTCTCGCCTTTCATCTCCCGCACGGCGCGTTCCAGCATCTGGGTATAAAACTCAAATCCCACCGCTTCAATGTGCCCGCTCTGCTCTCCACCCAGAAGATTTCCCGCGCCCCGCAATTCGAGATCAAGCGCCGCGATCTTGAAGCCCGCGCCCAGATCGGAGAACTCCTTCAAAGCCGCCAAACGCCGCCGCGCAATCGGCGTCAACTCGATTTCAGCGGGCAACAGCAGATATGCGTACGCGCGGCGGTTCGATCGGCCCACTCGTCCGCGCAACTGATAAAGTTCCGACAAGCCAAGCCGGTCAGCCCGATTGATGATGATCGTGTTGCACAGCGGGATGTCGAGCCCGTTCTCGATGATCGTGGTCGACACCAGGATGTCCGCTTCGTGATGCATGAATTTCAGCATCACTTTTTCCAACTCTCCTTCGCCCATTTGCCCGTGGCCCACCGTGATACGCGCACTCGGAACCAGGCTTTGCAGCTTGGCCGCAATCTCCCAGATCGTATCGACGCGGTTGTGCACAAAATACACCTGCCCACCCCGATCCAGTTCCTGTTCGATCGCCGACTGAATCAGCTTTTCGTCCCAGTTCGCCACCACCGTCTGAATCGCCATCCGATCTTTGGGCGGAGTCTCAATCACGCTCATGTCGCGCAGCCCCACCAGCGACATATGCAACGTGCGCGGGATCGGCGTCGCCGACATGGTCAGTACGTCAACTTCGGTGCGCATCTGCTTGATGCGCTCCTTGTGCCGCACCCCGAAACGCTGCTCCTCGTCCACCACCAGCAAGCCCAGATCGGCGAACTTCACGTCCTTCGATAGCAGGCGATGCGTGCCAATCAGGATGTCGACCTTGCCCGCTTCCACTCTCTGCAGGATTTCCTTGACCTGCTTTGCCGTCCGAAAGCGGCTGATCATTTCGACCGTCAGCGGAAACGGCGCGAATCTCTGCTTAAAAGTTTCGAAGTGTTGAAACGCAAGCACCGTCGTGGGCGCCAGCACCGCAACCTGCTTGTTATCGCTCAGCGCCTTGAAGGCAGCCCGCATCGCCACCTCCGTCTTGCCATAACCAACATCGCCGCACAGCAGCCGATCCATGGGGAGTTGCGATTCCATATCGCGCTTCACATCCGCGATCGCCTGCGCCTGGTCCTCGGTTTCGTTGTATTCGAACGAGTCTTCGAACTCCTTCATCCACTCCGTATCGGCCGGAAAAATATGCCCGCGCGCCGCCTGCCGCTGCGCATACAGTTTGAGCAACTCGTCCGTCATATCCTTCATCGCCTTGCGCACGCGGGCTTTCGTCTTTCCCCATGCCGCGCTGCCCAGATGATTCAGCACCGGCTTCGCGCCTTCCGACGAACGGTACTTCTGCACCAGATCGAGCCGTGTCAGCGGAACATACAGCCGCGCCGCGTCCGCATACTCCAGCAGCATGAATTCCGCCGCGCCGTCGCCCTGGTTGATTTCCTTCAGACCTTGATACTGACCGATCCCATGCTCCACGTGCACCACGTAATCGCCCACCTGCAAATCGCGGAAGTCGGAAAGAAACGCCGAGACTTTCGACTTCTGCCGTTGCGGCCGCGCCGCCACCAAATCCGATTCGTCGAACAGATCCCGCGCCCCAAAAATCGCGAGATGCGCTTCCGGCAATACAAATCCGTCGGGAAGATACGCCTTGAGCAGCGTGGTGGTGAGAACGTCCCCGGCAAAATAAGAAGTCTCGTCGGCGTAGCTCTCCCCACTCCGCGTGCGGCTGCCCAGACGATACGAAGCGTTGTATTCAGTGAACATGTCGGCCAGGCGCTCGACCTCACCCGTGTTGGGCACGGCCAGAACCACCTGCGTCCCGCCGCCTACCAGCTTTTGAACTTCCTCGATCATCGCCGGAACCGCGCCATGGAAACGCGTCGCAGGCTGCGAAAGAAAAGCGGCTTCCAGTCTTGATCCCTCGGTTTGGTCGGATTCCCGAGCCAGCCCCAGATATTCAAAATCCGCGCCCGCCAGCGCCGCGGTTTTTTCCCGCCAGCTTTCCGGCGTCAAATAAAGATCGCCGGGACGCACCAGATTCCCCACTTCGCTGCGCTCGTGCGCCTCTTCAATGCGAGCCCACACCTTGTCCAGTTCCTGCCCCAGCGCTTTGGGCTCATCGAGAATCACCCGCGCATCCGGAAGCAACCCGAAAATCGTGCGGTCCGCCCCCGCCACCGGAGCATAAAACTCCCAGCCCGGAAACACTCCCGCGCCCGAATCGCGCGCCGCCTGCTCCACCACTTCCGCCGACCCCGTAATGCGCTTCCCCGAAAGCCGCGCGTTGATCGAACCCAGCAGTTCTTCCGTCACCGGCGTTTCCGTCAACGGCAACAGCAGCACTTCATCCACCGGGTTCGAAGACCGCTGGCTGGCCGGGTCGAACTTGCGCATCGACTCGATTTCATCCCCGAAAAACTCGACTCGCACCGGCCGATCCGCTTCCGGAGAATACACATCCAGAATCCCGCCCCGAGCCGCATACTGCCCCGGCATCTCCACCACATCGGTCGAACTGTAGCCAACCGTGTTCAGGTGTTGCAGCAGTTTCTCCAGATCGAAAACCTCACCCCGCCGCAGAACCCGCGCCAGGTCGGCATAGTACTCCGGTCCGCGCAGCAGGATTGTGGTGGCAGTTACGGGAGAAACAACGATGGCCGCGCGTCCGGTCGCGACCTTCCACAACGCCGTGGCCCGCTCTTCCTGAATCTCCGGATGCGGCGACAAATTTTGGAAGGGAAGTACATCGCGCGCCGGCAGGTTGACGACCGAGTCTGGATCCGCCGCTCCCGTAAGCTCGCAGAACGCGCGCAATACCGGTATCAACTCTTCAGCCGCGCGGTTGTCGGCCACCACCAGCACAAACGGGCGCTCCACCGTGCGCCGCAACAGAACAACGATCAGCGCCTTCGCCGCCGCCGAAAGCCCAGTAACACGCATCCGCCCCGCGCTCTCCCGCAGATGGGAGGCCGCACGCGTGAAGGCAGCTAATTGTTCCACCTCCGCAAAAATTTCGCGGACGAACGGCAAGAGCATTGCCCTTTGATTCTACCAAGGCGAGCGCAATGGGGCCGCGGAGCTGCCGACGACTACGGCTGGGTGTACACTGTTCGCGGTTTTTCAGGACACTAATTATGCGTAGTCTCCCTCTACTGATTCTGTTACTGAGTGCTGTGATTCCAGGAAACGCCCAAGATAAGCCTGCAGCATCCGATGATTTGGGTAAGGCTCGAGTCTTTATTACTGACAGCCAATCTTGGGAGACAGCCGGAGGGGGAGGTGGGGCCCGAGGATCATACGGCACCAGCTTCAGCGGCGGAGCTCGTCCGCAGACGGCCGAAATCATAAAGACTTTTGGAGAGCGCTGCCCGGGTGTCACAGTTAATAACATCCCAGAAAAGACTGACTATATCGTCCTTCTTGATCACGAGGGTGGAAAGGGTGCTTTGCGGCACAAGAATAAAGTCGCGGTCTTCGCAAGGGTTAGCGGGGATTCCATCGTGAGCAGATCAACACTTTCTCTCGGAGGATCAGTTCAGGACGCATGTGAGGCCATTAGCAACGATTGGGCGTCACACGGTTCCGCGATGCGGGCGGCCGCAGCCCAGAGTAAATCCGCCGCTGTTGCCCAACCTCTGGCTGCGGCCATACTAGCTCCGGCGTCCCCATCTACAGCGAAACTGTCCGTGGTTTCGGTTCCAGACGGGGCTGACATCGAGGTCGACGGCAGTTTCGTCGGGAATACGCCGTCCGATTTGCAACTCTTGGAGGGCGATCACTCGATTTCCGTGAAAAAAGCGGGGTTTAGGAATTGGGAGCGAAAAGTGAAGGTGTCCGCAGGCAGCAGCGTGCGCCTGAATGTTGAATTGGAAAAAGAGAATTAAAAAGATGTCGCGTTGACTGCCCCGTCATCAAACCCTGCCAGCTACTTCCGCAGCAGCGGCCGAGTCAAACACGTCGGCCCGCCCCCTCCATTAATGCAAATTTCCGACGCCGGAAACGTCCGCACTTCAAAACCCGCATCGCGTAATTGCTGATTTGTCTTGTCGTTTTCTTCGATCGCAATCAGCCGCTTCTGCCCCAGTGCCAGCACATTGCACGCCATCGAATCGCGCTCCGAATACTCAATCTCAATCAACCGGAAGCCACGCGCCCTCAGCAATTCGACCGTCTCCACCGCCAGCCACGGCAGGTCGACCAGCATCGTCCGCTCATCCAGCACGCTCATCAGCGACATCAGGTGGAGACAAGTCGACGGCCCCGCCCCATAAGGCAGCGGCGCCGACAGCACCTCAACCCCCTTCGCGGACAACAAGTCCCGCATCTGGCCAATCCCTGCCTGATTCGTCCGATACCCGTTTCCAATCAGCAGCGTCTCCGCATCAAGCCACACCACGTCGCCCGATTCGCACGTCCCGGGCAGTTCTACTTCGCCGAAAACCGGAATACCCAACTGCCCGCCATAGTCGGCATGCGCCCGCGCCTCCGCCACTCGATTCTTCTTTCCCGGATTCATCAGCACCAGACCATAGTCCGTCGCCAGCGAAGCGTCGTGCGCATACACTGCATCGAGCGTCAGCGATTCCGTCGGCGGCAGCATCAGAACCTCCGCGCCGCTCTCCCCCAGCAACCCGCACAGAGTCTCATGTTGCGCCTGCGCCGCCACAAAATCTGGCGCATGCTGGAATCCAAGCTCCTGCCATGCCGCAGCCTTTGCGGAAACATTCCAGCCCGCGCTGACCGGCGGACACACCATCACCCGCTGCAGTTCGCCACTCATGGAATGTCCGTTGAAATTTTCAGCAGTGACAAGCGCAGGCACTAGAAATATCTCCGGCACGGCGGTAATCTCTCCCCCTTGATTCTAATTGGCGACGCACTTATTAAGCACGCCGATATTGCTTGCCTAAACACCCTCTCGTGATGTACATATCTTCGGTATCCCAACCTGCCCACGTGCTCGAAGTTCAGGTAGCTGGAGAAAAACCGCGCACTCTGATTCCCGCCTTCCGCGACCGCGATGTCGCGGAAGCTCCCAGGAGCCTTATGAAAGCGTCCGCCTCGTTGCGTCTATTCTGTTTTGCGGTCTTATCCTTCCTCGTCCCTCAAGTTGCTTTTGCCCAGGGCGCAGCCACCGGCGATCTCCACGTCACCGTGAAAGATGAGAAAGGCAGCGCCGTGACCACTGCGACCGTGGTCGCGCGCGAGGTCGCCAAGGGCCTGGAACGCGCCGCCAGCAGCGACGGCCAGGGCGGCTACAACGTACGCCAGTTGGCTCCCGGCATCTATTCCGTCACCGTTGACACCCCGGGCTTTGCCAAGTCCGAACTCACCAACGTCGCCATCACCGTCGGCGGACTCGTCGAGTTGCCCGTCACTCTCTCCGTCGCCGGCGGCAAGGAAATCATCGAAGTCAGCGCCCAGGCCGAACTCGTCGAAACTTCCCGCAGCTCTTCCACCGACACCATCGGCGAACGTCGCATCGACAATCTGCCCATCAATGGCCGCAACTACATTCAGTTCACCCTGACCGATTCCCAGGTGCAGCGCGACAGCGCTCCCCAAATCGGCGCCGCGCCCACCTCCGGACTCAACATGAGCGGCCAGCGCGCACGCTCCAACTTAGTCAACGTCGATGGCGCCGACGCCACCGACAACTCCACCAACGGCGTCCGTTCCACCGTCTCCCAGGAAGCCGTGCAGGAGTTCCAGATCATCACTAACAACTACGCCGCCGAATACGGCCGCGCCGCCGGTGGCGTCGTCAACATCATCACCCGCTCCGGCTCCAACGACTTCCACGGCGACGTCTACGGATACCTCCGCAACCGCAACTTCCAGGCCGTCAACCCCTTCAGCACCACGCCCAATCCCGCTTACACCCGCGTTCAGGGAGGCACAGCCTTCGGCGGACCCATCAAAAAAGACAAAACTTACTATTACTTCTCCTACGAAGTCACCCGCCGCCACGAAACCGGTTTCTCCAGCGTCGGCCAAGGCAACTTCGGCCTGACCGGAGTTGACATCTCCCCCTACTTCGGACAGGCTCCGGGAACCTTCCCCGACATTCAGGCCACCGGCCCTCAAGCCGCTTTCCTCACCGCTCCTCCAAACGGCGTCCCACTTTCCACCTTGCAGCTTTATGCCTTCATGGTCGGCGCGTCTTCCGGCATCGCTCTCAACGGAAGCTATCCCGCCTGGTTCGCAAATCTTCCCCCATCCCTCGTCCCCGCCGGACTGCAGCAGTTTCCTTCTTCTTGCAATCCCGCATTCGCCTCGCCCGCCGGTGCTAACTTCCCGTTCTACTGCACCGGACTACCCACCTCTTTCCAGACGCTGACCTCGCAAGAAGGCAATTTCCCCGTCTTTGAAGGCACCAGCCTCTACTCCCTCCGCCTCGATCACAACATAAGCAGCGACAACCGCATCACCTTCCGCGTCAATGCCAGCCCCAGCACTATCACCGGCATCGAAGGCAGCGGACAAGATCAGCCCTTCGGCCAAAATGCCTACTCGCGCACTTCCCAACAGAGCTACCGCGACGTCGCCGGAATTGTGCAAGATACTTGGACTCTCGGCCCCCGCAAGGTCAACGAATTCACCTTCCAGTATGCCCGCCGCGGTCTGAATTACTTTTACAACACCAACATCGCGAGCGGCACCGACCCGGCCGTCAACATCCCCGGTTACGGCTATTTCGGACGCGAGCCCTACTCCTACATTCAGCGCGTCGAAAAGCGCTACCAGTTCGTCGACAATTTTTCCTGGAGCATCGGAACCCACAGCACCAAGTTCGGAGGCGACTTCAGCTATCTCCCGCTCCAGGCCACCTTCACCGTGAATTACGGCGGCGTCTATGACTTCGGCACCCAGAGCCTGTTTCCAACCGGCTTCCCATCCTTTAGCCCGGTGCAAGCCTACGGCCTCGGCATGCCCGGAGACTTCGTGCAAGGCCTCGGCAGTCCCAGCGACTCGTTCTCCAATAAACCGCTGGGCCTTTTCTGGCAGGATTCCTGGCGCGTCCATCACAATTTCACGCTCAACTACGGCGTGCGCTACGACGTGGAATTCCCGCCGCAGTTCACGCCCCCGCAAGGACTGGCTCTACCCGCATACAACGCTTTGGGATTGCAGAAAGGCATCAAGACTGACAAAAACAACATCCAGCCCCGCATCGGCCTCGCTTGGGATCCCAAGGGAGACGGAAAAACTGTAGTCCGCGCTTCCTTCGGCATGTTCTACGACCACCCCTTGCTCGGCCTCTATTTCCTCGGCAACGCTTCCGACGGCTCATCGAGCGGCCAGTTGGCATTCGTCGGCACCGGATTCTGCTCCGGTGCGGGTAGCGCCGGCAACCTTAACGCAATCCCGATTTTCCAGGGAAACCTCATCAATCCCGCCGCGCCGCAGTGTGCCCCCTCGTCCTTCCCACAGGGCAATGCCAATCTTTTCTACGAGCCAAATCAACAGCAATTCCAGTCTCTCAATACTCCGAACTCCGTGTTCCTCAACCAGAACTACCTTAACCTCGCGCAAGGAACATTCCTGCCGCTGGGCTTCCAGCCCTTCGGCTATCCCCAAGGCAAGGGCTTCGTCTATGCCTATGCCCAACAAGCCAACCTCACCATCGAGCGCGACCTGGGCAACGGCTTTGCCCTCAGCCTGGCTTACAACTTCAACGGCGGACGCCACATCAACCGCCCCATCAATGCCAACACCGTTCGCGGCGACTTAATGACGGCCAACTACGACGCGGCCTATTACGACGCTCAGGTCGCTGGCATCACGCCTCCTTCCAGCCCATTCACCGTCAGCGGCTGCAATCCAACTGGAGCTCCCCTACCCTACGTCGATCCCGCGCTCACCAATTTCTTCCGCCCCGGCGGACTCAATCCATCGATCGCCGCCGGTTTCTATTTGAGTGGTCAAGGCGCTTGCGTGCAGCAGGCCCAGGCTCTGCTCGGCACCTTGCCCGGCTTCAACGCGAAGTGCAATCCGGCTCCGCCCACCTTCGACTACACCAACTGCGTCCCCTTCGGCGACATGGACGCCAACTACTCCAACGGTAGTTCCGTCTACCACGGCTTCACCGCCAATCTGCGCAAGCGCTTCACCAACCACTACGAATTCCTCGCTTCCTACACCTGGTCGCACGCCATCGACGACTCCACCGACCTGCAATCGACGCTCACTCCTCAGGATAGCTACTACCCTGGCCTTGATCGCTCCACCTCTCTGTTTGACCAGCGTCACCGCTTCGTCTTCAGCGGCGTCTACCAGACGGGCAAGGTTAGCGGCAACGGCTTCGCCAGCAAGCTACTCAGCAACTGGACCATCGCTCCCCAGATCGAGTTCGGTGCCGGACGCCCCTTCAACATCATCACCGGCAATGGAGACAACCTCCAGATTTCCTCCCTCACCGCTCGCCCCAATATTGTTCCCGCGGGCACTCCCACCAACGCCTGCGGCTACCCGATCGTGCCTTCCAAGTTCTCCAGCACCGGTTACTTTCAAGAACCTTGCTTCGCCGATGTCACGCCCGCTCAACTCGCATCGCCCAACGCCCTGCTCTACCTCGACGGCAACCTCGGCCGCAATGCCGGCATCACGCCGTGGAACGTTTTCAACGATCTCCGTATCGCCAAGAAGGTCTACTTCAGTGAGCGCTTTAACATGGACCTCATCGCCGACATGTTCAACCTCGCTAACGTGTACAACGTGGCCGCCGTCAGCCCCCTCTTCACCAACGCCGGCCAGGCTACCGCTTCCTACGACCCGCGCCAGTTCCAGTTCGCCTTGAAAGTGAACTGGTAAAATCGAGCGATAGGACTAGTCATGGGACTGAGGTAGACAGTTTTGAAGGGACCAAGCTTTTTGAAGGGCCGAAGCGTCACGAACTGTAGCCAGGCTCTGATGGCGCCAGAGTTTTGGGAAAAGTACGACTGCAGTCGTGCCGCCGAGCCGCATGAATGCCATCGCCCTTCCCGGCCGTTGGGCAGTATTTTACTCGCGCGCTCAGCGCTCGCCTTGATTCTGCTGGCGCTGCTCTCCACCTTCACCGTTGCCGAAACCGGAGCCGATGTCTACAAAACGAGATGTTCAGCCTGCCACGGCGCCACCGGCGCGGGCGACACCATGCTCGGCAGGAACCTCAAGATTCGCCCGCTCGCTTCCGACGACGTACAAAAGCAATCCGACGATGAACTCGCCACCGTCATCGGCAAAGGCAGAAACAAGATGCCGCCTTACGACCGCAAGCTCTCGAAGGATCAAATCGCCGAGGTAGTGAAGTACATTCGCTCTCTAAAAAAATACTGATGGGACCAGACTCCGTCTCCCGCTGCCAAAAAGAAAAGCCGCAGTGTTCCCGCGGCTGTCCTTCTCGTTCGAAACTCTAAGACTCCAGCATCAACCTCGCCGACTACTGATGCTTGTCTTTGTAAATGCTCTTACTGATCCGGTTCTGCTGCCGGTTGATCCCTTTCTGCTCGGCCTTGGTCAGATGGCCGTTGTTCTTCGCCATATCTCTCTGCTCACGATTCTGCACGCTCGTCTCGCGTTTCTCGAGATTGGCCGTCTGCCGCGAATTCAGCTTCCCGCTGCTGACGCCGTTCGCAATTCGCTGCTGCTGGTTTTCTTCCCGCCGGTTCACTTGATTCACCCGCGGATGCCCCGGATCGACAACGCCCGGCCCCGCGCCCGAGGTAGTGGTTGAGGTTTGAGCAACCGCGGAACCAGCAAGCATCAGTCCCCCGGCTGCCAACGCTAACAGCGACTTACTGAATGTGTTTTTCATGCAGATGGAAACCCCCAGCCGAAAGGTTAGTTGCAGAAGGTCGGGATTGACGAGGTTACCGAGGTCTCGGCTCTCAAGTTACGCCCAGAGCGGACACTCCTGTCCGCCGCCCTTGCCCTTGCTTTTGCCCTTAGTTCTTGACGTTAGTTCTCGAAGAGACGTCAGCCTCCGAAACTGCTGCCGCCCACCATGATTCAGGGTCATTCCAGTTGCGAATGCACTTAAATCCAGTCCACACTTCGATTTCCACTTTTGATGCTGCCATCGCCTTACGACCGTAGTAAACTTTCTCCCCAGTGGAAGCTTGGCGAACAGGGCCCGCTTTCTGGCCAGGCTAGACCCGGGGGTGTTCTGCAATGCCATCGCGAAAACTGTCTTTAGGTATTCTGTTGTTGTCTGCCGCAACCACACTCATTCTCCAGCCTGCGTTCGCCCAACACAACCAGTCCCGCCTTCCCAAGCGCCTGGTAGCCGACTACACGGCTTACAGCAAGTATCTCGACCCCCCTTACGACGTCGCCCAAATACCTTTCAACAAGCTGACTCACATCATCCACGCCGGCGTTCCCTGGAATTCCGATGGCAGCCTTTCCGTGCCCGAAGGCTTCGTCGAACCCGACCTCATCCGCAAGGCCCACAACAACGGCGTGAAGGTCATGCTTTTGACCGGAGGCGATTTTGCAGCGATCGAATCCAGCCCAGCGGTTTTCCAAACCGTTCTCGCAAACCTGCAAGCCTTCGTCACCACGAACGACTATGACGGCATCGATATCGACTGGGAATTTCCCTCGGATGCCACCGACAGAGCTTTCTTCGCGACTCTGATGAGTCAGCTGCGCGCCACCTTTCCCAGCCCGCGCTACACTCTCTCCGCCGATCTTGCCCCCTGGAACATCACCTGGTATCCGCTGGACCGATTGAAAGATTCTACCGACTTCTTCAATCTCATGGTCTACGATTGCGCCGGCCCCTGGACCAGTATCGGCCATCTCAATTCCCCGATTTTCTGGGACCCGCACGATCCCCAGCCCTCCGAATGTCAGCCCGGAGCCAGCGACCAGCAGGCCGCCGCCCTCTACCTGAAACACGTGCCCGCCGAGCAACTCAACATGGGCACTCCTTTCTACGGTTACAACTACACCAACATCAACCACCTCTTCGAAGCCTGCCCCAACGACCCCATCACTCCTGACGGCGATTGCGACGGCACCGTCGTGACCGTAAACTACGGCCCCAACGTCAAAAAGCTGCTCAGCAAAAAAGCATGGCAGCGCTATTACGACCCCATCGCCCTCGTCCCCTACTTAGTAAGAACGGATGGCCGCCCGGGCTTCATCACCTACGATGACGAATTCTCCACTTACACCCGAGTCTTATATTCCGACTGGATCCTCGGCCTGGGCGGCACATTCATGTGGTCCCTGGACGCTGACTATGACGGCCACTCCCAGGACCTGCTGGATGCCATGTACCAGGCAACCATCAAGGGCCCAAACTAGTGTTTTGCGTCGAACAGATCAACATCGATAACTCGCCGGTTCCCTTTGGGCCGCTGCGAACCCGGTGTAGCTCGGGGTGCGGCCATCAACTCGGCAAGATCCAGTGAATCTCCACTCCCGCCGCGACTTCTTCCCGAACAGCGGGTTATGATTCCGTAAGATGCGTTGCCGGCAGCGGTGGAAGAAGCCTTCGAGCGGATCGACCGGGAAATCTGGGACTGATTCGGGGATGATTCTCGACACCGACGCGCTGTCAGCCGCGGCCGACAACGTTCCTGCGGTGATTGCTCAACTCGCTCGCGCCGACGAAATGGCGATTCCGGTCATTGTGCTGGGGGAGTATCGGCACGGAATCGCGCAGTCGCGAAATCGCAAGGCCTACGAAAACTGGCTAGCGGGACTACTCCAGGACTGCACCGTGCTCGACATCACCGAGCCCACCACCCACTGTTACGCAGAAATCACCCTCGAATTAAAGCGCAAAAGGAAGCCGATTCCAACCAACGACATTTGGATCGCGGCGCTCTGCCGGCAGCATTCGTTTCCGCTCCTCAGCCGCGATCGGCAATTTGATTTGGTGGTGGGGAATAAGAGGGTCGGGTGGTGAGAGTCTCATCAGTGGCGGGAGGGCCACTTCCCCGGCACGATCATAACGCGTCCGTTTTGAATCGTTGAATCAACTAACTGGGGGTGCCCCACTTCTCGCGCTTTTCGAGAAGTGGGCCGCCACGCCGCCGACAGCAACAGCTTTCTCTTCATCACAACTGGACGGTGCGCCACGTCACCGCGCCGGTTCCCCGACAGGGCTAGTCTCTCGCCATGTGGAACAAGCCGGAGCGCTTTTACGGCGCCGGAGACTTACATTTCATCACTTGCAGTTGTTACCGGCGGCAGCCCTTGCTCGCCACGCCGCGGCGGCGCGATCTGTTCCTGACCGTGCTGGAGCAGGTGCGCCGTCGCTACACATTCGTCGTTGTCGGGTACGTGGTTATGCCCGAGCACATTCATCTTCTGATCAGCGAACCGCAGGAAAAGGACCCGTCAACTGTGATGCAGGCGCTGAAACTAGGTTTCGCGCGGCGAGTGTTGGCGGATGCGAAACGGAAACGCAATCCGGCGCAAGACCGTCTGTTCGACTACGCTCCGCAACACATCTGGCAGAAACGCTTCTACGACTTCAATGTATGGACAAAGCGGAAGCGCATCGAAAAACTACGCTACATGCATTGCAATGCAGTGGAGCGCGGATTAGTAACCTCTCCAGAACTTTGGAAGTGGAGCAGCTTTCGACCGTACGCTCTGGGTGAAGCTGGCCCGGTGAAAGTCAACGACTGGGAAGTGCTGAAGATGAAGATTCGGCGGCCGGCTGCCCAGAACCAAAACCACAACGGTGTCAGCAGTGTAGGGGCCCACTTCTTGAAAAGCGCGAGAAGTGGGGCACCCCCAGTTCGTTCATTCAACGATTCAAAGCGAATCACGTTATGATCGTGCCGGAGAAGTGGGCCACCCGCCGCGGGAATTGGGATTCGGAATTGATTTGGCTTGGAATCAGCGGGTTGCGGGGCTGTCCTCCGACGCTCAGCTTCCACGTTTCGGTGGAAAGTCGACCTCTGATTAACTACCGGGGACTTCGGCGTTGATCGCGTCAACGATGCGCTGAACATGCGGCCGAAGGTCTGGCCATTGCTGCAGTTCCAAAACCACCACCGCAATCTTACGACCCGCAAGGTTCTGCTGATAACGCATGTTCTGTCCCGGCATTTCCAGAGCTTTGGAAGTGGAGCAGTTCTCGAGCGTACGCTCCTGGGGGAAGCGGGCCCGGTGAAAGTCAAACTCTTGGGCAGTGCTGAAGATGAAGATTCGACCGCCGGCTGCCTAGAACCAAAACCACAACGTTGTCAGCAGTGTAGCGGCCCACTTCTCGAAAAGCGCGAGAAGTGGGGCACCCCCCAGTTAGTTTATTCAACGATTCAAAACGAATCGCGCTATGATCGTGCCGGAGAAGTGGGCCACCCGCCCGATCCGATTTCTCACCCCCGGGACCAAAGTGTGTGTGATCGAAGTACAGAGAATCTCCTGTGGGCCTTGGTGTGCTGCACTCCTTTCAGAACTGTACCCGTGCATATGTCGTCGCACCTTCACCCATTACTGCCATTCTCGGACGCAACGCTGCCCATTTCCAGTACACAGGAACAGGCTTACGTGACGGAAGACGAAGGGGTAGAATGCTATTCACTCATGCCAATCAGAACTGCCGAGGACGTTCTCGCCGTTCCCTGCGTGGCTGAAGCAGTGAGCCGTGGAATCGCGCGGGTTTCCGATAATCGCATTACCTACGCTCTGAATCAGGAACGCTCGTATGATTGGTTGGATCCAGAAGAGTGGATACGCTGTCACACGGTCGCTTGGTTGGTCATCGAACGCGATTATCCGGCAAATCGAATGCGTACGGAAGTGACGGTCCCGCGGCGAACTCCATCGGACTTTGCCGACGTCGTGGTTTATTCGGATGACGGATGTCGGCAACCGTACCTTGTCATTGAAAACAAGGCGGATGGGCAGCGCAGACAACCTCGCACCCAAGCAATTGAGCAACTTTTTGGAAACTGCAATTCGCTTCGCGCCCCGTTGGGACTATACGACGAATACGGCTTCTCGTGTCTCTACGATGTCGCCAACCATCCGGCAACCGAGCGGGAAGCAAACCGGTTGGGGGACCGAGTCGTATTGCCTCGTCAATATGGGCAAATTCCTATCTACGCACATATCGCAGGAGAACCTAACGACATTGCTGCAGTGCCATCCGCCACTCTTGAGGCAAAGATTCGAAGGGCACACTCAATCATCTGGGCTGGGGGCAGAAGAGACCCCCTAAATGCATTCGACGAATGGAGTAAATTGCTATTCGCGAAGGTCATCGACGAACGGACAACGCCGACGGGACAACCTAGACGCTTTCAATTGGGGACAAATGAAACAATCGCTGCTATAGCAAACCGTATTCACGCGTTGTTCAGTCAGGCCTGTCGGGAAGACCCAACCATATTTTCTAATGGCGTGCGGATCAACCTCACCGACACGAAGATCGCGGAGGTTGTACGAACTCTGCAGGACATAAGCTTTACTCGTACAGACATTGATTCGATCGGACGGGCGTTCGAGCAATTCTTTGGAGCAGTATTTCGGGGAGGCCTTGGGCAGTATTTTACGATGCGACAGTTGGCGAGGTTTACGGTCGGCGTTCTTGATGTTGCCCAGAATGACTACGTGCTCGATCCCACGGCTGGGAGCGGCGGTTTCTTGCTTGAGGCGCTTCTTCAAACCTGGCACAGAATTGACCGCGAATTTGCTGGACAACCCTCGGACAATATCCAACGCAGAAAGATCGACTTTGCGCTGCAAAATGTCTTCGGTATCGAGGTGCACGAGATTCTTGCGCGTATCTGCAAAATAAACCTTTTGCTCCACCACGATGGACACACCAACATTGAAGGAAATCGGTCGTGCCTTGATTCTATTTTTGTAAATCCCAGACTTAATCCTCCGCGGGAGCGATTCACTGTGGTGGTCGGAAATCCACCTTTTGGAGATGATGTTGAGGAAGGGGACGAAGACAAACTTGGCGCAAATCGCCTTGAGAATTTCAGCGTTGCCTCCGGCCGAAAGAAGGTCGATTCGGAACAAGTCATTTTGGAGCGCTCCATTGATTTCTTGGAGCCGGGTGGACGGCTTGGCCTCGTTGTCCCCGACGGCCTACTTAACAATCAAGGCGAGCTATCCAACTGCCCAAGAACTCGGCGCCTGCTCGCCGGCAGTGGGCGGATTGAGGCCATCGTCTCACTGCCCGACTATGCCTTCCGGAAATCGGGTGCTCAGAACAAGACTTCCATACTTTTCTTCAGAAAATTCACGCGGCTTGAAAAACGCAACTTCCAGCATGAATATGAGGTTGCACAGGAAGCAGGTGAGGACGAGAGCGACTCAATTCGAATCGCCGTTTCCGAGGCGGGACTAAGCTATCGTGTATTTCTGGCGGAGGCCAATTGGGTTGGATACTCGCCGGCAGGTGCACCCTCACAAAATAATGAGCTATATAGACCTAGCCCCGATGATGGGCTCGTAGAAGACCAAAGTGGAACCATCCTGGGCGAATGGCGGCGCTTTCTCGCAAACCCGAACACGTACGAGGGTCGAACCCAGCCAGATTGTACCGCCCTCGCATTCGAGGAGCTGTGGTCTGCGCATGATAGTAATCGCCTAGATCCGAAGTACCATCTCTTTAAGCGGGAAGCGGCCAGGGACGTGCCGCTGGGATGGGTGCGCGTACCTATCTCCACGGTAATGCGCCACCGCATGGAGCTATCCGAGCCGGAGGACCAACCCGACCAGATGTTCAAGGTGATGACGATCTCTCAGACCGGAGAGATTCGCTTGCGACAAGCGGGAAAGGGCAACAACCCGCCAGAATGGTTAGGCTCATACTTCGAAGACATGCCCGCAGTCTGGTACGCCGCAAGATCAGGCGATGTCGTTTACTCATCGATAGATCTTTGGAAGGGGTGCATTGCTGTGGTCCCCGACAGTTTCGACGGCGGCTTAGTGACCAAGGAATTTCCGATTTACGAGATTACAGATCGACGGCTAAATGTTGACTTCCTCCAGTGTCTCTTGCGCAGCAGGTACTATCAGCGTGCATTTCGGGCAATCACCACCGGGCATAGCAACCGACGGCGAACCCAGGGCAAAGATTTTGAAGTGCTTGAGATCGCATTCCCGGAGGATGTCAACGAACAGCGTCGGCTAATCGCCGACCTACTTGCAGCAAAACAGAATCAGCGATTGAGTGCTCAAACATTGTCACAAGAACTTCTTGAGTTTAGTGCGCTAATCGACGGCAGAGGAACCGAGGAGCTTCCAGAAATAGACGCCACGCCGATCGAAAATGGCGGAGACGACGATCAGTAGCGCAACGTCCCCACGAAAGCGGAAAAGGCCAATCTGATTTCTCAGACTGGCCTTTATTTAATGCCGGCAACTACCTACTCTCCCACACACTTTCGCGTGCAGTACCATCGGCCCAGCGGGGCTTAACTTCCGTGTTCGGGATGGGAACGGGTGGAACCCCCGCGGTAAGATCACCGACAACTTGTAGCCGTCAGCCATCAGCCTTCAGCCAAAACTTGCTGTGGCGACTTACTTCGCTGATGGGCGGCAAACTTTTAAAAGAACGTGAGGACGAAGCCTCACAACTGAATAGATTGGGTACAGCCTAAATCACTTGGCACATCATTTCGTCGGCGCGCAGTCGTCAATACTAATTGCTTCTCAGTCATCCAGGTTCTGACGACTTACTAACAACATTGCTAATTCCAGCTCAGGTTCGAACTGGGAACTGGCAACTGAGAACTGACAACTGCTTTTCTGCACCGAGTAAATTTTATGGTCAAGCCGAACGGGCGATTAGTACAGGTAAGCTACACGCATTACTGCGCTTCAACATCCTGCCTATCAACCA
>Ga0326727_10013214_pt1 | contig 18457 bp, 16 predicted proteins | sample MB2enrmetagenome_FD_207643 | JGI IMG/M metagenome (GOLD analysis project Ga0326727, IMG submission 207643) | Lab enriched peat soil microbial communities from McLean, Ithaca, NY, United States - MB29MY | ecosystem: Environmental > Terrestrial > Soil > Wetlands > Peat | place: USA: New York...
TTGACAGAAAGACGGTCCGCCTGGAGCCGGTGCTCGAAGACCCGAAGGCGACCGAGCTGTTCTTCATCCTGCGTGACCAGACCAGCAAGACGACCACCTATGGCGCCGGCCGCTTCCTTTACACCGATTTCCCCGATCACGGCCTGGACAAACCGGGCGAGATTTGGCTCGATTTCAATCGCCTCTTCAATCCGCCGTGCTCGTTCACACCCTATGCAACTTGCCCGCTGCCGCCGCCGCAGAACCGTCTGAGCGTTGCCATTCCGGCAGGCGAGAAGCGCTACCACGATTAGCGCGGAGAAAATCGAATCACGGCGTTTAGCTTGTGGACATGTTTAGCTTGGCGGCATATGGTCTAACTCCTTTATCCGGAATACTTTGGAAAATTCCATCCTTTGGAATCAATACTTTGCGAGGATCCACCCAAGAATCTACTAAAGTCCATTATAATCAACAACTTAGCATTTTACCCTAACTCCTTATTCCTCAAAGACCTGGCGGGAATCATCTCCTAAGTCTCTGATTCTTAAAGACCGCCGGAGAGGGGTATTGATTACTGTTCGGTAAATACCCAGAAGCCGTACTTTTCGGGTCCGCTCCAAAGCCTCGCCTCCGATCAATCCTTCTCCGAGTAGAGCGCCCACGCGCTGGCCAAATCCTGAACGATGTGGCCCAGAGATTTGTAAACCGTAAGCTCCTTGGCCGAGCGGCGGCCTTCGACCTTGCCCGCTAACACCTCACCGATTTCCGCTACGATGTGGTCATCACCGACCAGCCCAGCCTGTTTGGCGCGCAGAAATTCCGCGCCTTGACTGAGTACGCCTTCGCGGCTGTCGGCGATGAAGCGCGAGCGCACTACGAGATCGTTGTCTACTTCTGCCGGCCCAGCGTAACCGGAACCGACCACATTGATATGCGTTCCCGGCCGAACCCATTTGCCTTTCAGGATCGGCTCCATCGCGGCAGTAACCGTGCAGATGATGTCGGCATGGGCCACGGCTTCCTGGACGTCACGAGCGGCCGTGACGGGCAAGTCAAGTTCCGCTTGCATGCTGGCGGCGAAAGCCTGTGCGCGTTCGAAGGAGCGGCCCCAAACGGCAATGGATTCGATGTCGCGGACCTTTCTGATCGCCCGGGCGTGAGTCTGGGCCTGTTCGCCATATCCGAGGATCGCCAGCCGTCGGGCATCCTTGCGGGCCAAAGCGTCAGTAGCAACCGCGCTGGCCGCGGCGGTGCGAATGGCCGTGATCTCGCCCGCGTGTGCGACGCAAACCGGCGTGCCGGATTCGGGATCGAACAGAATGACCAGACCCTGGTGAGATTGCATTCCACGGGCGGAGTTCTCCTGGAAGACGCTGATCAGCTTGGCCCCAAACACGGCATTCGCGCCCATAGCCCCGGGCATAACGCCGAAGACGCGTCCCTCGGACAGGGGAATGAGAGAGCGCAGAAGTTGCCTGGTTTCGCCGAGCGAGAAAGCGATCATTGCTTTCCGCACAAGCGGGATACACATCTCGTAGGTCAGGCGTCTGGAAACCTCTTCGCGGTCGATGAATCGCATATCGTGCCTTCCTTGTCTCGGAAGTCGCTGCTTTACATCCGCGAAAATGGTCAAACTAGCCTTGCCCAAATCGTTTCGTTTGACCCTTTTCTGGTGCGCACGATAGAATAGTCCAGTTTGCCTGTACTGGCGGGTCCCTTCTGGGCTCGCGCCGCCTTTCCGGTCCGAAGCCGCGGGTGAGAGCGGGAAAAGCAGCAAGCACAAAGGTTTGATTGGCCGAGCTGGGATGGTCCGGTTTGGCTTGGGCGGGCTAGCGTGTCTGCCCCATGTGAGCAATTGGAGGAGCTTATGTACGCGGTGATCCGCGCAGGCGGTAAGCAATATAAAGTGGCCCCGGGGGACGTGATCCGGGTGGAGAAGGTCGGCGACGCCGACGGCCATGTCGAATTCGGCGATGTGCTGGCAGTTTCGGCCGAAGCCGGCAGTGTGGTCAAGCCCGGCTCGGGAGCGAGCGTTACCGGCGAAGTGGTCGAGCAGGGCCGGGGAGCGAAGGTCCTCGTCTTCCACTACAAGAAAAAGAAGCAGTACAAGAAACTGCGCGGGCACCGGCAGGATTTCAGCGCGGTGCGGATCACGGAGATCGCCTTCGACGGGCAGTCGTTCAAGGCTCCGGAACTGCCGAAGAAGGAAAAGAAAGTAAAGAAGGCGGTCGAAGCGCACGCAGAGGGGCACGAAGCGGAAGCTGCGGCGAAGCCGGCAAAGAAGGCTGCGAAGAAGAAGGGTGCTGCCAGGAAAAAGTAGTGGAGATGGAGATCCTTCGACTCCGCCAATCCATTCGCGTTGCGAATGAATTGGCTCCGCTCAGGATGACAACTTAGGGTTTGCGGGCATCTGGCAACTGGCCACAGAGAACTGATTTTATGGCGCACAAAAAAGGACAAGGTACTTCACGAAACGGGCGCGATTCGAACGCGCAGCGGTTGGGCTTCAAGGCATTTGGCGGACAGGTAGTTCCGGGTGGAACGATCATCGTGCGGCAACGCGGCACGCGGGTGAAGCCGGGGCTGAACGTAGGCCGCGGCAAAGACGATACCCTGTTTGCCAAGGTTTCGGGCCGCATCAAGTTCCTCGACAAAGGCTCGATGGGCAAGTTCGTGATGGTCGAGCCGCTGGAAGCGAACTAGGCTCGGCTGGATTTCCGCCCGCGAATGTCGAGAGTGATCGACATGGTTTCGCCTTCGAAGATGGCGGGGAATTCCAGGCGTTCGCCTTCCTCCAGGCAATGGATGGCGTAATGGGCGCCCATGACGACGGTAGGCACGGAGAGCGTGCATTCGCCACTGACGCCAATAATGTGCTTGAAATGCCCGGCAATCATGTTGCAAACTTCGCCGATGGCGTCAGCCTTCTGCTGATCAGCTTCTTCCTCGGGGATTCCGAGCATCTGGGCCGCGATTTTTGTGGCGGTCCGCTCGCTGCAGCGCAGGCTGAGGACAGCGCGTACGGCCCCGGCGATCCCGACCATCCCAGTCACCTGTGCCAGAACAACGGATTCGGCGGGATTGAGGTCGATGGCAGAGCCGTCGGGCAGCTGGGGTAAGACCAAAGCTACGCCCACCATAATTGAAAACACTTCGACAGTAGCATTGCGCAAGAGTTCCCACCACGCAGACCTGGGTGCAACGATTTCGGGCTTACCTGTAGAGTTGATGGCAGCCATAGGCGAGGGAGACGGCATCCCTCGTGAGACAGATCGGCGGCACGGCGACGTTCTTGAGTTGGAGCTTCAGTCCACACACAGAAGGCGTTGCGAATTTTTGAGGATTAGCTAGATTTAATCTGGGGTCGCATGTTCATAGATGAGGCAATAATCCGGGTGAAAGCGGGCGACGGAGGCAACGGCTGTATGGCCTTCCGCCGGGAGAAGTTCGTGCCGCGCGGTGGCCCCTCGGGTGGGGACGGCGGCAAGGGCGGCGACGTGTGGATGGAATCGAGCGAACGCCACAACACGCTGGTCCACTTTCGCTTCAATCCCGAATACAAGGCCGAGCGAGGACGGCATGGCGAAGGCGACAAGAAAACCGGACGCGACGGCGTGGACATTCTGCTCAAGGTACCGGTCGGAACGATCGTCTATGACGAAGCGACCGGCGAGAAGGTGCACGACTTTTCCCGGCCCGACGAACGGGTCATCATTGCGCGTGGCGGCCGTGGCGGCCGGGGCAACGCGCAGTTTGCCACCTCTACTCACCAGGCGCCGCGCGAACACGAAGATGGGCGCCCCGGCGAGGAACGCACATACCGGCTCGAGCTGAAACTGCTGGCTGATGTCGGTCTGGTTGGCTATCCGAATGTGGGGAAATCGACCTTGATCTCACGCATCTCGGCGGCGCGGCCCAAGGTTGCCGATTACCCTTTCACCACGCTGGAGCCGAACCTGGGAGTGGTGGTGGCCGGCAATAATAAAAAGAAGGATGAGATCAGCTTCGTGGTTGCCGATATCCCCGGGCTGATTGAAGGCGCGCATACCGGCGCAGGTCTGGGTACTCAATTCCTGCGCCACATCGAGCGCACGCGGCTGCTTGTCCATCTGGTGGATGTGTCCGAGGCGAGCGGGCGGCCGGATGTGGTGAAGGATGTCGAGGTGATCCTCGGGGAGTTGGAGAACTTCGGTGCCGGGCTGGAAAAGAAGCCGACGCTCATGGTGGCGTCGAAGATCGACGTGGCCAATCCCGAGAAGTTGAAGAAGCTCAAGCAGTGGGCCAAGCGGAAAAAGCTGAAGCTCTATCCGATTTCGGCCGTGACCGGCGAAGGAATTGAGAAGCTCAAGTTCGCCATGGCGGAAGAAGTCGAACAGGTTAGAAAGCTGGATGTTGCTGTAGCTGACGCCGGCTAGGGCTGCCGCCGCCCGGCTGCTCTCTGACTGCTAATCTGCGCTCCGCCCTTTGTTTTCAACTGAATTGTCTTGTCTTTTTGTCCTCCAAATTTCCGGATTTACCGGATATTCAACGCACATTCATCAGTTATTAACAATTACGGTTTTAGATCACTGCTTGCTCAAATACATGGTTTTTGGGGAGTCGCCGGCCGAAATATGTCCGGGACCAAATTTGATCAGTAAGGAGAACAAAGCAATGAAGAGAGCCTTGGCTTTGGCGCTGTCGATGGCGCTGGCAGGCAGCATGTATGCGGCTGAGCCGCCGCAAAATGCGCCGGCGAAGAAGGTTCACGCGAAAGCACCCTCGGTATCGTCTCAGCTGGCGGAACTGAAAGAGGCGATCGAGGCACAGCAGAAGCAAATCCAGGATCTGGGCCAGCAGTTACAGACTCGCGATCAGCAGATCCAGCAACTGCAGCAGAGGCTGGATCAGAATCAGGCGGCCGCGACGGCAGCCCAGTCCAAGGCCGATGCGGCAGCATCCCAAGCGGCGCAAGACGACCAATCGGTGACAGCGCTCAAGACCGACGTTTCGGACATCAAGCTGAACGATACGAATATGGCGCAGACTGTGCAGGACACGCAGAAGTCTCTGCGCGAGGAATTCGGAAATCCCATGGCGATTCACTTCAAGGGCGTCTCGATTACGCCGGGCGGCTACCTGGCGGCAGAATCGGTGTACCGCAACCGCGCTCTTGGAGCCGATATCAACACGCCGTTCAATAGCGTCAACATGCCGAATGCCGGCGCAAACAACGTTTCAGAGTTCTTCGGTTCCGGACGCCAGTCCCGCGTCTCCATGCTGGTCGAAGGCAAGCTGAAGGATTTGAACTTGACGGGATATGTGGAAGCCGACTTCCTGTCGGCAGGAGTCACCTCCAATAACAACCAGAGCAACAGTTATACCTTGCGGCAGCGGCAGGCGTGGGGACAGGTAGCAGCTGCGAACGGGTGGAGCATCACCGGCGGCCAGATGTGGAGCCTGGTGACGGAAACCAAGAAGGGAATGGACAACCGCTCGGAAGCTTTGCCGATGACGATCGATCCGCAGTACACCGTCGGCTTCAGCTGGGCGCGGCAATACGGCGTGCGCGTGGTCAAGAATTTCAACAACCACTTCTGGTTCGGAGCGTCACTGGAGAATCCGCAAACGACATTCTCGGCGCGCAATGCGTTTAACGACTTCGCGCTTGGCAGCCCGGGCAACAGCAGCGGACTGTACAACGGTGGCGGCAGCTCGAGCGGCTCGGCGTTGGCCAATTACTCCTTTAACGCCATGCCCGACTTCATCTTCAAAGCGGCCGCCGAACCCGGCTTCGGCCACTATGAGGTATTTGCCATCCTCAGCCGTTACCGCGACCGCGCATACCCGTGTGAGGAAGGAAGCACCGGGAACGTGGGCCTACTGCCCGCGAATTGCAACGGGACGCTGTCGAGCTTTGGCGCGTACAACGATTCCCAGACCGCGGCCGGCATCGGCGCGAATGCCCGCATCACCATCGCTAAACAATTCGATATTGGAGCGCACTTCCTTACCGGCCAAGGTGTTGGACGATACGGCACAGGTGGCCTGCCGGATGCGACCGTGAACCCTGACGGCACGCTGGCTCTGATTCGCAGCACGCAGGCTTTGGGCACCATCGAGTGGCATAGCAAGAAACTCGATCTCTACATGAACGCGGGCGAGGAGTACGCGCAGAAACGTTTTACTTATGTGGCGGCCGATGCGCTCGACGTGGGCTATGGCACCCCGTTGCTGAACCTGAGCGGATGCTACGCCGAGAGCGCGCCTGGTTCTGGCGGATTTGCCTTCGGCGGAGGGTGCAGCGCCGATACTCAGCGCCTGATCGAAGGCACGGTGGGCTTCTGGCTCAAGGTGCACAACGGTCCACACGGAAGGTTGCAATTCGGGCCGCAGTATTCCTACGTCATTCGTGACGCGTGGCGGGGAACGGACCCCACACAGACCTTCTCATATGCACCTCACGGCCTCGACAGCATGTTCTTCACATCGTTCCGCTATTACTTGCCGTAACCTTTTTGCATGCTTGGCCCCCATGCGGATTCGCTCCGCATGGGGGATTTTTTGTGCTCCGGGCATGGTCTGGAATGCGGAAACCGGTAGTAGGGGAGGCGCAATGGAGGACGTGGGCACGGGAGGCAGGTCCCATCAGAGCAAATCTCTGTAACGCTCCAAAGCTACGCGAACCAGTTGGCTCCGGGTGCGAACCTCCGTCTTACCAAACAGTTGTTGCAGCGCGTTCTTAACCGCGCTCTCTGAGATGTTCATGTGGGACGCAATTTCTTTATTCGATAAGCCTTGAACAACCAGCCGGATCACATCCATCTCTCGACTACTGAGAGAAGGCCGCTCTTTCTGATCGAGAGGCGTCGAGCCCGTTCCCGCCGGAACGGTCTGTTCCTCACTAACGTCTGCGATGATGGCTGCCAGCTTCGGCGTCGGTCCTTCCTTGTAGCTGGAGAACCACACCTCGGCGAGAAAAGACTCTCCATTCCCCCGATGCCCGCGACACTGCATGGAGGCCCGGAACTGGGGTCCCTCTTCGGGGCGGAGGGCACGATGCAGTTCGGGCAAGAACGCGGCGATGGGTTCGCCGATCAAATGTCCATCGCGGGGAGCTAGCAACTCGGTCGCGGCATGGTTGGACAGTTCAATTAAGCCGGCTTCGTTGACCGTAAGAATAGCCGCCGGACTTGTCTCCACCAGTATGCGGATTCGTTCTTGTGCTTCCTGGCTCAAACGCCGGTTGCGCAGCACCTCGGAAGTCAGTAATCCGCAGCCGCAGAGAGCGAGGGCTTCGAATCCAAGCCGGATATTTGCGTCCGCCGGGTCGAGGTTACTGAAACGTTCACTCAGCAACGCGCAGGCAAGTCCCAACAAAACAATTGCCCAACGCGGCAGAAACCCGGCAGCCAGCATGATGGGAAACAAATACAGGAAGCCGAGAGAGAAATAGGGTTTCGTCCACCAATCGACCACAGCGATGGCGACGACGAGGACCGCACTGGCCAGCAGAACACTGGTTCGGTTCCGGCGATCCCAGATTATCTCCAAGTGAGGCATGGGTTTAGTCGCAACATCCCTTATCTCACGCGAACGCCTGTGCAAGAAACCCAATCAAACGATTTATCCATAAGATTGGGCTACCAGGCAAAATTCCCTTGCTCCGCGGACCCAATCAAACGATTGGCTGCGATAGGGATCGAAATACTATTCGCGCTGGCTCTTTTAGTGGCTCCTCGAAACCGAATACTTCCCATACAAAGGACTTCAAGGTCCAGATTCTTCTTTCACGGGGATAGGAGTAGTCCGTGAAACTGTGAATCAAGTTTAGACGCAGGGCCAGACGCAGGGGCGACTCCTTGAATTATGAAGCATTAAACGGCTACGTCCTGGTGGCAATTGGTCTTTTCGGAATGCTTTTGTATATCGGTTTGCTGTACGCGGGCCTGGTTGAGTTTGTAGGACGGATATCAAAGAAAGACAGCCGTAAGAGGCGGCGTCGGAACGCGCGGGCTCGTGGATTTCGAAATCAGCGAGGGTCTGTATGACCGGCCGTCAGTTAAAGGGGAGCTAAGTCCGAGTGAAAATTATTAAGTACCCGATTCACATTCGCAAGAAGATCGACGCGGTGGTTATCACGGTGGCGATAGCGTTTGCCTTGGCTCTTCTGGAACCTGGCTGTAGTCGGGGAGAGGCGACAAACGCCAAGGCCGCGTCGAGCACGAATTCGATCGCCGATCCGATCGTGGACCTATCGCCGAGTCAACTGAACTCGATCAAGATCGAGACAGTGGGAAGTTACCAGTTCCCGGTTGAAAAGGAGGCGGTGGGAACCATCAGTTTCGCTGACGACCTTTCGGTGGATGTTTACCCAGCCTATCAGGGCACGATTATCAAAGCCTTTGTTGAACTCGGGGCTAGAGTCCAGAGAGATCAGCCCCTATACACAATCAAGAGCCCCGACCTGATTCAGGCCGAGTCAAATCTCATCGGAGCTGCGGCGACCTTTGATTTGACAAATAAGGAACTGGCGCGCGTTGACGGCCTTCCAGGAGTTTCGCAGCGGGAGAAAGAGCAGGCGATTTCGGATCAGCAGACGGCGGATGGCGCGCTCAAAGCGGCTCGGGACGCAGTGCTCGTCTTCGGCAAAACCCAGGTCGAAGTGGATCAGATGATTGCCTCGCGCAAAATCGATCCCGCGTTGGTTGTGCGCAGTCCGATTGCCGGCAAGGTCACAGCCTTTAACGCGCCCCCCGGTCTCCTGGTGCAACCGGGAAATCCCCCGGCGCCTTACTCAGTGGCCAATGTTTCGGTTAAGTGGATGCTGGCCAGCGTACCTGAAAGCGAAAGCGGTTTCTTTCAGCTGGGACAACCTGTCGCCGTCAAGGTAATGGCCTTCCCCGATCGCACCTTCAAGGGAAAGGTTTCGAAGATCTACGAAACGGTGGATCCAAACACGCATCGGGTGACAATCCGTTCCGAAATCACAGATTCCAAAGACGAGCTCCGTCCGGGGATGCTGGCCAACTTCGTCATTCGCGTTCGGGGCCCGGTTGAAGCCACTGCGATACCAGCCAATGGCGTGGTGCGCGAGCCCGATGGCACCATGGCCGCTTGGGTCACGACCGATCGCCGCCGGTTTGCCGAGCGCGTCATCAAGACCGGACTGCGAACCGACGGTCAGGTTCAAATTCTCGACGGTTTGCAGCGTGGAGAACTGGTAGTCAGCGACGGGGCGGTATTCCTGAGCAACATGCTGGAGGCGCCACCGTCCGACTAGATCGGAAGACCAAACGGTCGTCTTTCAAGAAAAGACCACAACCATGTTCAAGTCTCTCATTACATTTTGCCTAAGCCGCCGCACGATCGTGGTGCTGGGCCTGCTGTTGTTTACGGGCGCGGGACTCGTTGCTTTCAAGCTTCTGAATATCGAAGCATATCCGAATCCGACGCCCGTAATCCTGGAGATCACCGCGCAGGCGCCGGGCCTCTCTGCCGAGGAGATGGAACGTTACTACACCCGGCCCATGGAGATTGGACTCTACACGACGCCGGGCATCGAGGTTATCCGCTCGACATCGTTCTATGGGCTTTCGTTTGTCCGCGTGAGCTTCAAATACGGCGTCGATTACTTCTTCGCCTATAGCCAGGCAGCGGTGGCATTGGCGCAGAACGTGAACTTGCCCGGCAATCAGGTTCCGAGCATTCAGGCCAATAGCTCGACGGGAGAAATCTATCGTTATCAGGTTGTCGGGCCGCCGCATTTTGGCATCATCAATCTGCGCACGGTTCAGGACTGGGTTGTCGCGCGGCGGCTGCTGACCATTCCGGGCATCGCGGCCATCAACAGTTGGGGCGGGCCGACGAAAGAATTCCAGGTCGAAGTCGACCCTCACAAGCTTGAAGCTTACAGCGTCACCGTACCGCAGATCTTGAGCGCACTCGGGAACGCCAACATCAACGTGGGCGGGCGAGAAATCCGCGTCGGCCAGCAGTCGATCAACATCCGCGGCGTGGGGCTGATCGATGACGGAGGCAACGATGATTTGGCGCAAGGGTACAAGGTCGAAGATATCGAAAACGTTGTTCTGAGCCAGGAGAACGGCGTCCCCGTGTTGATGAAGGATGTCGGAAAGGTCTCCGTCGGCTACCGGCCGAGGCTGGGCATTCTGGGCCGCGATACGCACGACGACGTCGTCGGAGCCATCGTCGTGCAGCGGCGCACCGAAAAGACCGCCGACATGATTCCGAAAGTGAAGGAGGAGATTGACCGGATCAATCGCGACGGAAGTCTGCCGCCCGGAGTCAAAGTTGTTCCTTTCTACGACCGTTCTTCGCTTATCGCTCTGACCACGCACACGGTTCTGCACAACCTGATTTTCGGGTGTTTGCTCGTCTTCCTGATTCAGTGGATTTTTCTGGGCAATCTTCGCAGCGCGCTCATCGTTGGAATCAACATTCCGTTCGCTCTTTTTTTCGCGACGATTCTGCTGGTGATTTTCGGTGAAAGTGCCAATCTGCTGTCGGTGGGCGCCGTGGATTTCGGCATTATCGTGGACTCGGCCGTAATCCTGGTAGAGAACATCTTCCGAAATTTCCAGCGCAATCACGAGGAACGTCAAGAGTTGCTGGATCGCCTGGCGAAGGGCTATTGGGGGCCTGACCCAACGCAAATCGCTGATCCGGCAATGTCCGGGCATGGTTGGACGCACCGCCTGCGCTTGATATTGATTAGCGCGCTTCAGGTCGATAAGGCCGTTCTATTCTCTGCGCTCATCACGGTTGCCGGTTTCGTGCCCCTGTTCACCATGCAGGGCGTCGAGGGTCAGATTTTCGGACCCATGGCCCGCACCTATGGCTACGCGCTGGCAGGGGCTTTAATCGCGACTTTCACGGTCACCCCGGTGATCGCTTCGTTCCTGCTCCCGGCTCGAGTGAAGGAAGTTGAGACGGTCGTCGTCCGCACCTTACACCGTTTGTACGATCCAGCCCTGCGTTTTGCTTTATCGCACCGCGCTCTCGTTGTTGGAATCGAGTTGGCAATCTCTTTGGGAACCTTCTTCCTGATCGCTCCCCGTCTGGGCAGCGAATTTCTTCCGCACCTGGAAGAAGGCAACTTCTGGATTCGCGCATCGATGCCGATCACGCTTTCCCTGGAGGATGGCGAGGCAGCGACGCGAAAAATGCGCGAGATTCTGAAGCGGCATCCCGAAGTCCTGACGGTAGTTTCGCAGCACGGCCGGCCCGACGACGGCAGCGACGCTTCTCCGTTCTCGAATGTCGAATTATTTGCGCCGCTGGAACCTTTTGACAAATGGCCCAGAGGCTTGACCAAAGACAAATTGACCGAGCAGATTCAAGCCGAGTTCAACAACGAACTGCCCGGAGTCGTCTTCAATTTTTCGCAATATATCGAAGACAACATTGAAGAAGGCATCTCAGGCGTCAAAGGTGTGAATTCGGTCAAGATCGTCGGTCCCAATCTTGAAGTGCTGACGAAGCTTGCCGAACAGGTCCGCGACCAGATGAGCCAGGTTCGCGGCGTTACCGATCTGGGTATTTTCCCGGTGCTCGGCCAGCCAAATCTGAACATCAAGGTCGACCGCGAGAAGGCCGCGCGCTATGGCCTGAACTCAGGTGATGTCAACTCGGTCATTCAGGCTGCGATGGGCGGCGCGGTCGCCAGCGAGGTGCTGGAGGGCGACCGGCAATTCGATCTCGTAGTTCGCTACACGCCGGAATATCGCGACAGCATCGACAAAATCCGCGATATTAAAGTCGCGTACACAACTGCCAGCGGCGCCAGTGCCTACATCCCCTTAAACGAACTAGCCACCATCAGCCTGGATACGGGCGCGGCATGGATTTATCACGAAAGCGTGCAGCGCTTCATTCCCGTCAAGTTCAGTGTTCGTGGCCGAGACCTGGGCGGCACGGTGGAGGACGCACAACAGCGAATTGCGAACAACATAAAGCTCCCCTCCGGCTACCATCTGATCTGGGCCGGCGAGTTCGGAGATCTCCAGGAAGCCAAGAAGCGATTGGAAATCATCGTGCCGATCAGCTTTGTGCTGATTGCGGGCGCGCTTTACAGTTTGTTTAACAACTTCCGCGACTCTCTTCTGGCGCTTGCCGGCATTCCGGACGCAATCGTCGGCGGCATCCTCGCACTCTATGTTTCCGGCCTGCATTTCAGCATCTCCGCCGCTATCGGTTTCGTCTCGCTCTTTGGCGTCTCTGTGATGGATGGAATCCTGATGATCACTTTCTACAATCAGGAGCGCTCGCACGGCTTCGCGCCCGCGGATGCGATGTACCGCGCCGCTTCTACCCGCATGCGGCCTCTGCTGATGACGGCTCTCTCGGCTTGCATTGGTCTGTTCCCCGCCGCAATTTCCACGGGCATCGGCAGCCAGGTGCAGCGCCCGCTGGCGACTGTGATCGTGGGCGGAATGTTAGTCGGCCCAGTGATGCTGCTTCTCGCCGTGCCTGCGCTGCGAATGATCTTCCTGGGCGGCGAACATCACTTAAGCGCAAACCACTCGGAGGCGAAGGAACCGCAATGAGAATTTCGTGCCTCGTATTCGTGGTGATGGGCGGTGCGCTGACGCTTGGTGCAAGTATTGCGCTCGCGTCGAGTACAGCGCCGCAGCGGTTAGAAGGCGCCGCGAGCACAGTGCCAACTGGCAAACGTCGAGTCCAACATCGTGATGCAAAAGCGAATCAAGTGCCCAAACCTCCCTACGTAGCGAACAAGAATCGGCTCAAACGCCCTCCGAACGGCCAGACGAAGTCTACGGCTGCAACTCCTCGCCTTCAGAGTCAGCCCCGACTAAGCCAGTCCGCCGTGGAGGCGAAAAAAGGATCGATCCAGAACAAACCAGTGACCAGCGCTTCCGCTGTGCAGCGGCAAAGTATGTTCCCGTCATCCTCTCCGTCGCTCGATAATCTGCGCCATCGCGGACCCAACCCGGCCGTGATTGGCGGACTCGGAAGTTCAAAACTCAGAGAGACGGGAGCAATCGATGGAAGCCATGTCCGTCGCAGGCCGTAAGGAACATTTTTGATGATTCTGACTTGCAATTCGCGTCCCTCCCGAAGTTTACCAGCGACTTCGGCATTGCTCTTTACTTTGCTCTTCACCTGCGCTTGCGTGGTCGGGCCGAAGTTCAAGAAGCCCGCGGCTCCCGATGTCAGCGGCTACACTCCGGCGCCGATTACGACGACCACGGCAACGCCTAACCTTGCTGGCGGGGAAGCACAACATCTCGCAGAAGGCGGCGACATTCCCGGAGACTGGTGGACCTTGTTTCATTCCAAGCCGCTCAACGACTTGATCGAACGCGCGCTGAAAGCCAATCCCGATCTCAAAGCGGCGCAGGCAGCGTTGCAGGTAGCGAGAGAGGATGTGCTGGCTCAACGGGGCGCCTACTATCCGAGTGTGTCAGGCGGTTTCTCTGCTACGCGCGCCAAGACTTCCAACGAGCTTTCACCCGTGCCAAACGCCAGCATCTTTCAGTACAGCCTCTTCACGCCGGAGGTCAGCGTTTCGTTCGTTCCTGATGTCTTCGGCTTGAACCGGCGAACAGTCGAGTCTTTGAAGGCGCAGCAGGAGCAAGCGCGCTTCGCGCTGGCGGCAACGAATATCACACTCAGTTCCAACGTCGCCGCCACAGCCATCCAAGAGGCATCGTTGCGGGCGCAAATTGATGCGACCAACGAGCTGATCAGAATCAACACAAGTATGTTGGAAATCTTGCGCAGCCAGTATGCCAGGGGATACGCCAGCGAACTTGACGTGGCCGCGCAGGAATCGCAGCTCGCCCAAGTGGCCGCCACGTTGCCTCCGCTGCTGAAGCAGCTGGCACAGCAACGAGACCTGCTCGCCGTTCTGGCAGGAGGCTTCCCCGATAAAGAGCTGCTTGAGAAGTTTGAACTCTCGAATCTGCAACTACCGCAAGAATTGCCAGTGAGCGTTCCCTCGAAACTGGTGGAGCAACGCCCGGACGTGCGGCAAGCTGAAGAGAATCTGCATTCCGCCAGCGCGCTGATTGGCGTGGCGCGTGCCAACCGGCTGCCGAGCTTTAACCTGACAGGTGACATAGGCAGCATGGCGCTCGCCTTCGACAACATATTCTCCGCCGGTAATGGCTTTCGCGACGTAACCGCCAGCGTTACGCAGCCGATATTTCAGGGCGGAACTCTGATGCATCGAGAGCGCGCAGCGAGGGCGGCCTACGTTCAGGCCGACGAACAATACCGCAGTACAGTCCTTACCGCATTTCAAAACGTGGCGGATACGCTGAATGCACTCCAGCAAGATGCCGACGGACTCAAGGCTGCGGCCGCCGCGAAAGACGCTGCCGCCGTCACGCTTGACCTGGCAAAGAAGCAGTTTCAGTCCGGCTACGTCAACTATCTAGGCCTATTGAGCGCTGAGCAAGCGTATCAGCAAGCTATGATCAACCTTGCGCAAGCTGAAGGCAGTCGTTACGCCGACACCGCCGCGCTGTTTCAGTCGCTCGGCGGTGGATGGTGGAACCGCTCGGATGTGCCGCAAAATTAGACTTGCCAAGTGCCGGGTAGGGTAGGTAGACGGTGGTCGCCGAAGTGCGAGGTGGCCGGGAGCCGACTCGCCGCAAAGCTCTTCGCGCTTGGGTGACGGTCGGGGGAGAGCCGGGCCGACCATGAAGGAGGAGTGCTGTCTTTGGTCTTACCAGCCTAGATCGCTGGTCTGATCGACTCTGCGGAGCGCGTTGCTGGGTTCGCCGCAGAGGTTGCGCTTCTTGTAGGACGCAATGATCAAGCCGATGCAGATCCCCATGGGCGGAAATATCAGCACCAGGATGCCGCTGCGCAGGGCCTGGATAAGCCGGTGTCCGGCGCTGGCTGCCTGGGTATAGCACAGTGCACATCCTTGTCCGAAGGCAGGCAGCGCCGCGCAGAACAAGAGCGCCAAAACCAACGGCTTCCACAAGTTGGTACGACATCGAGTCCAGCGGTTCATTCTTGGCGGCGACCTTTCCCTTTCCTTTTCCGCAGACGAGGAATTTGGCGGCTAGAACCTCAGCCGAACGATTGAACCGCGCTCGCCTCGTCCGGCTCAATCTCGAAAATCACGGCAAGCTTGGTCATCTCCAGTAAGTCGTGCACTCTTTTGCTAAGGCTAACGAGTTTCAAGTTGCCGCCACGGTTGCGCACCGTCGTATAGGTCTTTACTAGTTCTCCCAACCCCGAGCTATCGATGTAGCCGACGTTATGCAGATTCAGGAGAATCCTCTTATGATTCTTATCAAGTAGTCCGCCGATAACGTCGCGTAGCATAACATTCCCCTCACCCAGCGTGATCCTTCCTGAAACATCGACAATGACGACATCGGCGATTTGACGCGTCACCGTGCTCATTTTGACGGGTGCGCTTCCTTGGATACCGAGCCCCAAGCGATCCAGGATTTCGCATGCCGCCTTGGCCGTGGCCTGAGACTGAGTACGAACCACGATCAGGGAACGCCCCTCGTGCAAAACATCTCGGAAAAATGCGAGATCTTCCGGATTTTCGCTGGGCTTGGGGGACGAAGTAGTTGCGCCATCCACCACCGCTCCTCCCAACTTAGAACCAGCCCCGGCTCCCAGCAGGCCGAGCAGTGCGGCGCCACCGAAACCCAAAGCAAACACCGGCCCGAGGCCGGGCACCACCAGCAACGTGGCTGCGGCGACGCCGGCGGTCATGCCGGTCGCGGCGCCCATAAATCCACCGACTGTAGACCCAAGCTGCTTACCGACAGCCTTGGCTTCAGCTTCGGAACGGCTCAAGAACACAATGGAGTCTTCCGGCACCTTGGCTGCCAACAATTGCTTAACAGCCTCCTCCGCTCTATCGCGAGACGAAAAGACACCGACCGCTGTCTCCATGAGACCCTCCTTAAAAGCCTCTAGTCACTGAATCCCACACCCTGGTTCGGACGCCGCAGTTCATTTGCCGAGTTTTTGTTGCAACAGGCGAAAACTATCGGACCAAATCATGTTCATCATGAACAGGACAAAGAGCGTATAGGGGATCAATGCGAAGAACAGACTCGGCCTTTCCTGCTTCATGTGCATAAAGTAGTTGACGCCCAGCGAAGCCTGCAACAAAGCGAGCATTACCATCAGCAGAGGCTGCGGGCCCGCCATCATGGCAAACAAAACCTGGAAAACAGAAATCAAAAGAATGACAACATAGGTGACGTAATTGGCGGTCATGCTGCTCGACGGGGTATTCGTGCTCATGGGAAAGTGTCCTCCGCAGGTGCTTCACTAGCGTTTCATGTTCATCAGGTAAACGAGCGGCACGACGAACATCCAGACAATATCGACGAAGTGCCAGTAGAGCGACCATATTTCAATGTGGTTTGCCGAATAGCGGCCAGCCTTGTAGGTGAATGCGACCACGACCAGGGCGATAACGCCGCCAATGACGTGGGCCATGTGCAGTCCGGTGATGGAAAAGAACGTAGCGCCGAACATCGGAGAGCCCCAGGGATTCTGGAACATGCGCACACCCTCACCGATCAGGGACGACCACTCGCGCAGGTGCAGCAGGGCAAAGAGCGCGCCGCCTGCCGCGGTGACCAGAGTCCACTTGAAAGCGCCGTCGCGGTTATCGTTCTGGGCATCGCGGACGGCGAGCAGAATGGTCAGGCTGCTGGTAACGAGGATGAAGGTCATCAGCAGCGCGTTCCAGATCGAGGCGTGTTCAAACGGAGTCGGCCAATCGGTGGACGCGTTGCGGATATATCCATAGGCGAAGAGAATCGCCGAGAAGGTTACAGCATCGGAAATAATGAAGAGCCACATGACCAGCTTGATGGAAGGAATCGCGAAGGGGGATTCTTCCATCATGCTTGCGGCGTGAGATTCGATGGCTAAATCTTGCTGACTCACAGCGCCTCCTGGAAATTTATCGAACCAGCTCTACAACGCGAAGCAAACCAGCAGCAACAGATAAACCCACAGCACACCCATGAAGTGCCAGTAATACGACGTCGCATCCATCGTGCTCTTGCGCAGCACAGGCACAGGGCTGCTCAGGAGGTACATCACGCGCAACAACCCGCCCAGACCGCCAATCACGTGGATGACGTGTAGGCCAGTCAGCACATAGAAGAATGAGCTGTTGGGGTTGGTCGGGAGATAAAGTCCTTCGGCGCGCAGTTGCAGCCAGGCGAGATACTGTCCCGCGACGAAAGCCAGTCCAAGGGCCAGCGTAACCAGAAGCCATTGCATGGCCTGCGCCCGGCGAACGCCTTCTCGGCGGATGTACCCGGCGACCCTGCGTCGCGCGACTTCCAGAGTCACGCTGGAGAGGATCAGTACGGCGGTGTTCCAATAGAGGATGCGGGGAATCAGGATGTTCTGCCAGTCATTGCCCGACCCATGCCGCACGACCAGCGCGCTGGTCAGGGCCGCAAACATCATGGCGATCCCGGCCAGCGCCACCCAAATACCAGTACGCGCGGGTTCCGGCGGCCGGTCGGCTAAAGCTCGCAGTTCTCCGCCGGGCAAGCGACCTATGCCATTGCCGCCGCCTGCGTACGTGGGCAGTTTCTCAGGCGTGGTGATGGTCGGCGGTAAGGTGGTTGCCATATTTTCTCGCGATTCCTAATCCGCTCCCATGCGCGTCTGGCTCATGAGAGAACCCATTGCTAGCGAACCATTGTTTTAACCTGCTCGGGCGAAGTCTGCATGATGAAGTCGTCCTTGGCGCCTTCGACACCGTACTGGTACGGGTCGTGATACACAACGGGATGCACGTCTCCGAAATTGTTCCAGGGTGGCGGGGAGGGCATGGTCCACTCCAGTGACGTGCAGTCCCACGGATTATCGGGGGCCTTCGGTCCCCAGAAACGGCTGTAAGCAAGGTTAAAAAGGAAGATTAACTGCGCGGCGCCCATAATGAAGGCAGAAATCGTAATGAACTTGTGTACCGGAAGAAGCGGCTGCAGGAAATCGTCTACGAACGACGAGTAGCGGCGAACGTTGCCAGCAAGACCGAGATAGTGAAACGGCATGAAGATGCAGTAGGCGCCAACAAACGACAACCAGAAATGCACCTTGCCAAGAGTTTCGTTCATCATGTGCCCGGTCATCTTGGGGAACCAGAAATAGGTTCCGGCGAAGACTCCGAAAATTGCCGCTACGCCCATGACCAGATGAAAATGCCCCACTACGAAGTAAGTCGCGTGCAGGTAGATGTCGATGGACGGTTGCGCCAGGAAGAAACCGCTGACACCGCCGCTCACAAACATCGAGATAAAGCCCAGGGCGAACAGTGAAGCGGAGGTGATCTGCAAGCGCGACCCATAAAGACTGCCTAGCCAGATCAGAGTCAGGATGGTTGCAGGGATGGTGATCACCAGCGTGGGGAATGAAAACACAAGCGCCGAGAACGGATTCATCCCGCTCAGAAACATGTGGTGTCCCCAAACCATGTAGCTGAGGAAGCCGATGGTCA
>Ga0326727_10013215_pt1 | contig 18457 bp, 15 predicted proteins | sample MB2enrmetagenome_FD_207643 | JGI IMG/M metagenome (GOLD analysis project Ga0326727, IMG submission 207643) | Lab enriched peat soil microbial communities from McLean, Ithaca, NY, United States - MB29MY | ecosystem: Environmental > Terrestrial > Soil > Wetlands > Peat | place: USA: New York...
GAATGGTGAAGCCAATTTGCTCCGCGCCCTTGAGCGCCGCTTCCATGGGCGGATCGCCCGCTTCGATGTACCGCGCGATGTTCTCGATCATCACGATGGCATCGTCCACAACGAAACCGGTGGAGATGGTCAGCGCCATCAGCGATAGGTTATCCAGGCTGTAACCCAGGACATACATCGCCGCGAACGTGCCCACCAGTGACAGCGGCACAGCCACGCTGGGGATAATAGTGGCATAGAGACTCCGCAAGAAGAGAAAGATGACCAGCACGACGAGTCCGACCGTCAACAGCAATTCGAACTCCACGTCGGAGACCGATGCCTGGATGGCGGTGGTGAGATCGGTGAGCGTGGACACCAGAATGCCCGTGGGCAGGTTGGCCTCTAACTGCGGCATGAGTCCCTTTATGCTCTTGACCACGCTGATGGTGTTGGCCCCGGGCTGGCGCTGTACATTCAGGATTACCGCAGGGGTCTGGTTCATCCACGCGGCCAGATTATTGTTCTCGACGCCATTCACGATGTGTGCCACGTCGGTCAGCATCACCGGCGCACCGTTGCGGTAGGCAACGACAACCTTCCCATAGTCGCCGCTGGTGACCAGTTGATCGTTGGCGTCGATCTGGTAATCCTGGCGCGGCCCGTCAAAATTTCCTTTGGCGGCGTTCACACTGGACTGTGTCAGCGCCGTACGCAGGTCTTCCAGGTTGATGCCGTAGGATGACAGAGCCGTAGGGTTGGCTTGAATGCGGACGGCGGGCTTTTGTCCGCCGCTGATGGTTACCAGACCAACCCCATTGAGCTGCGAAATCTTAGGCGCCAGGCGTGTATCTACAAGGTCTTCAACCTGAGATAGCGGTATGGAACTTGAGGTAATGGCCAGGGTGAGCACCGGTGCATCGGCTGGATTCGTCTTACTGTAGGTGGGCGGCGCGGGCAGGATGGATGGCAAAAGACTCTGCGACGCGTTGATGGCAGCCTGTACCTCTTCCTCTGCCACATCAATAGCCAGAGAGAGATTAAACTGCAGCACGATGACTGAGGTGCCTCCTGAGCTGGTGGAGGTCATCTGGCTCAAGCCCTGCAGCTCGCCGAATTGACGCTCCAGGGGCGCCGTCACCGTCGTCGCCATCACCGTGGGGCTGGCGCCGGGATAAAACGTGAGCACCTGGATGGTGGGATAATCGACTTCCGGCAATGCGGAAACGGGCAGTTGTGTATAGCCAACCAGACCGACCAAGAGGATGGCAGCCATCAGCAAAGCCGTAGCGACGGGTCGCAAGATAAACGGACGTGAGGGACTCACGGGGCGCTGCTCCCGCTCGTGCTGGCCGTGACCGGCTTGCCTGAAATGACCACCGCAGCTTTGTCCTGCAACTTGTCGAAGCTGCTGTTGGCGACGACGTCTCCAGGATTGATGCCTTCAACCTGCGTTACACCGCCGTTGGTGACCCCCGGCGTTACGCTACGCATGTGAGCGAAATTGTTTTGGATTAAATAGACAAACGACGCTTGCCCGTTCTGTTGAATGGCTGAAGACGGAATCAGCGTCACTCCCTCGAGCGTATTCACTAGCAACCGCGTGTTTACAAACTGGTTGGGGAAGAGTGCATCATTGGTGTTGGCAAAGAGTGCTCGCCCTTTTACCGTCCCCGTTGTAGTGTCAATCTGGTTGTCGAGCGTCAGCAGCGACCCGCTGGCAATCTTCGTCTGCGCCGTCCGATCAAAGGCATCGACGGGGAGCTTAGCCTTGGCGTTGAGACGGGCTTCGACCTGGCCCAGACTGTCTTCCGGTATGGTGAAAATAACGGTGATGGGCTCGAGCTGCGTAATGAGGGCGAGGGTTATAGTTCCAGCAGACTGCACCACGTTTCCCGGATCCACCAGCCGTAAACCCACCCGGCCGGCGATGGGAGCCGTGATATGGCAGTAGTCCACCTGAATCTGGTCAAACTGCACCGTTCCCTGGTCGTTTTTTACAGTGCCCTCGTACTGCAGGACGAGCTTTTCCTGGTCGTCCAAGGTTTGCTTGGCTATGGCGTTGCGTGCCCACGCGGCACGGTAGCGTTCAAGGTCCATCTGCGCTTGGGCGAGCACATTCTGGTCTCGCTCCAGCGCCCCTTGCGCTTGTAAGAGCATGGCGCGGTACGGACGCGAATCGATGTCAACCAGCGGATCGCCCTCACGTACCCGCTGGCCCTCCGTATAATGCACGGCAACGACTAAGCCATCAACCTGGCTGGTAATCGAATCGGTATAGACCGGAGTGACTGTACCAATGGCGTCAAGGTAGACGCCGATATTACCCTTTTGAGCTGTCGCACTCGTAATGGTGATCCCCGGTGCGGCAGGGCGTGCCGCCGCCGTTTTTTTGGCTTCCTCGTGGTGGTGCAAAACCAGGAGGAAAGGAATCGCCAGAATCAGGAGCAGCAGGATCCACATGACGACGTGCAGACCCTTATGGCGGGGAACAAAGGCCGGGAGTTGATGGTCAGAGCGGATGACGGCGTGCTCGTTCATGTCAGCGGTCAATCGAAATCTCCTTTTTCGGCGCTGAATCCCTCGTTGGGTACTGCTCGTGAGCGGCTCCCCAAGGTACAAAATGCCGGGCTGGACAGTCCCGGTTCCGGCAGGGAGCGGAACTTGCCTATTTGGGTTCCCGAGTGGCTGATGTACATCAGGGTTTGCATTGTTGAAGTTCCAAACCACGATCACAGCATCCTCGACGGCGGCGTGTCTGTACAACATTGCTCACCTTGGCGGACATCCTGCAAGAGGGAAAATGCACCAAAGGGCTCGGTTGGAGACAACCGGGTGTATACTCTCGGGCAGGGCTTTTGCGCGATGCTGAATATTAAGAAGATTCTTTTGCCGGCTGATTTCCCGCTTGCTTCACTGGGTGTAATTCATCAGGCAGCGACCTTGGCGCGCCATTTCCATTCTGAGATCGTGATCCTGCACGTCGTAACGGCGCAGAGCCTTGCCGCCGGTGTGCCGGAAGACAGCCACGAGCTGGCTGACTGGGACCTGCTCGCGGCGATCATTAGACAGGCCCAAAAGCAGCAGGACCAGTCTCTGGGGCCGGAGCTTGATGGCCTTACGATTCATTGCAAGTTGGTGAAAGGCGACGTGGCCCAAGCGATTGTGCAGACGGCGCAGGAGGAAAAAGCCAACCTGATCATGATGCCGTCGTATAGCTTCACGTTCTACCAGTTTCTGCTGGGCTCGGTGACCGCAAAAGTGTTACACGAGACCGAGTGCCCGGTTTGGACCGGTGCGCACGTGCAAGAATCGCCCGTGCAGAACTTCGCGATCCGCAACGTCCTGTGTGCGGTCGAGTTCGGCCCCCGTGCTGACATAACCGTGTCGTGGGCCGCCCAAATGGCCGCGGAATTTGGCGCCCATCTTACGCTCGCCAACGTCACTGCCGGAGTAGAGTTGTGGGGGCCCGGCGGCAGCTACGTCGATCAAAGGTGGAAAGAGGAGCTCGTCGGCAACGCTTCAGAGCAGATGGCAAAGCTCCAGCAAGACACGGGTATCGAGGCCAATATATTCATCGGCAGTGGGGACGTGCCAACGGTACTGAGGCAAGCTGCAAAGCAGACGAATGCGGATTTGCTGGTTAACGGCTGCTACCCTTATGGCGGTCACCTGCGGACCCACGGGTACGGAATCATTTGCGGGGTGCCGATCCCGGTTCTGAGCGTGTGAGGGTGGAATGTTCTTATCCTCGTGCCCGCCTTACGGCAATAATAACCCCTTTACAAATCAGGCGCTTCTTCCAGCCGCCCCTTGTGTCGCAGCAAAGCGAGAAAACGCTTTTCCTTCAAAGTAAGAAGTTCCTGTAGGAATGCGACAAACTCGCCGGCCGACGCAGATTCCTCCCTAGATCGAATCATGTGAGGTGCTCGTTTCGGAAAAGGACTTTCAAAGGGGAAAGTAAACCGAGGTGAGCGCTATTGACCAAACAGATGTTCCAAACGGGACAGACAACGCGTCAGCTTGACTGTATAAATGGAGCGATTCATGGAAGGTTAGGCGGTTCGGAATCAGAAAAGGAGATTTCAGATGAAAACAATCATGTCCTGCCTGGCGCTACTCGCTTTGGCAGTGTTCACGTCAGCCGCGTTCGCCCAGGACGCAGCGCCAGCCCAGGAGCCAACCCTCACTTCCGTGGAAGCGAAGTTCGACACGACCACAGACAATAAGGATCAACAAACCAAACTGGATGTTTACGTCAAGAACAGTGACGGACAGGAAGTCGCCAAGGCCGAAGGCAATGAAGGCCGTTGGAACAAGAATTCTACCCACACCGTCACGTTACAGATCGAGGGCAGCCCAACGAAAGGACAAGTCGCGAGTGGCAGCGTTTCGTTGACTCTCCACCCGCAAAGAAGGAACAAATGGTCGTTCAACTACAAAGTTACTCTCAAGTTCTCTGATGACACTTTCATCACAAAAGAATTTAAGGGCTGTTACTTGACTGAACATGACCCAGCACGGACGGATTCTTTCAAGTGATACCGGAGGCCTGGGCAAGCCAGATTGTCGGCAAAGAAAAGCGGTGCCGACGGAGGGTTGGGAGCACGGGATGCGTGTTCCTCAGCAGTAGATTCTATCGATCAACACCATAGACAAAGGGAGGAGTTTTCATGCGAATGAGTTTCAAGCCGTATGTTTGGGTTCTGGCGCTATTGGTGGCTGCGGGTATCATGGGAGGGACAGCGCGCGCTATGCCGTCTCCGGCAATGAATGGTGCAGGCCAGGACCAGGATTATTCGAAAAACAAGAATTACCAGGTAGGGTTGCGCGAAGGCAAGGATGACCAAGCGCATAAGCGGGACCACTACAAAAAGCACCACTTTAAGAAAGACGAAGACCAGAAGGCTTACGAGGCTGGCTACCAGCGGGGCCACGGAGGCGATCACCCCGATAATCAACACTAGAAAGAACAGACTAACCTTCGGGCAACAGAGCACGTAGGCACGCACTTCAGGGCGTAGCCGCCGGTGGCGCCGGCATTATTTTTTCATGTCGGCGCCGTTTCTTTGATGACAATCGGGAAGGGCGCCACAAGGCCGGAGAAACAAAAACACCTGCTGACCAGCAGCGGCCACTGCACGTCTGGTCGGGTTCACGCCCCCTTTCTCGCTGACTTGGCAATGCGAGGCTGCGCCATTTCTTTCGTGATGCGGGCGATTGTCGCTTTGCTAGATTCTTTCCTGGGTTCCTTTATGGTTCCCATGTCCACCCTCCAATTTGTAAGAGGAAGTTCTTCTCACTCTTCCCCAAAACGTCATAACAGAAGCGGCGAAGACACGTGTCTGCTCCATTACGCACACATGGATGTGCACTCTTGACCAAACGTGTGTTTGGTATCAAACTGACGCGCGAGACACCCCCGGTGTATAAAGGGGTGCCTCTAACTGCAAGCCAGGCTCCGCTGGGGTAGCGCCTGACGTTTTCCCGGCCTTAGTTGCAAAAAGGAGCCAGCCCCCTGGAGATGTGGCGGCTCGTAATCTGTACGCATAAGGCAGTCCGAAGAAAACTTGAACCGTTTCGGGCAAACAAATCCGGCATAGCAAAGGACTTTTGTGGCCAAAAAAGACTTTCAAACAGCGAAGGGAGGGGAACGGACAAATCTTATCGGGAAGCCGGTAAGCAACAGGGTCCTTCTCTCGGTTTCCGACAAAGAATACCGCGCAATCCGTCCTCATTTAGAATTCCTCAGCATGCCTCACCAACTTAGCCTTTACGAACCGAACGATCCACTGGAGTTTGTGTATTTTCCGAATGCAGGTATGGTGTCTCTGGTCATTGAGACGGAAGACGGAAGGACGGTTGAAGTAGGTGAAGTAGGAAAGGAAGGATTTGCAGGGATACCGGCGGCGGTTGGCATGAGGAAGAGCCAAGTGCGTGAAGTCGTACAAATCGCCGGAGACGGGTTCAGGGTGAGAGTCGAGGAATTGCAAAGAGTCTTGCGATCCAGTCCACAACTTCAACAGATGCTGATTCGGTATGCAGTAACTCACTGGATGGAAATGGCTCAAACCGCCGCGTGCAATCGACTTCACGATATCGAACAGCGCTTTGCACGCTGGCTGCTCATCACTCAGGACAGGGTGGATTCCCCGACGTTCGCCATCACCCAGGATTTCCTTGCCACGATGCTAGGGACAGACCGACCCACGGTAAGCTTGGCAGCAGGAATGTTGCAGAAAAAGGGGGTTATCAAGTGGACTCGTGGTCAAGTGCAGATTCTGAGCCGCGCGAAGCTTGAAGGGTGCGCCTGCGAGTGTTACGGAGCTATTCGGGAGGACAGGTACGGCGATGGACCCCTGCGTCAAGGAAAGGCTTTCAAGCAGGACGTGTGAATACTGCCGGAAGGACAACCCCTGAGGGTTACGGAGTTATGCGGCAATTCAATCGCAAGCTCGGCCCCAGGTAATATTCCAAGCCAGTGTTCGATGGCCTACAGACAGAACCTTCTCCGAATGCTGCCAAAAGGAAAGGTTGTTATGACGCCACCGAAGAGCCAGCCTAAGCATGTCAGGGCCAACGGCAAATGCAAGCCTACACTTGCTGCGGCAAACAAGAGGACTCAGCCCGTGGATTGGGTAGCTTTCCTCGGCGGGATCTCGCGCGGGAAAACTGCATTAGAATACGGCGCGAACCGCACGATCTTCGCGCAGGGCGACCCCGCAGATTCCGTGTGGTATCTCCACAAAGGCAAGGTGAAACTCGCGGTGACCTCGCGACAAGGCAAGGAAGCGATCGTCACCATTCTGGGCACTGATGAGTTCTTCGGTGAGGGATGCCTTGCCGGCCAGCCGTTGCGCATCTCCACGGCCATGTCGGTGACGGATTGCACTCTTTGCAGGATCGAGAAGTCGCTGATGGTGCGTCTGCTCCACGAGCAGCACGGAATTGCGGAATTGTTCATCACGCACCTGCCCGCAGCCAGACCGCTGGGAACAGGCCTTCCTCTCCAGGAACATTCCATCCGATGATGGCAGATGACGCATTGCACGTCTGTTCAGAATTGCTCACGGTCTCCGGTTCGCCTATCTCGTCAATGCAGGGTCTATCGCGCCCTCCCCCGGCACGCGTCGGCAGCAGGGACACTATTTGATAGCGACTTTGTGCAGGTAACCCGCGCCGGGCTCCGTCGCTCCCGTCGGAGAAAGGGCGGGAAGTCCCTCCGCATTGAAACTAGTAGACCAGGATTTGAGCTTTGGCTCTCGTTCCCGCCGCAGTTGTTTCTTGCCATTTGAGCAGTTCTGACCACCTCTCTGAGCAGTTTTGAACTGAATCGCGAGTCACCTCGCGCTATAAAGGTCGTGCGATCCGAGATAGCCTACCATGTTGGACATTTGGGTGAGAGGCGATGCGAAGCTTAACGCAAGCTCCATGGATAAGCGACTACGATATGTATCTGCTGGAGGAAGGCACGCACTGCCGCGCTTACGAGAAGATGGGGGCACACCTCGGCGAGTCGGCCGGGCAGCGCGGCGTTCATTTCGCCGTGTGGGCGCCCAACGCCAAGCAGGTCAGCGTACTCGGGGACTTTAACGGATGGAACCCGCGATCGAATGCCCTCGTGTCGCGCGGAGCAACTGGGGTATGGGAGGGCTTTGTACGGGATGTGGGGCCCGGGGCGTTGTACAAATATCACATTACGTCCCAGTATCGTGGTTATGAAGTAGATAAAGCCGATCCCTACGCCTTTGCCGCGGAAATCCGGCCGCAAACCGCCTCCCGGGTGTGGGACCTCAGCACCTATTCGTGGGGAGACAGCGAGTGGATGGCGAGCCGTGCCGGGAGAAACCGTCTGGGTTGCGCCGTCTCCATTTATGAAGTCCATCTCGGCTCCTGGAGGAGGGTGCCGGAGGAAGGAAACCGTCCGCTGACTTACCGCGAAATGGCTGTGCAACTCGCAGACTATGTGCATGAGGCAGGTTATACGCATGTCGAGTTTCTTCCCGTCATGGAGTACCCCTTCGATGGCTCCTGGCGGTATGAGGTCATAGGTTATTACGCACCAACGAGCCGATTCGGCACACCCGCGGATTTCATGTACCTAGTGGATTGCCTTCATCAACGTGAGATCGGAGTGATCGTCGATTGGGTCCCGGCTCATTTTCCCAAAGACCAAGCCGGGCTGGGTTATTTCGACGGCACGCATCTGTACGAACATTCGGACCCACGGCAGGGCGAGCAGCCGGAGTGGAATACGTTCGTATTCAACTATGGGCGTTCCGAGGTTCAAGGCTTTCTGATCGCCAATGCCATGTTTTGGTACGACAAGTACCACGTCGACGGCCTGCGCGTGGATGCCGTCGCCTCGATGCTGTACCTTGACTACGGACGCCCGAAAGGGCAGTGGATTGCCAATCAGTATGGAGGCAAGGAGAACATTGACGCGCTTCAGTTCCTGCGGCAAATGAACGAACAAGTGTACGCCGCATTTCCCGATGCCATGATGATTGCCGAAGAATCCACCGCTTGGCCGATGGTGTCGCGACCTCTGTATCTCGGCGGTCTCGGCTTCGGGCTTAAATGGAACATGGGTTGGATGCATGACACTCTTGAATACGTGTCGAAGGACCCGATTTATCGCAGGTATCTCCAACATAAGCTCACCTTCAGTCTGGATTACGCTTTCTCGGAGAATTTCGTATTGCCTCTCTCGCACGATGAAGTGGTCTATGGTAAGGGTTCGATGGTCACCAAGATGCCAGGCGATGACTGGTGCAAGTTCGCGAACTTGCGGCTGCTTTACGGCTATATGTGGGGCCATCCCGGGAAGAAGCTGTTGTTCATGGGCAGCGAATTTGGGCAATGGAGCGAATGGAACCACGATGGCAGCCTGGATTGGGGCCTGTTGGAGCATCCGCTGCATTCCGGGTTGCGGCGGTGGGTGCGCGATTTGAACACTTTTTACAGAGGGCAACCGTCATTGTACGAGGTGGATTTCCAACCTTCTGGATTCGAGTGGGTGGACTGCGGCGATTGTGAAGGGAGCGTCATCTCTTTCCTCAGGCGGGCAAAGAATTCTGATGAGGTGACTTTCTTCATCTGCAATTTTACTCCCGTGGTTCGACACAACTATCGCGTCGGTGCACCCGTGAACGGCGATTGGAGAGAAGCCCTGAATAGCGACGCTGAACTCTACGGCGGCAGCGGCCAGGGGAACGGTGGCCGGGTGGAAGCGGTTCCCCTGCCGCTGCATGGGCGGCCCTACTCGCTAAACCTGACGATTCCGCCTCTTGGCGTCCTGGTGCTCAGACCGGGGGGGCGGGACTCGCCCTAACCCGTCGTAACCGTAATCGAAAAGACGCCATGTCCATGACGGCCTGCGCCGCCAAGAAGACCGAAACGTGGTGGTAGCCAATATTGCCATGGACAGGGAGGGTGACAGCGATGATTGCTCAAGAGAGGACAGAAGCGGGTTTGTTAACGGGGCAGACCAGCAGCACAGGGTTCGTATTCATTGCGGCGGTTTTCGCCGCGGTGGGCGGACTTTTGTTTGGTTATGATACGGGCGTTATTTCTGGCGCCTTGCTCTTCATCAAAACACAGTTTCACCTCTCCGTTTTTCATCAGGAGTTGGTCGTTAGCGTCGTGCTGATCGGAGCCACGGTCGGCGCGTTGAGCGGGGGAAGGCTGGCGGACACCTTTGGCCGCCGCTTGATGCTGCTGGTGACCGCTGTGATCTTCGTAGCCGGAGCCATCGTTTGCGCTTCGGCGGGCTCTGTCGGGGTCCTCATTGCCGGCCGAATCGTCGTCGGCTTGGGGATTGGTCTCTCCTCGACCACGGTTCCAGTGTATATCTCGGAGGTCTCGCCAGCCGGAGCGCGCGGTTGGCAGGTTTCGTTGTTCCAACTTGCCGTCACGGTCGGAATTCTAGGCGCGTACCTCGTCGATTACGGATTCGGGAAGAGCGGCGGGTGGCGATGGATGCTGGGTCTCGCGGTGGTACCCGGCGCGATGCTCGGGTTGGGGATGCTGGCCATGCCGGAGACCCCTCGTTGGCTCGCGGAGCATGGCCATGGCGACGCCGCCCGGAAGGTGCTCGCGCGCATTCGCGGAACACAAGACGTCCAGGCGGAATACGGGGAGATTCAGGAGACACTTTCCCAGGCAAAAGAGCGCGGGCATTTCTCTGATCTTCTGGCCCCCTATGTGCGCCCTGCCTTGACCGTCGGAATTGGCCTCGCGATCTTTCAGCAAATCACGGGAATCAACACCGTGATTTACTATGCTCCTACCATCATTCAGTCGGCGGGCATCCCGTCAGCAACCGGAGCGATCCTGGCCACCGCGGGTATCGGTTTGGTCAACGTCTTCATGACGATCGTTGCCATGTGGCTGATTGACCGCGTAGGAAGGAGGCCGCTGCTTTTGACGGGTATCAGTGGAATGGTCGTCTGTTTGGGTATCTTGGGCTTCGTCTTCCACACGCATCAGCCCAGCAGCGGGCAGGGCTGGCTGGCAGTATTGATCTTAATGGCCTACGTCGCTTCTTTCGCGATTAGCCTGGGACCGATCTTCTGGCTGCTCATCTCGGAGATTTACCCATTGAAGATCCGCGGCATTGCGGAAGGGACGGCGGCGGGAACAAACTGGGCGGCAAACCTACTGGTATCACTCACTTTCCTGTCGTTGGTCCAAGCGCTGGGGCCAAGCTGGACGTTCTGGCTGTACGGTTTGCTCGCCACTGGTTCTCTCTTGTTCTCCTACTTTGTGGTTCCAGAGACGAAAGGCCGTACCCTGGAAGAAATCGAACAGACGTTGCGCTCCAAGCGGAGTTCATCTCTTCAGAGGCAATAATGCGAGGGCCTGTCACATTCAGCGGGTGTGTGTCCCTGACTATCGAAGTGGACATGTGACTCGCAGGCCGGCGCTACCCTTCTGTGGTGCGGGCGTCTCGCCCGCTGTGGAGTGGACATTCTGCCCGCGAGCTGTGGTGCGGCCGTCCCGGCCGCTGTCGCTGGGGCGTCCCGCCCCAGCGGGGCACGGGCAAAATGCCCGTGCCACAGCGGGCGGGACGCCCACACCACGCCTCATGCGCGCACCCCCTCTGCCGCCGGTGCTTTGTTTTCAATGACTTCCTGGCTTTGTTCCGGCGATTTTGGTGTCTCGCCGGCGTTTTCCTCTTCCGGACTTTCTGTCCCAGCGTCCAGCCCCACGACCTCACTCGGTTCCTCGGCCGCGCGGTCGTCCGGCGCACGCGTAGGGGCGGTTCGCGAACCGCCCCCACCCCGGCGTGCATGTTCTTGGCGCAGGGCCAGGATAATCCTCACCTTGCGGTCAATCGAGCGGTCGAGCGCCATTTCCTGCCGCGTCAGCATCTCCCAAGTCTCCCCCGCCGGAGCCAGGCAGGCATCCCGCTCGATCTCATCCATCTCCTCCTGCACCTTGACCTCCTCCTCGAACGCCGCCTTCAGCGCCGCGATTTCCTCCTCCAGCAGGCGCAGCATTTCCCGCCACAGGATGTCCACATTCGCCGCGCCGCCCATCTGTTGGTTCACGAAGTCGTTCAACGCTTTCTCGTCCTTCTTCACTGTGTAGTCGGTCCACTCAACAAAAATCCCCATCAGCTCGTCAATCCGCACCGGCCGCCAGCCGCGGCCTGGGGCCAGAAACTGACGGATCACGAGCTGTTTCATCCCCGTGACACGTTCCCGCCGGAGCCGCTCGCGGATCCCCTCCACCCGCGAGAGCAGTTGGCGCAGGCGCGCGCACGGCTCGGTCGGCTCGGGCAGATTGCGGTCGGTGACCAGGGAACTCGAGGCATCGAAGGTGGCAGCAGCGATCTGGTCGCGGCGGGTGCGTTTCCGCTCCTCGACCGCCTGGAGAGCGCGCCGCATCAGGCCGGTCTCCATGCGCTCGATGCGGTTGCGCCGCCAGTAGAGTTTGCCCAGGTCGGCGACTTGCTGGTTCCAGAAGGCGTCGCCGGGGCCGTAGGTGGTGGCGAGTTCCCGTTGCAAGGCGGCATACCGTTCGGGATCTTCGCCCAAGGCGCGCATGACGGCGGCTTCGTTTTCGGGCGCGGCATCACAGCCGTGCTTCAGGGCGTTCATTTTCATGCGCTCTTTTCCGGCCTCGCTGCGAGGCCCAGTAGAGCGCTGCGAATTGCGCCGAGCGGCGTCGAGCCGCTGGGGAGTGAGACAAGTGGATTTAAGTAAGGACATAGTAACTCCATGAATTGGAAGATTGAGAGCAGGGGCGGCAGGCAAGCCGTCCCCACGAGAGATGCGACGTACGTTCACAGCCCTTACAGCCTACCAGAATAGGCCAGATTTGTCAAGTATCAACAGAGTTAATTACCTCGTAGGCACCAGTAGGCAGGGCAAGCCGTACCCCCACAAGCTGTAGGGGGACGGCTTGCCGTCCCCCGGATCGTGCAAGTTGCTTGGCTTTGATAAGGGCGGTTCGCGAACAGCCCCTACCAATGTTCGTGAGCTTTCGGCAGCGCTGCGCAGAGCTGGGTGAGTTGAACGGCGACTCAGAAGCAGCGTGAGCTTTCGGTAGGGCTGCGTAGATCGGGGTGAATTGGACGGCGACTCAGAAACAGTAGCCTTGCGCGCGCCAGTAATGCCAATCGGCAATAGCTTCAGCGGTTGATTCGTCGGCGTTGAGGGGAGTCAGTTGGGACAATGGAATTGCCCACGTTTCGGCCGTGCCACTGGATCAACACGAACATATCGCTGGCACAGGCGTCTTCGGGTGCTGAGCGCCGGACTTCGACCGTTTCGCCTTTAAGAAGAGGCGAGATGGCCTTGGCACGGATACATTTGGCCTGGAACGGGAAGCGGATTCTGTTCTCGAGATAGTAATACCAGCCCAGGGCCTGCTCCTCCGGTCCATACGCATCCACGATAGCTTCGTTCTGTATCCGGTCCTCGCGGAGGGGGTCCTTTTTGCGTTTCGCTATCTTCGCTACCGCTCCTTGGCTGTCAGCATGCGCCGTACCGACGTTCGAGCGATCTTCAATCGGCGGGCGATCGCGGATTTGCTGCGGCCCGCCCGGTAGAGCTTTCGTATCTGGTCGGCGTGGGGGCCAACGGTTAGCGGCCGGCCCAAGCGCTGGCCCCTCTGGCGGGCGTGCGCCAGGCCGGCACGGACACGTTCTCGCACAATCTCCCTTTCGAACTCCGCCAACACGGCTAAAAGGCCGGCCATCGCCCGACCGGCCGGGGTCGTCAGATCCAGCGCTGCCGTTAGCGACACGAAGCCGACTCCCAGATGCTCCAGTTCCTGCAGGGTTGCCAGCAAGTCTGTGGCGGACCGACCCCAGCGATCCAGCCGCCAGACCAGCACCACGTCGATCTCGCGGCGGCCCCGCGGCCTCCAGTAGTTTCTCCCGCCTCTCCCGTTGGGAAGCGCCTGAGCCGATTTCTTTGACCTGTAAAGCGACCTTCCAGCCTTGCCCGGTTGCGTATTCACACATCGCGCGAGTCTGAAAGGGATAGGAAGAGCAGGGGCAGCCGATCGTCGGCCCTCTTAATGGTGATTTCATCTGGAATCAAAGTTTCAAAGATCTTTGGCAAGTTTTCACTTTTATTTTTTGCCTACTGAGCAAAAATAGTGGAGTCTTTCGCTGCACTTCCGGGATGCTTTAGCGCCAACAATCAGCTTTCAAGTATGAACTTTAACATCGCTCTGCCCTTCTATGAGAACGCTCTGCGCAGTCCGCAGCGGCTTGCGCTCTCGGTGAACCAGCGCGATCTCAGCTATGGTGAGCTGGCGGCGCTGAGCGAGCGAATCGCCGCATGGCTGGAACAGTTTGCATCTGGCGCGAAGCGTGTGGGAATACTGGCTTCGCGAAGCTGGGTGGCCTATGCCGAACTTCTGGGGGCGTGCTGGGCGGGCGCGGCCTACGTTCCACTCAACCCGGACTGGCCTGAACAAAGGCTGCTCAGGATATTGGAGGCGACCGAACTCGATGCGCTACTGGTGGATGATCGAGGCTCAAAACTTCTCTCGCCTCAAGTTGTAAGCCACGCTCCCAAACATATCCTGGCACCTGGCAGTAGCACGTCGTTTTCACTCGGAACATCGCCCACTGCCCGCGCCGCCGGTTTCGACGCGCTGCCGCCGTCGAATCCTCACCATCCCCCTAAAACCCTTGGTGAGACCGACCTCGCGTACATCATGTTTACCTCCGGCACCACTGGCTTTCCTAAAGGCGTGATGATTTCCACCGGAAATGTCTCCTCTTTCCTCTCCGCCATGCAAGAGCTGTACCCATTCAGCCCGCAGGACCGCGTCTCACAGGCGTACGAGCTCACGTTTGACCCGTCGGTTCTGGACATGTTCACTACCTGGTTTTCGGGTGCGTCGCTGCACGTGGTTCCCCCCGGCCAATTGACGGGACCATCGCGATTCATCAGGGAGAAGGCGCTCACCTCTTGGTTCTCCGTGCCTTCGACAGTGGCGTTTATGCGAAACCTGAAGATGCTCACCGCCGGGGCCTTCCCGTCCGTACGCTATTCGATCTTCTGCGGTGAGCCGTTGCCTGCGAGCTCCGCCGAGGCGTGGCAGAAAGCCGCCCCAAACAGTGTGGTTGACAATCTCTATGGCCCAACCGAGGCCACCATTGTTTGCATCGGCCAGCGGTGTGACGCGCCATTGGTGGTGACAGAAGGCCGCGGGACAGTGGCCATTGGGAAGCCTTTCGCCGGCATGGACGCCGCGATTGTGGATTCATCTCTACATTTTCTTCCACGCGGAGAAAGGGGTGAGCTTGCTCTTTCAGGCAAACAGATCGCGAAGGGATATTTCAAGGATGAGCAACAGACCGCCGCGCGCTTTCCCTCCATCAACGGCAGGGTGTGGTACCTGACGGGTGACCTGGCCTCCCAGGACGACGACGGAAGATTTCACCACATGGGGCGGAAGGACAACCAGGTGAAGGTGCTCGGCAATCGAGTGGAACTTGAGGATATAGAGGCGCATCTACGCGAGATCTGCGGACGGGAATCAGTGGCGGCGGTCGCCTGGCCCGTTATCAATGGCTCTGCGGAAGGGATCGTGGCATTCGTGGCAGGTGGCACACTCTCGGCGGCTGAAATCCGAAAGGGAATGCAGAGCCGGGTGCCGAAGTACATGGTCCCAACTCAGGTGCGGTTCCTCGAAAGATTGCCACTGAGCGCAAGCGGCAAGACCGACCGGAAAGCTCTGACCGTAATGCTCTTGGAAGGCTCTGCATGACCGCTGTTGCCGATCCCGGCCGCACACCACCACCGGTCTCCGCGCAGGCGCCCTTTCTGTGGGGTTTTCGGCTCATCCCGCGACTTGAGACCTACCCAGAGGTGGTGTCGTTCGCGCAGACGATTATCGGAAAGCTCACGCTCCTTGGGATCTTCGGAATCTGGCTTAGGTACTGGGGTTGGCACTGGAAATTCATGATCGTATTCCTCGCAGTCGCCACCGCGCTCCCGCAGTACCGGCGGATTGTGCTGACCATCGGCACCCTGCTTTGGGCCTTAGGCCTTTGGTGGCGATGGACAGATCATCCGCTGCTGTTGCAGGCCGCGATTGTGCTGATTTTGGCGGCGCTACTTTTTTGGGCGGCGACCCGATTCCGCCACTCATGGTTCGGGCGCAGACCCGTCGCCAGCTTGCTCACGGGCTTCGCTCTCTCCGTACTTCTCGCCAGTTACTTGCCCAAAGGCGGACACCTTCGGACTGCGTCTTGGGACCTTTTGGCTGTGGCTGGGGCGTACCTATGGTTCATCGCCTACTCTCTCCTGGATTCTGGTTCGAAGAGTCGCGACCCCTTCGCCATGCAGGTCGGAACATACCATCCGGTCTGGGGATTAGCGAATACCCCGATCCCCAAGGGTGCTGCCTATTTTCGCCGAATTGAGGCGCACAACCCGGAGCAGCTTGCAGTTGTACAACTCAAGGGTCTCAAACTCCTCGCGTGGTCCCTGATATTGGCCCTCTTTCTGAATAAGGCTTTCGTGCCAATCGTCCGTGGGTACCTCGGAATTCCGGTGTATTCGCAACTGTTCGAGCTCAGCGTCCATCGAGCATCTTTCCCGTGGTATGTCGGCTGGGCCAGTCTGATTGCTCACTTCCTTGAAGATCTGTTGAGTTTTTCCATTTTAGGACACCAGCGCATCGCGATGTGCCGGATGGCGGGCTTCCTGGCGCTGAGAAACACCTACCGGCCACTCGAATCGCGCTCCATCGCGGAATTCTGGAATCGCTACTATTACTACTTCAAGGAGGTGCTCGTCGATTGCTTTTTCTACCCAACCTTTATGCGCTATTTCAAGCGTCACCGGCGCTTGCGTTTGTTTGCAGCCACTTTTGCGGCGGCCTGCTTCGGAAATGCTTTCTTCCACTTCTTTGGTCATCTGAATACCATCGAAGAAATCGGCTTCTGGAAAGCCCTGGCAGGATTCCATCCCTACATCTTTTATACAGTAGTGCTGGCTCTGGGAATCGGCATCTCACAACTTAGGGAACGGCGTGTTGAAACCACCCGTTGGATTCGAGGTCGGCTCTGGCCGGCGTTGTGTGTTACCGGTTTTTATTGCATCTTGACCGTTTTCGATCTGCATTACAAGCCATACCCGATTCAAGAATGCTTTCGGTTTCTGGCTCATCTCTTCAATCTGACTTTTTGAGGAACGAATGGAACGTAAAGCTGCAATTCGCGAATTTGTTCGGGAACTCCTGGCACGCAAGGGAGATACGCAGCCTTTCTCCGATGAGGCGTCGTTGCTTCTGAGCGGCAGGCTGCAGTCCGTCGACGCTGTCGAACTAGCGGTCTTCTTGGAAGAAGAGTTTGGCGTGGACTTCGCAAATATGGGATTTGACCAGGAGATGATCGACACTCTCGATGCGATTAGCGGTCTGGTCGAAGGCTCTGTAAAAAGGCCCTAGCCCTAGCCGACCTGGTCGAGCAGGCGTCGCGCCCCGGTGCGCCGGGGTAAGCCTGGCTGATCTAGTAAGCTGAAGGGAGCTTAAAGACCCACGCGGAGTTCACTTTTGGCCCGTCCGTAGGGGTGGCCAAAAACCTGGGGTGATTTCGCTGGGCGGGAGGCCCGTTTTCCGGCCATTTCAGAAGGTCCCATCCGCCTGGTCGAAGACGATGGATTACGGCCAGGCGAAACGTATTGTACTTCAAACGGATCTAGGCGGGATGGTGATTTGTACCGGCCTGTTGCGGTGCCTGCCGGTAGTTCCATAGCATCCACGCCGCAGGATTCCGGGCCAGTTCGGTGGCGTGGTTCTGCAGTTCGGTGAGCCCCGGCAACCATTAACCGACTAATGACAGAGGATTTTTGGCACAGTTCACCAAGTAGTTGCTTTTTAGCACAGCAAAAGCATGCGCGCTCCCCTACGGCAATTACAAGTTATTTATTCTCAGTGGATAATGGTGGACCTGGAGAGGTTCGAACTCTCGACCTCATGACTGCCAGGCATGTCAGAGTTGTACCCAGTGTTGATTCTTAAGGCCCTGGGTTGGCTGCTAACGGCCTGTTTTACTCCGTATTCCCGCGCAGTTGTGGCCCAGATGTGGCCCAATAGCTTGCCCATTCACGAGTCAAGCAGGGTCCTCCGGCCGGCCAGCGCATTGGGGGTTTCAGGTTGCTTATAATTGCAAGCGTCGGAGGCATCAGGAACTCACTCAAGGCCAAAGCAACCTCTGGAAACGCAGCCTGATCTGACGTCAAGCCGGCCTTGCGGACGAACGCTCTCCACTGCGCTTGCTTATCAGGGCTAGCCGAGAATTCCGGAGTCAAAGCGAGAGGAGCATGTGTCGGCAGGGCGGTTCTTCGTCGAGTGAACGTGCCCTTGATAGCTTGGCAGAGCAGCAGGCCGCTGAACTCGAATCTGCGCGACAGAAACCAGATATCGTAGAAATCTCGCATCCTGCTGTTTGCAATGCCAAGCATTACCATCGCCTGAAACTTCTCCGCCACGACAGTCTCCCGACGATAGGCTCTCAGGTGAGGTGCCGGAAACCCAGGAATTGTGGGGAATTCGACGTCCTCCGGTGGCGGAGTGACGGCGTCCCCGAAGCCGATGTCCACCTGAATTTGGATTCGGGCCTACGCCAAGTGGGCGATCAGAATAATGCGCACGCCGCCATAATCGAGATCCTCGCGGATCTCATTCCCTTCGACAGTCTCGGCCGCAAAGCGAAGACCGTCAAGCTCGACTTGAACGGTGCAGATGTCTCGGAAGACCTGTTCGAGCCGCTGGACACCGCTTTCGCCCCTTCCAAGCAGGTCGAGATCACGGGTGGAGCGGTACGGACCCCCGCCCCACAGGGCAAATAGAGTCGCCCCCTTCAAAAGGAACTGGCTCGAATGAGGCGACTGGCTGAGCCGGTACAGAAGTCTTTCGATAGCATAACGTGTGAGGAGAATTTCGAAGTCGTCTCCGCGCTGTTTAGCCACATTGAAAAGGCGCTGTCGCACGGATGCGG
>Ga0326727_10013216_pt1 | contig 18456 bp, 18 predicted proteins | sample MB2enrmetagenome_FD_207643 | JGI IMG/M metagenome (GOLD analysis project Ga0326727, IMG submission 207643) | Lab enriched peat soil microbial communities from McLean, Ithaca, NY, United States - MB29MY | ecosystem: Environmental > Terrestrial > Soil > Wetlands > Peat | place: USA: New York...
GAATAAACAACTGATCAAAAAAGCTAACGTACGGTGTATCCCTACCTTTTATTAGCGTATATTGTAATTTGAAGATAGCATGACGCAAAAGAAGTATAACTTACCAATGGTGGTAGTCCTCCTTGCCCTTCTGGAGGGACTGGTTATATACCTCAATATAGTGGTACATCCTAACGATCAGCCCGGCCTGACTATCGTTATCGCCATTCTTTTTGCCATCGCCAGCGGACTCGGGGTATGGTATAAGACCAGAGTTCGTGGCATAATTATTGCCTGACAAATGCAAGGATCAAATTAAAACGATTATATCCACAATTTTACGTGTCCCTCACCACGAGGTCAGGAGACGCCGTACCTCAGATCTTTCTGTTACTATTTTTCTTTTAGAGAACGCAGGGTTTCTCCAGAGCCGATGAAGGTAAATCATGTTACGAAAAAATGGGAGTTACTGGTATTCCGGTGGCTGAACCTGTACGGGCAGGCCGCCCTTGAAGTGCTGCTGGATCTTGGCATAATAATCACGCAGCCGCTCGTTCATAGTCGGGTGGACTTTATGTTGGGCACTCTCGAAATGACTCTGGAGCACGGTTGACGCTCCTTCCCGCAGTGCCATCATGCCCGCCTCACGGCAGAGTGCATCCAAGTCCGAACCGACAAACCCTTCCGTCATCCGGGCAAGGTCTTCTGCCACCCGGTCCCGGGCCGGATCCTCAAACGCCAGGTTCTTCTCCTGCATCATCTCGACGAGCCGGCGCCGGCGGGCGCCCTTAAAGAGACCTGCGCTCCCGTCTGCTGCCGGTAAAATTGCAGCTTTCATCTCCGATGGGGTGATCTTCCTGTCCACGCCGAATTTTTCAATGAGCTCACCGAGCGTGTCCTCACTATATCCTGCAGTCAGATCGACGACCTCCTCAAGCAACGAGCCGGAAAGCGGCATAAAGCGCGTGTGGATGCTGATGATCTTCTTCCGGTCTTCAAGGGTCGGCTCACCGATATACACGAGACGGTCGAATCGCCCGGCCCGCAACAGCGCCGGGTCCACGATATCCGGGCGATTGGTCGCACCCATGACCACGACGTCCTTGAGCTCGACAAGGCCGTCCATCTCGGTCAGGATCTGGTTGAGGACGTTGTCGATCACGTGGGAATCGGAGCTGGTGCCCCGTGCAGGGGCAAGTGCATCGATTTCGTCGAAGAAGATGATGGATGGCGAGACCTGCCGTGCCTTCTTGAAGATCTCGCGGACCGCCCGTTCGCTCTCGCCTACCCATTTGGAGAGGAGCTGCGGCCCCCGGATCGGGATGAAGTTTGCCCCGCTCTCGCTTGCCACCGCCTTTGCGATCAGGGTCTTGCCAGTCCCCGGGGGACCGTAGAGCAGGACACCACGCGGCGGCTCAATGCCGAGGTCGTCGAACTTCTGCCGGTGTGTCAGCGGGTACTCGATTGCTTCCCGGACCTCGGTCTTTGCCGATTCAAGCCCGCCGACATTCTCCCACTTTACATGCGAGACCTCGAGCATCACCTCCCGCATCGCGCTCGGGCCCACGTCGCGCTGCGCACTCCGGAAATCGCTCGCGAGCACGTGCAGCTTGTCCAGCGTCTCCTGATCGATCTCCTGCTTGTCAAGATCGAGCTCCGGAAGGTACCGGCGCAGTGCACGGATTGCCGCCTCCCGTGCGAGCGCTGCAAGGTCGGCACCGACGAACCCGTGCGTCTGCTGGGACAGGTTGTCGAGGTTCACGTCTTCAGCAAGCGGCATGCCCCGTGTGTGGATCTTGAGGATCTCGATCCGGTCCGGTTCGCTGGGCACGCCGATCTCGATCTCCCGGTCGAACCGCCCCGGCCGGCGGAGCGCCGCATCGATCGCATCGACCCGGTTGGTTGCCCCGATGACCACTACCTGCCCGCGTTCCTCAAGGCCGTCCATCATGGTCAGCAGCTGGGCGACGACGCGGCGCTCGACCTCGCCGCTCACTTCCTCACGGCGGGGCGCGATCGAATCCAGCTCGTCGATGAAGATGATCGAGGGTGCGTTCTCCCGGGCCTCCTCAAAGACCTCGCGGAGCCGTTGTTCGCTCTCACCGTAATATTTCGAGATAACTTCAGGACCGGCAATGGGAATGAAGTGGGCACCGCTCTCGGACGCGACTGCCTTTGCGATCAGCGTCTTTCCCGTCCCCGGCGGGCCATAGAGCAGGACACCCTTGGGCGGCTCGATCCCCAGCTTCTGGAAGAGCTCCGGGTGGCGGAGGGGGAGCTCGATGGTCTCGCGGAGGCGCTGCAGCTCATCCTTGAGGCCCCCGATGTCCTCGTAGGAGAACCTTTTCACGCCCTCGAACCCGGCGGCTGGCTTATCGGAGAACTCGACTGCCGTGTTCTTCGTGATGATGACTGCCTCCTCCGGCTCGATCTCCACCACCTTGAATGCGACGATCTGCGGCTGGATGAACGGGAGGCCCAGCATGATCGGGATCGAGTCATTCTTGACCACCGGGAAGTCGATAAGCCCGTTCAGCACGTGCGGGTTGTTGGCGATCGGTATCTTCTTGGGCAGGTCCTCCGGGGGCGCAAGCACCACACGCTTCGCCTCGACCTCCGCAGAGAGTGTCGACACCCGGACGGTATCACCAACGCTCACCCCGGCGTTGAGCCGGGTAAAATTGTCGATCCGTAACTTGCGCTGGTTCCAGTCCTCAACCAGCGAACGCCAGACCTTGGCCACCGTCCGGCGCTTCCCTTCGATCACCACGAGATCACCGGGCGAGATCTTCAGGAGCAGCATCGTCTCCGGGTCGAGCCGTGCCTTCCCCCCGCCCTGATCACCGGGATAGGCCTGATCAACCCTCAATTGCACTTCAGGCATTACCTTAAAGGTCATATACGCAGGGATTTATAAGTACTGTAACGGTATGAAAATCCTTCTTCTGGACCCCTTCCACGGCGCTGCCGGCGACATGATCACGGGTGCCCTGCTTGACTGCGGTGCAGATCGCGAGCGGGTCATACGGGCGATGGCGTCGGTCGTTGCCGAGCCGGCAATCACCCGCGTGACCCGGGCCGGCATCTCCGCCCTCATGGTCGAGACACGTGCGAACCCGGCCCACAGGACGCTGGCAAAGGTGATGGAACGTCTCGATGCGACTGCAGGAGCGGTGCCGGAAGACGCTCTTGTCATGGCACGGAAAGTCTTTCTCCGGATCAACGCGGCCGAGGAGACTGTCCACGGTAAGCACCCGCACTTCCACGAGGTGGGGGCGGACGATGCGATCGCCGACGTGATCGGCGCCTGCACGGCACTCCACACCCTCGGTGTGGAGGGGGTCACTGTGTTCCCGGTTGCGCTCGGGCGTGGCACGGGTTCGGGTTCGCACGGGATATTTCCGATCCCTGCCCCGGCAACAGCGGCGATCCTGAACGGTTCCGGGCTCACCGTGATGCCGGGGGACGATGACGGGGAGCTCTGCACCCCGACCGGCGCAGCCCTCCTCGCGGAGTTTTCGACGGTACGTTCTGAAGATCTTGCCCGGTATTCCATCACCGCGGTCGGGTACGGGGCCGGCAGTAGGGATACTGCACGTGCACCCAACGTCCTGCGGGCGATGGTGATAGACACCGCCCCGGCGGGAGCCGGCTCCCTGCCGGGCGACGACTGCGTGGACATCCTCGAGACAAATGTTGATGATGTGAACGGCGAGGTGATCGCCCATGCGCTTGCCCGGTTGATGGAGGCCGGCGCCCGGGATACGTGCGCCCTGCCGGTCATCATGAAGAAGGGACGGCCGGGATATCTCATCCGCGTGATCTGCACCCCAGAGAGCAGCGTGTCCTTGGCCGGGCTGATGGCACGCGAGCTGGGAACGCTCGGCATCCGCTGCATCCCGTCCGTCCACCGGTTCATCGCGGAGCGGACGACCCTGGATGTGGACGTCAGGATCGGGGAGCACCGGCGCAGCCTGCCGGTAAAATGCGGCTGGATGGCCGGGGAGGTCTATACCCTGAAAGCCGAGTTTGACAACGCACGGGACTGGGCCGCCGGGATAGGTGTTCCGGTGCAGGATGTGCTCCACGCTGCCGAGGAGGCAGGCTGGAGGCAGGTGCGCGGCTTTCGGAAACCTGCGGGTGATCGATGAAGCCGGAACGGCGTACCAGCGGGAACGCGGCGCTCGACCGGCTGCTGGGCGGCGGTCTTGAGATCCGGACCATCACCCAGTTCTACGGGGGGCCGGCGAGCGGCAAGAGTACGCTCTGTATGATCGCCTCAGTCGCCTGCCTCCGTACCGGCCATGCGGTCGTCTTCATCGATTCCGAGGGCTTCTCTATCGAACGGTTCCGGCAGATCGCAGGCGAAGATACGGAAACGATCGCCGAACATCTCTTCCTCTTCGAGCCGGTCGACTTTGAACAACAGGGAGTGATGATCTCCGATGCGGACCGGGTCTTAAAGACACAGAAACCCGGGCTGCTGATCCTTGACTCCGCGACGGCACTCTACCGCACCGATCTGGAGAGGGGACGGGATGCGATGCAGATGCTGACCCGGCAGGTGATCCATCTTCTCGGGTACGCAAAGCGGTACGAACTCCCGGTGATCGTGACCAACCAGGTCTATATGGATACGGCAAAGAATGCCTATTTCGGGCTCGGCGGTACGGCACTGGAACATATCTCCAAGGCCATCGTGCGGCTCGAGCGCCTTGACCAGCCCGGTCTCCGGCGGGCGACGCTCGTCAAGCACCGTTCCCGGCCGGAAGGGGAGGCGTTTGACTTCGAGATCGTGCAGGACGGGATACGGCCCCGGGAATAACCGGGGATCTCTCCTCCGGCAGGAACGCTCATGACTTTCCTTCCAGACTTTTGTAGTTAAAATCTGAAACATTATATCTTCAAAGACCGATATTATTCGGTCTATGGTCCTGAACCAGAAGATCGCTGCGGAGATCCGGGAAGTCTTACAGAAGAACCCGCAGGGCCTGAGCATCACCGGCATCGTCGATGCGGTGAAGATCAACCGGAACACCGCCGGGCGATACCTTGACAGCCTTCTTGCGTCCGGGCAGGTGGAGATGCGCCATTTCGGGATGGCCAAGATCTACACGCTCTCGCACCGGGTCCCTCTCTCCGCCGTGCTCTCGATCTCTTCAGACCTCATCCTGCAGCTGGACAGTGACCTGAGGATCATATTCGCCAATGAGCCGTTCGTCAGTTTCCTTGGCACTACCCAGAAAGATCTTTTCGGGAAAAATATCCAGTATTCCGTTCTTGTGCCGGCCCTTGATGATCTGTTTGAGCCATTCATGAAACACGTGCGGGACGGTTTTGACGGCACCGAGTGGAGCGGGGAATTCTCTCTCCAGCGGCAGGGAATCATCTTTGCCTGCCGGATCGCCCCGACCGCATTTGACAATGGGCAGAAAGGGGTCTCCGTCATCTTTGAAGATATTACCGGGCGAAAAAAAGGCGAGGAGCAGGTACGGAAGAGCGAGGAACTCTACCGTTCCCTTGCCGAGACCTCGCAGGACCTGATCTTTGTGATCAATGCGCAGGACCGGGTAGAGTACGTCAACAGTTACGCCGCTGCCGCTCTGCAAAAGACATACAAAGAGATTATCGGGTCAGACCGTAGCTCCATATTTCCTCAGGATATAAACCGGCGACAGGAAGACTTCCTGCGCAGAGTTTTTTCCACCGGTGAGCCCAGCCGGAGCGAGAACGCGATGTCGTTCCATGGGACGACAAGGTGGTTTGACCACTTCCTCGTGCCGCTCAAGAATTCTGACGGATCGGTGAGGGCAGTTCTTGGCGTGTCGCGTGACATCACGGATCGCAAGCTGGCAGAGAAGGCACTCAGGGAGAGCGAGGAGAAATATCGTAGTATTCTTGACACTATGCAGGACGCTTATTTCAGGGCAGATCTCAATGGGCATATTACCATGGCGAATCCATCAGCAGCCGGCATCTTTGGGTATAATTCAGTCGACGAGATGATTGGCATCCCTGCCATATCGCTGTACAGCAGCCCTGAACATCGGCAGGAGATCCTCGCCATGATAAAGGGGCAGGGGGGGATTAAGGATTTTACTTCTGAAGGTCTGCGCAAGGATGGTACCACCTTCTGGGTATCAATGAATGTGCAGTATACTTACGATACTTTGGGGACGATAACTGGCACGGAAGGGTTTATCCGTGATATTACGGAACGCAAGCTGACAGAGACGGCACTCAGGGAGAGCGAGGAGCGGTTCCGGAGAATTTTTGAAGACGGCCCCCTCGGTATGGCGATTTTAGGTAAGGACTACCGGTTTGTCATGGCAAACCCTTTGTTGTGCGAGATGCTGGGGTATACTACTGAAGAGCTGCTGGCCATGACGTTTGTGGATATAACCGACCCTGTGTATGTTGACCAAGATCTGGCTGAGGTCAAAAAACTCTATACCGGTGAGATCGCCGTGTACCGTACGGAAAAACGATATATCAAGAAGGATGGTTCCATAATCTGGGGTTCGTTGACGGTCAGCCCTATCAGAGAGAGGGGAGGCTGCATCGTCTCCACTCTTGCTCTTGTGGAAGATATCACGAAATGGAAACAGACCGGGAAATGAACACGAGGGGAGATCCGGGGAATTTTATTATAAAGACATTCAGAATTTGATAACACCGGCATAAACCGTCACTGCCGGCCCCTCCATCTTTACGCCCTCCTTGAAATAGATGACCAGCGGTCCTCCCTGCGTATCAACATGGACCACCTCCCCCATGTATCCCAGCTTATGTACGACCGCAGCCGCCGCAGTCGCACCGGTCCCGCAGGAGAGCGTCTCCTCCTCGACGCCACGCTCGAAGGTCCGGATCCGGATGCTGTCGTCACCGGTCTTCTCCACGAAGTCCACGTTTGCCCCGTTGGGAAATGAGGGGTGGTGACGTATTGGGGGTGCGGCCGCCGCGATATCGACCGCATCGACGGCACTGACCATGATGACCGCGTGGGGAACACCGGTGTTTACCCCATAGACATCGAATTCCCCGATATGCTCCTTATACTCCCCTTCACCGGTCGCCGGGATCTCCTTCCGGTCGAACTTCGGTTCCGGCATGCTGATAGTCGCCATAAACTCGTCATCCCTGTACCCCATCGTGACGCTGATCGCGCCGGCGAGCGTCTCGACCGTACAGGTCTCTTTCACGTAGCCGGCATCGAACGCATACTTCGCAAGGCACCGGATGCCGTTCCCGCACATCTCCGCCTCGCTCTGGTCCGGCTGGAAGACATGCATCCTGAAGTCGCTTTTGTCCCCTTTTGACAGGTACAGGACACCGTCTGCCCCGATACCGAAGCGCCGGTCGCAGTAGAGAGCGGCAAACTGCGCCTTCATATCCTCGGGAATCACATGCTTTTCATACTCGTCGATGACGATAAAATCGTTACCGTTGCCCTGCAGCTTGGTGAATGGTATCTCCATGGATTATCCCCTTCTTACCTGGTATCCCGGTGCCGGTTCGCGTGGTCGCCTTCGATCGCCTGCGCTGCCGGTTCCGGTGTGAGACCGGATCGCGGATGGATATGGCAGGTTGTCATGGCGTCCGGCATCCTCTCAGTCCTCATGTGCGGTATTGATCGCAAACATGTTATTGACGTTGTTGAACTCCTCTATCTCCCAGCCGAGATGCTCGCGGATGATGACATATGCCATCTGCGGGGGGATCGCCCCTCTCTCCGTCACGATCAGGTCGATGTATTCCGGCGGGGTCACGTCAAATGCCGGGTTGCGTACCGTGACATTCAAGAGGGTATGTGCGATCTCATCCGGCAGTACCTCGCCCGGTGGCCGCTCCTCGATCTCGACGAGCTCCCCGATGACCGTGCGCGGGGCGAACTTGTAGGTCTCAGCGGCAACGAGCATGCTCACCCGGGCCTCGTGTGCGGAATGCGCTACCTGCGAGGTTCCGATCTTGTTCACAACTGCACCGTTCACGGTCACCGCATCGGCGCCGACGATGACAAGGTCGATCTTGTTGATGAACGACCGCACAGCCGAGTCAACGATAAAATTCGTGCGGATGCCGGCGTCGTTGAGCGTACGGATGGTGATCAGCCCCTGGTTCCGGGGGCGGACCTCGGTGGCAAAGACCTCGATCTCCTTCCCGCTCCGGTGCGCCTCGATGATGCAGGCCAGGGCGACTTCCGAGTTGCAGTGGGTGAGCACCGTGTCGCCGTCCCGGATGTGCCGGGCGCCGAACTCCGCGATCCTCCCAACCGCGTTCTGAGACGAGTCAATGAACGCTTCGGCACGCCGGATTACGGCGGCCCGCGCCTCTTCCAAGGTCTCTGCCCGGTCGAGCCCGGACATCACGAGATGGACCGCGTTGGGGAGCGATACCGCTGTCGGCCGGGTGGCAACCAGCGTCTCTGCGGCACGCTCCATTTCCTGCCGGAACGCTTCCAGATCCGGGCTTTTGAGAGTACGGGCATGGTCCCGGAGCGCCCCGGCAGCGGCACGCGCGATCCGCCCTGCGCCACGGATCTCCATGCTCTTTATTTTCTCTGCAGTTTCAGTTACAACCATCAAGCTTCATTGATTCAATGTAGAGAATAATAGATAGATTTTGTTACCCGGGTGCCTCCATGTCGGTCGCGGTGGTCTTTGACAGTGCCGGAACGCTCCTTGCCACGTACCGGGTCGCAAAAGATATAGCCAGCAAAAAACTTCTTCCCGGTATCGAGACCACCACGCTCACCTTCAGTTCACCGGACCGGGTCCTGCTTGTCCTCCCCGTCCATTCCCGGGAGACCCTTGCAACGCCGGCGGATCTCCTGCTGTCGGAATACCTTGTAAAAAACAACATCAGCTTCGGCGTGAGCTGCACCCGGAAGATCACGACCTCGGACGAGGTCGGGGACGTGCTCTATACCGACACGCATGCCCACGTCGGCGACCTGCAGGAGTGCATCCGGAACGTCTGGACTGTCTGCCAAGCCGAGGCCATTCTCACCCTGAACAGCGGCGCTATCGTGAACATGGCAAAAAAGGAGATCGAGTTTACCATCACCGCCGGCGGATGGCCGTTTGAAGGGGCGAAGGAGACCATCACCGCACTGCACCGGCTCGGTGTGCCGGCATTCATCGCGTCCGGCGACCGCACGACAAAACTCGAGAAGATGGCCGATCACCTCGGGATCCCCCGTGACCGGGTGTACGGCGTCGCGACGCCATCGGTCAAAGCGCAGATCATCTGCGACCTCCAGCGGGAGTACGACAAGGTCATCATGGTCGGTGACGGCATCAACGATCTCTGCGCTTTCCAGCAGGCTGACATCGCCATCCTTACAGAGCAGCAGCCCGCCGAGCGGCCCGAAGAACTCTTTGCGGCAGCAGATTACGTGGTCACCAGCGTGAGTGGCATCCTCCCCATCGTCCGGAATCTGCTGGAATCCGGGCCCGGTTCCCGATCGTGACGCCGCGGTGTATCATATAAAAAGTAATATGACACCAGTATAACATTAGTTAGAAGGATTGTATGAAGGCGCCATTGATCACGGTCGATAATATCAGCATGGACTTTAACGGTACCCATGCACTCAAAAACATATCCTTTGAGATCGCTGAGGGGGAGATCCTCGGGATCATCGGCAGGAGCGGGGCCGGCAAGACCGTCCTGATGCACCTGATGCGGGGGGTAGAACAGCCACCGACAAGCGGGAGGATCATCTACCACGTCGCCGCCTGCACCGGTTGCGATTATATGGACACGCCGGGTTCAGCTGCAAAACCCTGCCCTCATTGCGGCGGGACGCTCACCCCGGTCGATGTAGACATCTGGAACGAGAAGGACGAGTCGCTGAAGCGGAGACTGATGAGGCGCACCGCCATTATGTTCCAGCGCACCTTTGCCCTGTACGGGAACGATCGCGTGATCGAGAACGTCCTTCATGCACTCGATGACATCGACTACCCGCAGGAAAATGCGATCAACCGTGCTGCCGACCTGATCGACCAGGTGCGGCTCTCGCACCGGATGATGCACATCGCCCGGGACCTCTCGGGCGGGGAGAAGCAGCGCGTGGTGCTCGCCCGCCAGCTGGCAAAAGAGCCTTTCATGCTCTTTGCGGACGAGCCGACCGGCACGCTCGATCCCGAGACCGCCAAGATTGTCCACACCATGCTGCTCGATGCCGCGAAGGCAAACAACATGGGGATGGTGGTGACGTCGCATTTCTCGCAGGTGATTGAGGACGTGGCGAACCGCGCTATCCTGCTGGTGGATGGCGCGATCGCGGGCATCGGAACCCCGAAAGAGATCATCCGGCAGTTCATGAAGGATTACGACGACAGCGAGACGTACGAGCACGCGGAGTTCGGCGAGAGGATCGTGGTCGCCCGTGACCTCGTGAAGCGGTACATCTCGGTCGACCGTGGCGTGGTCAGGGCAGTCAACGGCGTCACGTTCGAAGTGGCCACCAAGGAGATCTTCGGGATCATCGGTAAGAGCGGTGCGGGCAAGACGACACTCTCGAGGATCATTGCCGGGATCATCGAGCCGACCAGCGGTGAGATGAACATCAAGATTGGCGAAGAATGGGTCGACATGACCAAGCCCGGCATCGAACAGCGGGGGAGAGCCAAGGAGTATATCGGTCTCCTGCACCAGGAATACGACCTCTTTCCCCACCGGAACGTGCTCGACAACCTCACCGATGCGATAGGGCTCGAGTTTCCCAAGGAACTGGCCATGAGAAAGGCGATTGTCACCCTGAAAATGGCCGGGTTTTCCGATAAGAAGAGTACCGAGATCCTCGATCGGATGCCGGCGCAGCTTTCCGAGGGGGAACGCCACCGGGTCGCGCTCGCCCAGGTGCTGATCCGGGAGCCCCGGATCGTCATCCTCGATGAGCCGACCGGGACCATGGACCCGATCACGAAAGTCGACGTGAAACACTCGATCATGCATTCCCGCGACGAGATGGATGAGACCTTCATCGTCGTGTCGCACGACATGGACTTCGTTCACGACATCTGCGACCGGCTGGCCCTCATGCGGGGCGGAAAGATCGTCCAGATCGGCAAGACTGCCGAGGTGCTCGCCCACCTGACAGAAGAGGAACGTAAGGTCATGAGCCAGCCCTCCGCTTGAGGTCGGCGATGGTCAGTATACACCTCGACGGGGAGCGCCGGGAGGTTGGCGAGGGCAGCACGCTCGGGTCTGTTCTTGAACGTCACTCCTCCGGGTGCTGTGTCGCGGTGATCCGGCCGGCGACCAAAGAGCAGGCGGCGACCGGGCATATGGCGGTCAGTACCACCGCCGGCGAGATCACGCTCGAGATGGCGGGCGGGCGGGCAGATATCCTCGAATCGCCTGAAGTAAGCGGTTCGCTCACCCTCCACTGGACCGACCGGTACGCCGCGGCATTCGGCCCGTTCCCGTCCGGGATCCGCCCGTTCCGCAAGCCCCACCTCTACGAGCGGGGCGATGTGATCCTCGGCTGCGGCGGGTATGACCCGAAGACCTCGTACCTGATCTTCTCCAGAAGCCGGCACGTGGCGGACCACGGTGCGGACGAATCGGGCGGGGTGATCGGGCAGGTCGTGAGCGGGCGTGCCGTGCTCGACCGTTGGGGTACCGGGGACCGGATAACAAAGATTGAGCCGGTGGTTGCCTGGGCCGACACCAGCCGTTCCTTCACCACGACGAACCGGACTCTTGTCCTGGAAGACGGGATGCATATCGTCACGTATATCCGGGTGATAGCGCAGGGGTATGCACCGGACAAGGTGACCACGGAGGCCGCAGAAAGCGTCGAGCACATGCTCGTTGCCCTCCAGTCGGGGAGATTTATTGTCAGCCGTGCCACGAGCACCCACATCCTCGATTCGCGATATGCCGGTGATGAACTGGCAGAGCAGTACAAACGCCCCCGCCGTGAGGGGACGGTCACGGTGCGCAGAACCGGGCCCGTCGCGGGGGGCGTCTATATCTATCGCACCGACGTTCCCAGCAGCCCGGCCCACAGCATCGTGGGGCAGGTGGTGCACGGCATCGAACTCGCGAAACTCGCAAAAGACGACGACGTCATCCTCACCAGCGTAGTCCCTCAGCGGATTGACCTGCTCGGCCTGCCCCTTGTTGAAGCCCAAAAGATCGCGGAGTCAAACAAGGTCGCCCTTGCGGCTGACAAGGGGGGGGAAGATCGGATCGTCGTATCACAGGAGCCGGGGACGACACTGGACGTGCTGCACGAGCGTGCCGTAGCCGTGACAACCGCGCCTTACACGCAGGTGATCGATATCGAGCTTGACGATACGGCAGCACCGGCGAGCTGCGACATCTTCCGCAGGGTCACCGGCTTAAAAGAGCACGACGCCGGCATGATGCCCGCCTTTTTTACCTTTGACGACGTGTACCTCTTCAAACCCGCGATCCCCACGGGCGTCAAGCTCTTCCCAGAGAACACGCCGAGCGGTGAAGTCCCGGCGGCTGCGCTTGCAATCACCAACGATGCACGGAAGGGGGCGGGCCTCGTGGGGGCACGGCTATCGGCGAACCGGGAGTTCGGCCCGACCTCGGAACCGTTCGAGGGGACCAATATTATCGGGCGCGTGATCGATACGGACAAACTGAAACTGGTAAAAGAGCGGCAGATGGTGTACATCCGAGAGGTGAAGGCGAAGTGAGGGACTACACGCCGGCGTATGCCGGGTCGGTAACCAAGTACGTGGTGGTGGAATCGTTCAACGTGACACCGGCAGACATCGCGATCCGGGCCTACGAGATCTCGAACGGGGTCATGATCAAGGAGACCTGTTTCGGCCTCGTCCTGATGGGCAGGGAGGAAGAGGTGGACCGGGTCATTGCCGGGGTCAGGAAGATCGACCCCGATCACATCTTTGTCAAGGACCGGGGCTTCCCTCCGGGAGACGTCCGGCGCTGCCGCTCGGCGCTGGGCGGGGCACGCCCGGGGTTCCACGGGATCGAGCACGAGATGACCATCCTCCCCTATGTCTCGCACGCTCTCGAGGAACTCGGGCACCGCGACGAGAAGGCAGTCCCGGAACCGGCATCCGCGAAGAAGAAGACCAAACTGGATGTCTACACCCTGCAGAAACTGATGGAAGCAGAGGAGCCCTGACATGGCAAAAGTACTCATCTATCCCGCAACAAGCCTGATCCTCTCTGACATGGTGACCCGGTTCGGGCACACCCCGTTGAGTTCCGCGGTCGCCATCCGGGAGCGCGTCCAGACTGCCGGACTCGAGTCCGCACCTCTCCAGATCACCCCGGAAGAGCCGAAAAAAGGGCTCCACTGGGCGGCCGTCGAGGTCCCGAGCGGCGTCCGGGGGCGCATGGCCCTCTATGGCCCGATGGTGGACGAGTGCGATGCGGCGATCATCGTCAGGGATGCAGACCTCTCGTTCGGGTGCATGGGGTGCGCCCGCACCAACGAGCTCCTCAAGTTCCTTATCCGGCAGAAGGATATCCCGCGGCTCGAACTGGATTACCCGAAGGACGAGGCGGAAGGCGTGGAGTTCGTCGCCGCGATCAAATGCTTCCTTCTCGGGCTCGGGGGCGGGAAATGACCGCACCGACAGCACCGGTACGGATCGCCCAGCTCTCCTGCGGCCCGGAGTACTCCGGTGTGCAGCAGGAGATCGACGAGGCGGCAAAAGCAGTGAACGGCGAGATCTTCTATCCTGATGTCGCCCTCAAGGACATCATGCGGGACTTTGACGGTTTCGGGCTCGAGGTGCGGAGCCCCGACCTGAAACTGGCCATATCGCGGGCAAAGGCGCTTGTGGACGGCCGGGTCGAGGCGGACGCGGTCTTCATCGCCAGCTGCTTCCGCTGCGCGGAGGCCGCGATCGTCCGGAACGAACTCCGGCGCTACATCCACGAGCACTCGAAGCTCCCGGTGGTCAGCTACTCGTTCACCGAGCGGACCACGGCCGGCACGCTCCTGACCCGGATGGAGGCGCTCACCACGATCGCCCGCCGGCGCGCCCTGCTTGCCCGGGAGGCCCAGCAGGGGCTAACGCTCGGCATCGATTCCGGCTCTTCGACGACAAAAGCGATCGTGATGAAAGACAACGCGATCATCGGGACCGGCTGGAAACCGACCACGGAAGTGCTCGGGAGCGCAAAGGATGTCGTCGCCCATGCCCTTACCGAAGCGGGTATCCGGCGTGAAGATATCCAGGCGATCGGGACGACCGGCTACGGGCGGTTTTTAGTCGGCAAAGAGTTCAACGCAGACCTCGTGCAGGAAGAACTGACCGTGAACTCGAAGGGGGCGGTCTACCTTGCCGACCGGCAGCACGGGCCGGCGACCGTGATCGATATCGGTGGGATGGACAACAAAGCGATCACGGTCATGGACGGCATCCCGGGCACCTTCACGATGGGAGGCATCTGTGCGGGGGCCAGCGGGAGGTTTTTGGAGATGACCTCCAAGCGTCTTGGTGTAGACATCACCGAACTTGGCCCGCTCGCAATGAAGGGGATGGGAGCGCGGGTGCCGATGAACAGCTACTGTATCGTCTTTGGCACCCAGAGCCTGGTCAACGCCCTTGCGGCCGGCAGCACCCGGGAGGACGTGGCCGCCGCCGCCTGCCACAGCGTCGCCGAGCAGGTCTTCGAGCAGCAACTGCAGGAAGTGGACATCAAGGAGCCGGTGATCATGGTCGGGGGAACATCACTCATCGAAGGGCTCGTGCGTGCGATGGGCGACCTGCTGAAGGTGAAAATCGTCGTGCCGCGATACTCTCAGTATATCGGTGCGGTCGGCTCGGCGCTCCTTGCGTCCGGGTTCATCAGGGAAGGTTAGATGCAGGCGATTGAATACTTCGAGGTGGAGTGCCCGGAGCCGCTCGGCGGCGCATATTACCGGCAGATCACCAACGATGTCTTCCTCGACCACAACCTCCTCCGGGTCATCCAGAAGATGCACGTGTACATCGACCCGAGAGTGCCGATCTTCATCGCGGTCGGCATTCTGAAAAAGATCACCACACGCGTCCGCGTGCAGGACATCGCGAACGTCAACCCGCAGGAAGGGAAGATGACGCTCGTCATGTCCGACGAGACCTACCTTGCGCCGATGCTCAGGATATTCTGGGAGCGGTTCGGGAAGGACCATGTCGACCAGCCGGACCGGTTCACCGTGATCCTGTACAACGTCAAAGTCGACCCGCGGGAGGTCGAGGAGATGGTCATCGCCGACCCGAGCGCGTCGCTCTTCCGGGACCTCATCTACGCCCTCCGCTGCACCGCCCCCGAGGGATTCCGGGTGCGCCGGGAGGTCTACGGGAACGACCGGTTCACCTTCGTGGCAAGCGAGGACACCCTCGACCATGATGCCGACGAGCTTGTCCGGCAGAAATTTGCCCTGATAGAGAAGGAGGCATAGATGATCCTCGTTCCCATCACGTACAAAGGCGGGATCTACCGGCACGAGGAGATAGTGAACCTGATCGAGGACCTCGGCGGGTATATCGTCCAGAAACACATCATCGCGCAGGAGGTCGTCCTCCAGTCATTTGTCCCCAAAGACGATGTCGAGCTGATCCGGGCGATCGCAAAGCCGCTGACCGGCGAGGTGATCGATTCGCCGCTCGTCGGCACCGAGGTCGCCGTCGTGAGCATGAGCCTCGAGATCCACCACCTCCCGCACCCGTCCTGCGATATCGCCGAGTACATCCGCCGCATCGGGGGAAAGACCAACATGGTGGGCCTCGCCCGTGGCCCGGGGAAGCGGATTGCGACGCTGAACGATGAGGAGCGGGACGTGATCAACGAGCACGACATGGCAGTGTTTTTAATGGGGAACTTCGAGAGCTGCATCGAACACAAGATGCCCGCCCTTCTCCGTGGAGTTGAGGTCCCGGTGGTCGTCTGCGGGGGACCGGACAAGGAGGTGCTCCGGCGGATCGTTAGCCCGCCGGTCGACGGGTACGTGGGGAATGTCGGCAGGTTCATGCGCCGGACCAAGGAGTCCGAGGAGCTCAACAAACTGGACGAGATTATCGCGGAGATCATCCGGGTGCTCACGAAACGCCGGGAGGAGATCGCCAATGACCCGCTCTCGGTCTCACCTGCCCGGCTCATGGACGTGATAAAGGAGCACATTCCCGCCATTCATGGGGTAACCTCGCCGACACCGCTGACGGTGCAGATGGCCGGCCTCCGGGTGAAGCTGCCCTTCGACACGTTCGCCGGCGAACTCCGGCGGACGGAGATCGAGGACGGGATCACGATCGGCGATATAACGGAGGTGACGCCCTCCCGCATGCGGGACTACATCCTCGTGCGGGTCCGGCCGTTCTCAGAGACGAACACGGTGATATGATGGCAAAGAGAGTTCTCGTAAAATCCACCAAGGAAGATTTCGAGGAGCAGCTGGCAAAGATCGTCAAAGACGGCGCCGACCTGACCGCCAGGGAATGGATGCAGGCCATTGAGGTCGAGTATGGGCGGGTGCCGCTGATCTTCAAGCGGATGGGCGAGCGCCCCGAGGTGCTGATATCCCACCTCCTGTACAAGGGCACCGTGGCCCAGACGAGCCGGCTCGACCCGAAGTACGTCGAGCTAATCAGCCTCGCTGTCGGCGCTGCGCTGAAGTGCCCGCACTGCACCGGCTACCATATGCAGGCGGCGATCCGGATGGGGGCGACCCGGGAGGAAGTCCTCGAGGTGATCCTGCTTGCCGGCATGATCTCCAATTCCTCTGTCCTCGCGAATGCCTACCGCATCATCGACGAAAAGCTGGAGCGGTGCCTTCCCTGCGACACAAAGAACGGGCAGCGGGAGAAGAAGGCTGTGGGAAAAAGAAGGGCGAAGAAAAGGGAGTGAGCGCCCGGTTCCCGAGGGCCCGCCTCCGTGCCGATGGCGGTCTCATTTCATCTGCTGCAAAAACCCGATCACTTCTTTGATATCCGGCACCGAATGGAGCGGGTACACTTTCACGAACGCGACCTTCTGGTTCTCGTCCACGATCACGTTTGCCCGCTCGGCAAACCCGTTCTCGTCCCGGAAAAGCCCGTACTTCTGTGCTACCGCGCCGTGCGGCCAGAAGTCGCAGGGGAGCCGGGTGTGCGTGATCTTCAGGCTCTCCGCCCATGCCCGTTTGCAGGGCACGGAGTCGACGCTGATCCCAACCGGCACACAGTTCAACGATGAGAGCACCTCCCGGTTCTCTTCCAGCGAGACCATCTGGGCGGCGCAGAACTCGGTCCATGCCAGCGGGTGGAACGAGAGGAGCGTCCGTTTCCCGGCCTGCTCGTAGAGGTCGAAGATCTTATCGTTCTGGTCTTTTAGTGAGAAGTTCTTTGCCGGGTCACCCGGTTTTACCATCTGTGCCTGTTCCATGTACGTTCACTACCAAGAGGTGTACTTTTCCCCGCAGGCAATGAGGCTTTGGATGGAGGACCATCGTGGCCATGACAAGAAGATCCCCTCCCTTTTATGTGATGGGATGGAGCCCCGGTGATGCCGGCGCCCGGTTCAGGGGTCGGAAAAGATACCTCTTTTGTGCCCGGGCCTGGGGCGGATCGCTGTCTCCGGAACACCTCTCATGTTCCGGTAATTACATTGTCAGCAGATTGTAGGTGGGAGGGAATACCGGCACCTTGGTTCCGGAAGTATTTGCCGATTTACAAAATCAATTCCCGAAAAAGGGTCTGATTTTTTCAGGCAGGGAGAATTTGCAATGATGGGCAGGCAAACTTTTTTTATCGGCTCCTGCCCTGAACAGGATTTCTTACGGGTTCCGGATCCCACCCTTTTCAAGGAGGTAATACCCTGCGCAGAGCGCGAGGATGATCGCAGCAATCCCGAACATATTGACCGGGTTCTCGCTCCCGACATCCAGCAGGATGACTTCACGTGCAATGGCGATGATCGAGATGATGAGCACGGTCTCGACATGGATCACACTTTCATTGACATAGGTCGTTATCGTTCCCAGGAGCTCGACACCGATCAGGACGAGGAGGAAATACCCGAATATTCCCAAAAGTTCGCCATTCTGGAGAAGGAACGGGGAATTGACGAAAAGAGCGACATATAAGATGTAAATGAGTTCCCCGATCGAGCATGCGACAATGAGCGCGAAGAGGGCGATGAGGATGATATAAACGGCTTTTTCATACTTTTTCAGAACGTCGTGGAGTTCCATAGTAGCATATCATGAAGGAATCGATATATAGGCTCTGTCGGGTTCTGGTGCATCTGCGGGTCGTGATAGAATGCACCAGTGAAGTGTGCCGAAGATACCATCTGTATCACGTTCCTGTTACCTTACCAGCACTTGTTCAGGACACTTTCACCGCACCCGGACATAGGGTATTATCCCGCTTTTCAGCAAACGTAAAAAATAACGATGAGAAGAGGAGTGCATCTTGCCATCGGCATTATCATCTTTTTCCTGTACTCCTACCTGATCATCCGGTTCCGGCCGGATGCCGGTGCCCT
>Ga0326727_10013217_pt1 | contig 18454 bp, 16 predicted proteins | sample MB2enrmetagenome_FD_207643 | JGI IMG/M metagenome (GOLD analysis project Ga0326727, IMG submission 207643) | Lab enriched peat soil microbial communities from McLean, Ithaca, NY, United States - MB29MY | ecosystem: Environmental > Terrestrial > Soil > Wetlands > Peat | place: USA: New York...
TGGCGGCGCCGTGGACCTGCAGTTCTTCGCGGTCCACGAGTTCAGCGGCGAAATCGACAATCAGATCTACCAGCAGGTGCGCTGGGTGCGGCTTGAAGAGCTGACCGGCTACGAATTTCTGGCCGCCGACCGGGGCCTGATCCGCGATCTGGCGGCGGGCAAGCTGCTGTAGGGCCTGGTAACATGCGCTACTGAACCCGGTTCAGAGTAATCGAACCGTGCAATCGCACATCGGTCAGGGTTACCGAGTTAGCCGAGTTGAAAACATAACTGAAAGTGCCGCCCGGAGGTTTGGCTAGAACCTCCTGCGTGTAATATCCGCCCACCGTTCCGGTTGGATGATAGACACTTTGAGTTTTTGGCGCCCAGTTCAGCACTTCGAAAATAATCACGTTTGGGGCTGACAGGTGATACTTCCCCGATTCCGAGGTTTGCAAAGTACCGGAAACCAGGCGATCGGTGTAGTTATAATTCGCATCCATAACGTAGTTGAAGACAATACCCTGGGCTGTTCCCCTCCACTGGCCGGCGAAACGGTTCTCTTGTGCATGGCAAACCGTCAACGCACAGAATGCCATGATCGTGACAGCAGGCTTCAAAAGTGACCGGAAAATCATTGCAACGCTCCTCCCGCCGATGCCGGTTGCATGATTTCACTTTCGGCAACCCTGCATCGCATCCATCATATCGCGCTCCCAAAGGCAGGCCGTTTCATGGCGGAAGGACGATCGTGAAATGGGAATAACGGGGTGCCCAGGTCTCGACTTTGAGAACTGGGTGTGCCGATGGACGCGCAATCCCTCAGGCAGCCAGCGGCCTTATCTTCGGCCGCTTCCTCTGCGATTCGATCCACAGGTCGTACTGCAGCTGAGCCTTCGAGAAGAAGTCTGGGGAAAGCCCCAAGGCCTCGCCGAGCCGGATGCTGAGGTCCATCGAAACCGAGGTACGGCCATTGAGGATGCGGGAGATGGTAGCTCGCGCCACGCCGATATGCTCGGCGAGCTGAGTTGCGGTTCTGTTGCCGAGGAACTCTTGCAGCAGTTCGCCCGGACTGGCCGGGTTGTGCATCATCGCCATTGCCGGATACCCCTAATTTCGATTCTAAGTCCTGCGCACGGCTAGACAGCCTGCCCTGAGCATGCCGAATGAGCGCAGTCCTCAATGCCCCGGAATCATTCCCCACAGCATCACCAGGGTCATGCCGATGACGATGATGCTGGTTCCCCAGGCGATCACGTTCCACAGTCGCGAGTTCTTGTGCTCGCCCATCAGGTCGGCGCGGTTGATGAGCATCAGCATGAGAATAATGACCACCGGGAGCAGCACGCCGTTGAGCACCTGCGACAGGATGGCCACGTTGATCAGTTGCGCGTCGGGCAGCAGCAACACGGTGGCGGCGCCGCCCAGGATCAGCAGCGAATAAAGCCAGTAGAAAAACGGCGCCTCCCTGAAGCTCTTGTCCACGCCCGATTCGAACCCCATGCCTTCGCAAACCGTGTAAGCGGTGGAGATGGGCAGGATGGAGGCCGCGAAGATGGAGGCGTTGAAGAGCCCGAAGGCGAACAGGATGAAGGCGTAGTCGCCGGCCAGCGGGCGCATGGCCTCAGCAGCGTCAGAGGCTACCTGGATGGCCCCCATTCCATGCACGTAGAGAGTGGCGGCGCAGGCCACGATGATGAACCAGGCCACAATGTCGGTGAACAGGCTGCCCACGATCACGTCAAGCCGCGAGGCCGCGTAATCCTTCACGCGGATGCCCTTCTCCACGATCGACGACTGGAGGTAGAACTGCATCCACGGGGCGATGGTGGTGCCCACCACGCCGATGGCCATGTACATATAAGCCTTGTCGCTCCACACCGACCGGGCCGGCAGCAGCACCGTGGCTCTTAGAGCATCGTGCCAACTGGGCTGCGAGAGCACCCCGGCGAAGATGTAGCAGATATAGACGAAAGAGGCGACGATGAATATCTTTTCCGTGCTCTTGTAGCTGCCCTTGACCACCATGTACCAGACCAGGGCCGCGCAAAAGGGCACGGAGATGAACTTGGTCACATGGAACAGGTGCAGCGAGCCGGCGATGCCGATGAACTCGGTGACCACGTTGGTGTAGTTGACCACCACCAGCAGCACCATGAGCACAAAGGTGAGGCGCAGGCCGAACTCCTCGCGGATCAGGTCGCTGAGGCCCTTGCCGGTGACCACGCCCATGCGCGCGCACATCTCCTGCACCACGATCAGCGCGATGGTGATGGGAATGATGGTCCATAGCAGGGTGTAGCCGAATTGCGCGCCCGCCTGGGAGTAGGTGAGGATTCCGCCGGAGTCGTTATCGACATTGGCGGTAATGAATCCGGGGCCGAGAACGGCCAGGAACAGCAGTATCCGGATTCGCCAGCGCTTCCACATGCCCGGGGGGTCCTATGGCGGATTCATTCTGATTTCCTCACTGACCATAACAGGCAAGGCCAAAATGTGCGAGTGGCCAAAGCGTGTGAGTGTTGAATACTTAACCCCATCCTCGGATGGGTACCGGCGAACGGCTATGCAGGGCTCGGGCGCACCGCATTACAATACGGCTTCACGGCGAAACAGCACTGGGAGGAACGGCCAATGCAATACAAAGATGGGAATGAAGGATTTCGCGCCCGGCGCAGGCTGCTGGGCGGCATGGTTTCAGCCACCGGGGCGGCGGCGCTGCTGGGACTGAATGCTACAGGCGCCCAGGCCGGCGTTCCAACCGGGCTTCAGGAAGCGCCGGAGGAACTGCTCGCGCCGGCCCGCCTGCGCAACTACAAGACCCGCCGCAGCTCAAGCTGGGACCGGACCGGCGGCAATGCCGACGCCATGCCCGTGGATCCGGGGCAGACGCTGACGCTGCTCGATATGACCGGTGCGGGAGTGGTCACGCATCTGTGGTTCACCATCAACTCGCCGGACCCGATGCACCTGAAAAATCTTGTTCTGCGGGCCTGGTGGGACGGCGAGAGCACGCCATCGGTCGAAGTCCCCATCGGCGATTTCTTCGGCCTGGGCCTGGGCGAATACTTCGTTTACCAGTCGGCGCTGCTGGCTGTGGCGCCCATCAAGGCGCTCAACGCCTACTTCCAGATGCCGTTTTCCCGTTCCGCCCGCATCGCCGTCACCAACGAGGGCACGGCGCGCACCAACAGCCTGTACTTCGCCATCGACTACGTCACGCTGCCCAGCCTTCCCGCCGAGGTGGGCCGCTTTCATGCGCAGTACCGGCAGGGGACGCCCTGCAAGGGCTGGACCAACGACTGGACCAGCAACGTCAGCCCCGGCATCAACGACCGCAAGAATCTCGACGGCAAGGACAACTATGTGTTTCTCGAGGCTGCCGGCAAAGGGCATTTTGTGGGCGTGACCCAGGCCGTATTGCAGAACCAGAACGGCTGGTTCGGCGAAGGCGACGATATGATTTTTATCGATGGAGACGCGCTGCCGACCATCAACGGGACCGGAACCGAGGACTACTACAACGGGGCCTGGGACTTTGGCGGACAGCCCTTCGCAAATCAGCACCAGGGCGCGCCTTACATCGTCGATCCGGAGCGGATCGGAGGCCGCTATTGCCTCTACCGCTGGCACCTCGAAAGTCCCATCACCTTTGAGCAGTCGATTCGGGTGACCATCGAGCACGGCCACGCCAACCACCGCTCCGACAGTTTTTTCACGACCGCCTACTGGTACCAGACCGAGCCGCACGCGGCCTTCCCGGCGCTGCCCGCGCCCGCCGATCGCATTCCCAAAGTCTTCGATCCCGGCGGCGGCGCCGCAGCGGCGCCGGTGCCGAAAGAGTGACTTCCGAGTTTAGGCTAGCGACAATCCAACCGGAACTCGAGAAATGCACATCACTTGGGCTCAATGAGCGCATTGACCGATCGCCAATCATGACCTTTGCAGGTATGATGCTGAAATCATAAAAACTCTACATTGCTGCGTTGTTCTTCTTTCAATCGGGCTACGTCAGCATTTGGACAGGCTGTGCCTGCCCCCGACCCGATAAAGGGAGTTTGGAAACTAAACCTCGATAAAAGCAAAAATGCGATGGCCGTTCCTGAGAGTGAGGTCATCACAGTCGTCACGCAGGATAGCTCCTACAAGCTCGCGTTCGACGTGAAGCAATCGAATGGCTACAACCCGAAGTATGACATCGTGACGGATATGATAGGCGGAACGGTGAAGCCCGTTAACGCGGATGGAAGAGGAACAAATGATTCATGGCGCGTCACGCGGCAGGGCATGAAGGCATTCGACATGGAGTTGAATACACCCTTTGGTGGAAGGACGGACAAATACGAGGTCAGTTCCGACGGTAAAACCACGACGCTTCACCGCGTGCCGAGCAACAAGGGGCTGGTCGGGGGCTTTATTGAGAAGGACGGGAACGTACGACGCCAGCCTCAATACGCCTTTAGAGTTGACGCGCGATCATCAGACCTTCTGGATAACCATGCCGGCTCGCTTCGCAATCATGCGAGCCACCTTCTTGGGGCGGAAGAATATGTACGAAGAGAACCTCACCTCGCTTCCGTCCTTGTCCTCAACCCAGTAAAGTTGCACCATTCCGGCACGCTTGCTCTTGACCGCCGATATCTGATCCCAGGCCATGAACAGCTCTGCGGGCTTCGTCTTTGTGCCCAGGCTGAAGGTCACGCCGCGGCCATCGAGATAGACCTTGTAGCCTGCCATGGGCTTCACAACGCTCCAAAGATGGATACACAGGCTACTCATAAGCGATGCGCACGCAATCCAGGTGAGAATACCGCGACCGCGATCGGCGGTAAGGTCACTGAGCGGAAAGACTGTTGAAAGTACCATGGGCACCGAGCAAACCGCCAGGAAAGCGCCGAGGAAACTTCCGCTCATAGTCATCCACCAGAGGGTTCTGCTATTGCGCAGAACCCTCGGCTTTGACCGATTCAATTCGATCTGGGAAGTGATACCTGCGCCCAGTTGTTGAGCCGGAAACCCTGTCGTATCCATCACGCAACTCCCTCCTCGATTTGCTTTCCTTCCGACTTCCCATAATGGCTATACTGTGACTCTATTGTGTTTGACCGTGTGGAGTAGTGCTTGGCGTCACATCGCCAATGCCCTCGTCGAGCATCGTAGCACTCGGATTCTCGGATTCCGGGCGTGTCACCGTCAAACCGTCGCCAACCTGGTCTTAGGCCTTCCCGGAACCTCTCGAAGCTATCGGGATGGGCTGCGGGAGGTTCAGCGACCGCCCCCGCAACCCAAGGAAGACGGCCGGATAGTCTCTAACCGGCGCTACGGCGGCAGGGATGGTAGGTTGCGCCTAAGCGATCGCAGCTATGCCGTTCTTGGCAGCGAGAGTGAGCAGTTTAGCCGCCGGTTCTCGCGGCTGTTTTTCGCCGCGCTCCCATTTGCTAACCACTCCAGTGGTTACATTCAGATGTGCGGCAAAGACTGCCTGACTCACTGCTGCCCGCGCTCGCCGATCGCATTCCCAAAGTCTTCGATCCGGGCGGCGGCGCCGCGCCCGCGCCGGTGCCGAAAGAGTGACTTCCGAGTTGGCGACTATCCACTCGGAACTCAGAAAACAGGTCCAGAACATCTAGAGCAGCCGTCGAGCTGCATTACCCTGTTGCTGGCTGTATTCGCACCCGTACCAAATGCAAGGCGAAAAATGATATGTTTTGCCTATGAGCTGTCGTCCTTGCCTGCTGTGTGTGGCTACTGCGCTGTTTCTGCCACTCCCAGCAATGCCCTATTGCCGCGTTCCCCAACCTCGCCTTGTTTGTGCGGAGTATTTTGACAGCCAACTCGTGGTCGAGGCCACGCTCATCCAAACCCGCGAGCTTCATGCTAAAGAAGACCCCGAGACCGTATTAGCCTACGTTTACACACTGCGCGTGAATCAGACCTTGCGCGGCAAGCTGGATCGGACCATAAACGTGTATGAAGGGAACGACAGTGGAAGGGCCACGTTTGACTGGGTTCCGGGGAGAGTGCACTTCTGTTCCTGTTCCACGTTGCGGATGAAGAAGTTTGGGAACTCGATGGTTGCGGCAACTCAGGCCCTCTCAGCAAAGCTGACATGGCGTTTTCCGAAATCGCCGCGATCAAGGCGGCACGCGGCGGCGGCGTTATTAATGGCGTAGTGAGCGAGCAGGCATTATCGAATCCCATCCCTGGAGTGCACGTCGAGGCACTGGGGGCAACAGGTCGTTACGCGGCCACGACAAATGAAAAGGGTGAGTTCCAACTGAACGTCCCCACAGGTCGATATGTTATCCGTGCCACCGGGGACGGGTTTGCCTTCAGGAGGGCGGATATCAGTTACGAAGACCCTCGAAATGTCCAAATTGAACAGGGTGGGTGCGCTCAAGTCCAACTTACCAGAGATGACAGCTCGTCTTCCCGATGAGGCTGCCGGGGTAGTCGGCGGTTCTCTCGAAGGACAGCACCGGTCGGCAAACGAGAATCTGGGGTAGCTATCGGTAATTCACGTGTCGCTCAACGAACGCCTAAGGAAGCCCGAACCTTCGAGTTCCGGTCGCGTAACCGGCAAATCAGACAGAATGCCTTTGTGCCTATGCGCGGCGACCGAGAGGCAACCGCAGATGCTTCGGCTTCGCCCAGCATGACAGGCCTTTTGGGGAGTTCGGAGCTATGGCGTCCCGTTTCCGTGCACCTGCTGCAAGCCGCCGCCTGTCGTGGTCTGGTTTGAAGTCTTGAAGACCTGGCCGTTGTTTGTATTCATGACCGTCTTCTGGTCAAGAGCAAAATCTACCCAGTCAGACGTTACTGTCGAGCGGGCATTCATCGCTGCATTGGCGTTTGCCATTGACGCGTTCGTGCTCGCCTGCATACCTGCCAGGAACTGGTTATGTATCTGCTGCTGTATGGCCATGGACTGGTTGAACTGCTGCTGCTGAGCCTGCCGTTGGGCCGCAGCAGCAGCGTTCATTTGCTGGGCAATTCTTTGCGTGGCCGCAATCTGCCGATTGCTCCATGCGTTGATCCAGGCAGCCTGTCCGTTACGCCACGTGATAACTCCGTTCATTCCCAGTCCCTGTGACATCCACTGCTGCAGAAGGGCCGCAAACTGGGTTTGCGGGCCAGTCAGATAGGCGACCGCCGCGACGCATTGATTCACCGTTGTTGGAGCGCCGGTGACAATCCGCGGACCCTGACCGAAGACGGCTGATACCGTCTGCATCCCCGCTTCCTGATTCTGAGTGCAGTCCACTTCCACGAGCAGATTCCCCTGCATCGGCGTTGCCCCTTTTGTGTAGCTGACAGTTGCCATGGCCAATTCGCTGCTTTGCTTCGGAGCCTGTACGTGGCGCGCTGACAAATTGGCATCGAACTGTTGCAGGTACTGCTGAGCGGCCGCATTCAATGCCGGTGGAACCGGAGCATCCGCGACATAGTTCACGTTCATTGTCTTCGCCAGATAGACCAGGAACTGCTGCGCGGTCATTGGTCCGTTGAGCGGCAGGCAGCCCTGTTGGGGCCAGAAGCTGAGCATGGGCCCTGTGCCCCACACCCACCCCATCGCAGGCATCAGCTCTGAAAGGCTCTGGCCGTCTGCACTGGTTGCCCGCCACACAGCGTATGGATACGTGGCGCAGTTGCCGCCCTGAAAGAGCGCGCTCTGGAACTTCCATCCAGCAGGAATCGTGACCGCGACGGCGTTCATGTTATTGAGCGTCGGGTCCTGAACGTAAGCAACCTGTGTTGCCGAAGACGGTGTGCTGCCCGCCCCGTCTCCAGCGCTTGCCGCTGATGTTGTCGGTGAGCTCTTGCAGCCCAAGAGAGCAAAAGCTGCAACCACGGTTGCGATTTGTGCTTTTCTGGTGATCATTGATCCTGACTTTCCTCTGCAGTGATGTACGTGGATTGTCTCGCGCTCGACGCTTGCCTTCCCAGCCGCACGCGGTACCGAGTCATTGAACCTGGAGCTTGTTATTAACTATGGGGAAGTCTTAGGCATCCTTCTTAGGCTGGCTGCTAAGAACTACGATTCCACATGCATCATTTCGTTTTGTCAAGCTAAATCGGGGGCGTGTACATAAACCGGGTGGTCGCCATATCTTTCCGGCCTCGTAGCCGCGAGCCTCGTTCATGTTTCCTTTGGTTGCCTCAATCAGCCGTTCAACCCACGCCGGCGTGGCGGCTGGCGCACACGCGCAGGAAAGCTACAAACCGAATGTGATCGGGCGAGTTTTGGGGTTCCGGGCGGGTCACAGGCAAACCGGACAGAATGCCTTTGTGTCTATGCGCGGCGACCGAGAGGCAACCGCAGATGCTTCGGCTTCGCTCAGCAGGACAGGCCTTTTGGGGAGTTCGGAGAGTATGACCGCCCTTTGCTCGATCGAATCATTGAGCTTCAGTGCGCCCGGATCTCAGGCTGAGACTGCCAGCTCGCGTTCGGCCGGTTCTTCAATATCCATGCTCAGGCTCAGCAGGGATTCCACCACATCGGCGGCGCTGTAGCTGTCGCGTCCCGGCGCCAGGTACTGGGCGACGGTATTCAGGTCGTCGCCTACGGTTACCAGCGCCGGCTCGACGGCCCCGTCCTTGCGCGCCTGGGCATGGCCGATGTTAGCCATCAGGGCGTTGCAAAGGCACTTGCGGCCCACCGTATCTTCAATCTTTCCGCCCTTGGCCAGGTAGTTTTCCACCGGCTCGGCAGAGCAGCGGTAACCAATCTTGCCTTCATCAACGGCGTACGGCTCGCGAAGATAACCCAGATCGCAAACCCGTTTGCGCTCCTGGTAGATGTTGAAGGCCGAAGAGGTGCCTTCAAGCAGCGCAACCTTGAATGGAAATCCCGTGGGCGAGGCCACCGGATCGGTAAACACTTCTCCGCTGCCGGTAACCGCCTGGGCCAGCAGCGTCTTCTTCAGGTCTGCGCGCAGGCCGGATTCCCGGCTGAATGCAAAGGCGGTTCCAACCTGCACGCCGGCCGCGCCCTGCTCCAGGGCCTCGCGCACCTTTTCGGCGTTGCCATAGCCGCCGGCCAGCCAGAAGGGAACGCCGAGCGCGCGCAGTTCCGCTATGTTGACGCGGTCCCGCTCGCCATAAACCGGTTCACCGGCGGCGTTGAGCTGAAGCTTGCCGCGCGGGGGCGCGTTGTGTCCGCCCGCCGTCGGGCTTTCGATCACCAATCCATCCACCCGGCCGCTGGCCCGCCGCAGCATGGTTGTGGCCAGCGTGTTTGAGGAGACGATGGCCAGGAACCTGGGCCGGTGCAGCACCGGCAACGGACCCTCCGCGTAGTCGGCCGGATTGAGGACCATCTGCGTGTCCTGACCCGGCAGCGCGCCCGTCACCTGCAGCTTGTACTCCGCGGCGTGGTGGGCCGCAAAAGCGTCCAGAACGCCGGGAATGTGCAGCGGAATGCCCGCGCCCATCAGCACATAGCCCACGCCCGCCAGCATCGCTCCGTAGATCGATGACAGGTGCGGCATCTGCACCTTCTCGAGGAAGTTGATTCCCACCGGATTCCTGTGGCCTTCCCTGGCCAGATAAACCTCGACAAAATTGCTCACCATGCACAGTTCGATCAGCTTGCGCGCGCTGTTCCGCTGGTGCACGGGTATGGCCGGATACGGCGTCCCAGCGGGCTTGCCGCCGGGGGTAAAGTACTCCTGCCAGATGCGCCTCGCCATGTCGGGAAAGGGAAATGCGTCCAGTCCACGGCGCATGTTGCCGCCCTGGTCGCCATCGGCGAGGCGGCGCACAAACAGGGAATCGAGCGCCGTTCCCGAAACCACGCCCAACTGGCCGAGTTTTGAGACAGCGTTAGCCAGGCGCCAATTGGAGACGCCGACTCCCATACCGCCCTGGATGATTTTGGGGAAGTCCACCATCTATAAATTGTTTCATAGATTCAGATAAATCCACAGGCTTTATGCGGGATTTGGCAACTCAAAGCCCAAATGTGAGCAATTTTGCTCAAAATGGGACACTTAGACGTGCCTTGCAAAACGGGATGGAACCGCGCTAGAGCTTTTCGCGCAGGAAGCTGATCACCTGGTCGGCCTGGACCACGCCCACCATGCGGCCCTGCGCATCCACTACCGGCAGCGCGTGCAGGTTGTATTTGTCGAACAATTCGGCCAGTTCATTCTGGTTCATGTCGGCCGGGCAGGAGAGAACGCGCGGCTCGGTAAGAACACTCAAGCGCGCCTCCGGCTGGGCCATCACCAGGCGGGCCAGCGGGATGGCGCCATGCAATACGCGCTTTTCATCCAGCAGGTAAATCTCGGTTACCGTCTCAGGGTCGCCGTCGAAGCTGCGCAGGGCCTGCACGGCCTGGGCTACCGTGGACTGCATTCCCAGGTAAACGAAGTCGGTGGTCATGCATCCGGCGGCCGAGTCCTCGTCGAACTCGAGCAACTCCTCGACTTCCTGGCGCTCCTCCGGCTCCATCTCCTCGAGGATGGCGTCGGACTGGTCTTCAGGCAGCTCGGCCAGCAGGTCGGCGGCGGCGCCGGGGTCCATCTCCTCGACGATGTCGGCGATCTTCTCTTCGTCCAGTCTTTCCAGCAGCGCCTTCTGGAGTTTGGGCTCGACCTCTTCCAGGGCGTCGGCGGCCACTTCTTCGTCGAGCGAGGCGAAGACGGCCTCGCGCTCGGCCGGAGCCAGGTCTTCCAGGATGTCCGCCAGTTCAGAGGGGTGCATGTCGGCCAGGCGCTCGTGCGCGATGCGCAGCTTGACGCGGCGCGCCGGGTCGACCTCGATCACATCGACAAAATGCCATGGAATAACCCGAGCGGGGAATTTGCGCGAGATGGCTTCAAGAGTGGCGCGCGGCAACACGCCTTTGAAAACCCGGCGAAAGGCTCCGCGCAATCCGATTTCGACCTCGGCAACGCGCAGCAGATGGGCCCCCCCATGGCCCATCCATTCCAGGTCGACATCGTTGACGCGGACCACCTTTCGGCCGTTAATGTCGATGATCTGGCGGTCCACCAGGTCCTGTTGGAGATAGAGATAATTGCCCTGGTCCTGGAGCGGAACCATGGCGCCGGAGGAGCGCAGCTCGAGCGTGCCGGCCGGGGTCTCCATCACGTCCTGGGAGGGGACGATGGCCAGCCCGGAGCGGGTTTTCAGCACCAGGCCGGCCACTTTGCCGGCGTCGGGTCCGGTAGCTACGGCAACGTCCTTGAGGCGGCCGCGCAGGTGGCCCTGTGAATCGGTCACCGGAGTGCCGAGCAGCGCGGTGAGGCTGACCCGGGCTGTGGTGCGAGGATGCATGAAGAAAGTGTATCCCCCTGCCGGCAAATTGCGCGCCGGGGCGCATCCGGATGGGCACTGCGCCGGATCGGAGAACCGCTCTACTGAACCCGCAGCTCGGTGGTCAGTTGGATGTCGGCGGACGAATTGCCGATCATCACGCGAACCGCTTCAGCCTCAACCCGGAATCCCGGCAGTTTTTCGTCCCACCAGGCCAGGCTTGAAGCCTGCAGCGGAATCTCGACGGTCCTGGTTTCGCCGGGCTTGACGCTGACTCTCTTGAAGCCTTTCAGCTCTTCCTGCGGACGCACCACCTTCGAGCCAAGGTGCTTTACGTAGAGCTGCACCACCGCATCGCCGGCCTGGCTGCCCGTATTCGTCACGTCGACGCTGACCGTGACCGAGCCGTCTTTTGCCAGCTTCGAGGAGCCGGCGCGGAGATTGGAGTACTTGAAGGTCGTATAGCTCAGCCCGTAGCCGAAGGGGTAGAGCGGCTGGCCTTTGAAGTACATGTAGGTGCGCCCGTCGCGGATGTTGTAGTCCATCATGGGCGGCAACTGATCGATGGACTTCGGCCAGGTCACCACCAAATGGCCGCCGGGGTTGTAGTCGCCAAAAAGAACCTGGGCCAGCGCCGTACCCTCGTCCTGCGAGGAGTGGGCCATGTGCAGGATGGCGGGAACGTGAGCCTGGCTCCAGTTGATGGCGAAGGGGAAGCTGGAGACCAGGACGACAACGGTCTTGGGATTGAGGGCATAGACCTGCTTCACCAGTTGCTCCTGGGCAAGGTCGATGCTTTCGCGGTCGCGGCCTTCGCGTCCGTCGCTGGGCGCGGTGCAGGCCAGGGTCCCGCCGCCATCCGCTGTGTCGTGCCAATCGTGCGCCATGTCGGGGCCGCAGGTGGGGTCGTTGCCGATCACCACCACCGCAACGTCTGAAGCCTTGGCCGCATTGATGGCGGCATTGCCAAGTTCGTCGGCAGCGTAGTTCACCTTGACGCCCGGACCCACTGCATCCGTAATTGCCTTGAGCGGCGTAACCGCATAGGGCGGCGTGCCGCCGTACCAGTCCCAGTGGACCGAGTCGGCCAGCGGCCCGATAACGGCGATCGACTTGATGGCGTCCTTTTTCAGGGGCAAAAATGCGTTCTCGTTCTTGAGCAGCACCACCGATTCGAGCGCCATCTGTTTCGAGACGGAGCGATCTTTCTCAGTGTTCCAGGGCTCAGGAGAATCCTTGATCTTCGCGTAGGGAACCATCTCCGGCGGGTCGAGCAAGCCCAGGCGGATGGTGATCCGGAACTTGGGACGGAGCAGTGCATCGATCTCCGCCTCGGTGATGGAACCGTCTTTCAGGGCCGCTTTGGCTTCGTCCTGGAACCTGTCGAGGAACTGGTTGATGCCGGCTTTGAGGCAGGCAACCACCGCGGCCTTCTGATCGGGATATAGATGGCGCGGGTTGACCAGCAGGTGGACGGCGCCTCCATCGCTGGAGATCACCTCGACGCCCCATTGCTCGCGGACAATGCTCCTGAGGATTGGATTGACGGCCATGGCGGCGCCGTTCCAGGCGTTGTATGAAGCCATGACGGCCTTGGCGCCGCCATCGAGAAAGCCCATCCGGAAGGGCACCGAATAGTATTCCCAAAACAGCCGCTGGTCGAAATCGGACGATGAACTGGTGCGAAAATTCTCGTTGCTGTTGGCCAGAAAGTGCTTGAGCAGCGCGGCCGCCTGCCAGTACTTCGGATCGTCGCCCTGCAGGCCCTTGATAAATGCGGTGACCATGGTTCCGTTGAAGAACGGATCCTCTCCGTAAACTTCTTCGCTGCGGCCCCAGCGGGGATCGCGGGCCAGATCGGATTGCGGTCCCCACAGCATGAGCATCTGGCGGTCGTACTTTGCGGTTTGGGTGATGAACCTGGCCTCATAGCCCTCCACGCCCCCCGCCTGCCGAACCAAGTCGGGATCCCACGATTCACCCATCCCCGGAGGCTGCGGAAACTGCGTGGTCGTAATGGCCTGGCGCCTGCCATGGGACTCGCGCTGGACGACTCCATGGATGCCCTCGGAGCTGCCGTAGCTCATCACGCCAAGCCGGGGCACGCCGGTGTTGGTGCTCAGGCAGTTGACCTTCTCCTCGACGGTCATCAGGGAGAGCAAGTTGTCGATTCTCTTCTCCGTCGGCAGCGCCGGATCGTTGAAGGGATAGCGAGGCTGCTGGGCGTAAACCGGAACGAGCGCCGCGGCGAACCCTGCGACCAGAAGACAGACGAGAGGGGCAAAGCGCTTTTTCATCATGGCGGTCACCGAATCGGCTTTCTCGGCAGTGGCGCCGGCGCGGCATTAGCCCGCACGGCGCAATGCCGGTTTGCAAACGCAGAAAGGCTATCACGTCCGCCGGCGCCCATCGCAGCGAGATTCGCGATTTGAAGCCGGGAATGGCGATTCGCGGGACCGACCGGATTGTGCGCAAGCCGGGACAGGGCGGAATGGGGTCGGTCTACGAGGCGGCCTGTCACGATCTCAAGACGACGCAATCTCCGACAGGAGAAATCAAATAGAGCATCCCGCTTGACACAATTCCTCATCAAACCTGAAACTGCCAGCAAGGTCGGCGAGGGAAGGCGGGGGTGGGTTTCTCCTGCCCGACCCTGAAAAGGCGGAATAGGAACCCGGTGAACGCACCTTGTCCAGGACGGCGAAGTTTCCGGCTGAGCTCGACCATGGAGAGCGTCTGCGAAGCCGAGGCGGCCGCCGACAGGCTGGCCGCCGACGCGGGCCTGGATGAAGACGAACGATTCCACGTGACCATGGCGGTGCGCGAGGCGATGGTCAACGCGGTGCTCCACGGCAACGAGTACGATCCGGCCAGAAAGATCGCGGTGGGCTTTGAGAACACCGGCAAGGACCTCGTGTTTACCATCGCGGACGAGGGCCGGGGCTTCAATCCGGAGACGCTGCCCGACCCCCTGGCCAAGGAGAATCTGCTTCGCGGCACAGGCCGCGGCATCTTCCTTATCCGTTCGCTCATGGATGAGGTACACTTTCGTCAACTGCATCCCGGGACCGAATTGACGCTGGTGAAGCATCTGGCGGCGGCGGGCAAAAAAACCTGATGGGCCGGCACGGGAGCGCGAACGAACTGGGGAAACAGCTTCGCGCCGCGGCTGCCGCCCGCGATCGACCCGATTGCTCCGATTGCCCGGTTGACAAGGTTTTTCAACAGATCGGCACTGCAAAAGTGCTATAACGGTAGTACCAACAAGGAGGAAATTCCGTGGCACTTACTATTGCTTCCCGTGAAGTGGACGGCGTCACCGTTCTGGACCTTAGCGGGCGGATCACCCTGGGCGAGGGCAGTGTGCAGTTGCGCGATGCCATTCGCGACCTGATCAGCAAAGGGCAGAAAAACATCCTGCTCAATCTGGGAGATGTGAACTATATCGATAGCTCGGGGTTGGGTGAGTTGGTAAGCGCCTATACCACGGCCAAGAATCAGGGCGCCGCGCTCAAGCTGCTCAAGCTGACCAAGAAGGTTCACGATCTGCTTCAGTTGACCAAGCTCTACACAGTTTTCGACATCAGCGACGACGAAGCCAGCGCCATCGCTTCATTCAAGTAGGCGATTGCCGGCAGCATCCGGACCGCAATTCAGAGAGGCCATCCCGCGCCGCGGAATGGCCTTTCCTGCGTGTGCGCGATCCTCTAGAAACTCACTGCCGGAACGCTCTGCGCGGCCGGGCTGGCCGTGAAGTAGGCGGTGTTGTTGTGGTAGCCCGCGATGCCCGCCCAGATGTTGTTGGGGAACTGCAGTATGAAGGTGTTGTAGTCCTGCAACGCGTCGTTATAGCGCTTGCGGGCCACGCTGATGCGGTTCTCGGTGCCGGCCAGCTCGTCCTGCAGGCGCATGAACTGGTCGCTCGAACGCAGTTGCGGATAGTTCTCGGTGAGCATCAGCAGGCGGCCCAGCGCGGAGTCCAACTGCCCGTTGGCGGCGATCTTCGCTGCCGGGCCCTGCGCGTTCAACATGCCGGCGCGGGCATTGGCGATGTCGCCGAATACAGTGCTCTCCTCCTTGGTGAACCCCTTCACTGTCGCCACCAGGTTGGGAATCAGGTCGGCGCGCCGCTCCAACTGCACATCGACCTCAGACCACGCGGCTTTCACATTCTGATCTTTGGCCACCATCTGGTTCCTGGCGCTTATATAGCTGCCAAAGACCATGAGAACAACCAGAACCAGAACGCCCAAAACTGCCAGTGTAATGCCAAGTCCCTTGCTCATACCGTATTTCTCTCCTCCGGCCTCCGCTTGAGGGAAGCCACTTCTTGAAACAGCTTTTAGCCTTCAGCTTTCAGCTTGTCCTGGGCAAATCCAAACTGCGACGCGGAGGCTGGAAACTGAAAGCTGAAACATTACCAGCTTCCGCCGGCGCCGCCGCCGCCGAATCCTCCGCCGCCAAACCCGCCGAAGCCGCCACCCCCGCCGCCGCCGCCAAATCCTCCTCCGCCGAACCCTCCACCCCCGCCCCAGCCGCGGCCGGAACCGCCGCCGAACAAGCTGGAAAACAGGCCATAACCCAGAAGCATCCGAAAAATGGACCCGCCGCCAAAGAAGATGAGCAGGAAGATCAGCAGGATCAGCTTGCCCAGCGCCGGGCTGTGGCGCTCCTGGGGCTCCGGCTCCGCGGCCGGAGCGGGCGTGTTGGTCAGCGTGACCCCGGCGTCGGCGGCGATCACCTGCGCCACCTGGCCCACGGCCAGGGTTACCGCAGAGTCGTAGTCGTTGGAGCGCAGATAGGGAACCATCTCGCGCCCGATGTCGCCCACCTTGGCGTCGTTCAGGATTCCTTCCAGGCCGTATCCCACATCGATGCGGTACTTGTGGTCGCCCACGGCCAGCAGCACCAGCACGCCCTTATCCGAGCCCTTCTTGCCAATCTTCCACTTGTCTTCAAGCTGGTTGGCGTAGTCGGCCGCGTCGTCCCCGTTCATGGTCTGGACGGTGACCACGGCAATCTGCGCATTGGCCTGGGAGTGGTCGAGCTGCCCGCAGATCGAGTCCAACTGTGTAATCGCCTCAGGCGAAAGCACGTGCGCGTAGTCGCTCACGTAGTCGGTGGGTTTGGGCAGGCTGTCTACGCTCTGGGCATGGAACGGGAGGGCGAAAAACAGGAAAAGAACTGCCGGGAGCAGCCGGAAAGCGGTCGTTTGTGCGCGCCGAAAGCCCTTCATCCCTTTCAATTGTACGCGGCTGGCAAGCGGACGGTTCCCAGCGGCGCCGGACGCCGGTCAATGAGTCGTCAGCGGGATCTTCAGGGAAGCAGATGCGGCGCTGCCATCCCGATGAATTCCCGCGGAGAAATAACCTTGGTCCCTTTCCAGAATCTGGGAAAGTGCCGCAGATTGCCCGTGATCAGGTAATCCGCGCGGGCGGCGTCCGCGCATTCGATAAACCGGTTGTCGTCCGGGTCGCCTGTCACCTCAAGGCTGTACCGGGGAACAATGAGGGTGCTGCGATTCCTGATCAGCTGGAGAAGTTGCTGGCGCAAACCCCTGCGGATGCGAAGCTCGGGCCGGGCAAGCACATCGGAGTATTCATCCAGGATGGACTGCGAAACATAAAGGCGCGCCGGCCTGGTCATGGCAATCAGAAAAACCGTGTGCTGGAGGCTTTCCGGCTTGAGCGCCGCGGAAACCAGTACATTAGTATCCACCACCAGCCGCAAGGCTAGCATGCGCTCTTCTTCTTTTGCGCCCTCGCCGCCCTGATGACCTGATCGATCTGCCGCGAGGTCAGCTTGTTTGTGCCCTTCCGTTCCGACTCCTCGCCGATGATTCTCAGGACTTCGGGCTCAGGAGCCGCAAGTTTCACGTAGTCGCGGAGACTCAGGAGCACGGCTCTGGGCGTGCCGCGCTTCTCAATCACCAGCGACCGGCGCTCGCCTTCCACATGGTTCAGGAGCCTTCCGAAATTTGCGCGCGCACGCAGGGCAGAGACTACCATTACCCTGCCTCCGGTTGCCGATGCCGTCATGAACTCTTCACTCCAATACTCTGAACTGTACAGTTTGTTGGCTTAGGAGTCAACTGAGCCGCTACACTGGTAAGGACATGAGCCAGAATCAGATTCCCTCGCCCCCCATCGCCCGCAAACAGCACACCGAAACCCGCCTGCACGGAGTGCTCCTGGCCGACGACTACGCCTGGCTGCGCGACAGGCAGAATCCCGAAGTGACCGCGTATCTGGAGGCGGAAAACGCCTACGCCGAAGCCATCATGGCGCCGCTGGGCGGCCTGCGCGAACAGCTCTACCAGGAGATGCTCTCGCACATTAAGCAGACCGACGTCTCCGTCCCCTACCGCGACGGCGCCTGGTGGTATTACACCCGCACCGAAGAGGGTCTCCAGTACGCAATCCACTGCCGCAAGCGGGGGGATGCCACCGGGCCGGAAAAGGATGCGGCTGAACAAGTCATTCTCGACGGCAACGAGTTGGCCAGGGGCCATGCCTTTTTTTCTATCGGCGCTACCGACATCACCGACGACGGCCGCTGGCTGGCCTACACTACCGACACCACCGGCTTCCGCCAGTACACGCTACGCATCAAAGATCTCGAAACCGGCGAGACCTTGCCCGGTGAAGTGGAGCGGGTGGGCTCCGTAGTGTGGGCAGCAGACAATCGCACTCTGTTTTACACCGTCGAGGACGAGCAGCAGAAGCGCCAGTTCCAGCTGTGGCGGGCCTGCGGCCGGCAACTTTCTGGAGCAGTTCTGATCCACCAGGAGAACGACGAGCGCTTCAACCTTGGCGCCGGGCGCACGCGCGACGGCAAATTCCTGGTGCTGGAATCGGCCAGCCACACCACCACCGAGTCGTGGGTCCTGGCCGCGGACCAGCCCGGCGGCAGCTTTACGCTCATCGCTGCCCGCGACGACGAGCACGAGTATTCCATCGACCACCGCAACGGCCTGTGGTTCATCCGCAGCAACGATCGCGGCCGCAACTTCCGCCTGGTCACCGCACCTGTCGAGACGCCGGGCCGCGAACACTGGACCGAACGCATTCCGCACCGCGACGCCGTGATGCTCGAGGAGGTGGATCTCTTCGCCGGATTCTTTGTGGCCTGCGAGCGCGAGGACGGATTGCCGCGGCTGCGCTTGTGGCGCTTCGACGGCGACACTCCCCAAGCCGCACCGGCCGGCGAGATT
>Ga0326727_10013218_pt1 | contig 18454 bp, 16 predicted proteins | sample MB2enrmetagenome_FD_207643 | JGI IMG/M metagenome (GOLD analysis project Ga0326727, IMG submission 207643) | Lab enriched peat soil microbial communities from McLean, Ithaca, NY, United States - MB29MY | ecosystem: Environmental > Terrestrial > Soil > Wetlands > Peat | place: USA: New York...
TCTATCGTATCAAAGATCCGAAGATCGTTGCGCTTCTTTTTTCATCGGGCAAGATCATTTTAACTGGCGGAAAAAATCTTAACGATATTAAGAAAGGGCTTGATTTTCTGGAGCAAAAACTTGAAAGTATTATGTGACTTCTAAAGGTATAGTTACATCATTTTTATCGGGTTCATGGGGGACTAGGTGTAGAATTCATCCTTCTCATGGATTTTTATGCTGGGTGCCGCACTACGTGGAGATTTTGATTACAGATACTAATGGCTGGCATGAGGACAAACTGCTATTACCATCGTAATGAATTTTATTCAGGTTTGGATAAAAAATCGCCTTGATTTATTGGGCTTATAAAGATGCGAAGTGATAACTTTGATATCCGAATGGTCCATGGGAAGTATCAGAACAAGAAGATCCTCTCGGAGCAATTCAATGCGGGCTATTTAGAATTAAAACTTTTCTGCACGATAGTTTTTCTCTCATACGTTTCATATCGGAACGGCGTTGAGGTTAAAAATATTTATCGTAGTATTTTCCATCCGCGTTCTTTTTAGTGATGAGAGTTTCTCCAAGATGGTTCAGACATTTCTTTAATAAATTCTATAGAACCGTCGAAAGAAGAGATTCTAAATTCTGGTTATAAAAAACATGATAACTACATCGCCTTGACCGCCTCTATTTCAAATTGGTGACGGTCTTTGCCGCAGCAAGATTCCTTCAAATCTGGCTTCAGTATTTGCATTCTGCAGAATTCATATGCCCTAGATTATCAAAACCGCTCCCTAGGTTCCACGCAGACACTAGCAGTCAATGAGATTAGTATGCCCCTTGATTAGTGACTACGTTGACCGGTGTCCATGTCGGCGTTGTCGTAGTAACAAAAACGGGAAGATTGGCCCGTATCTGGTCCCAGTATTTGCATTCTGCAAACGTCATATTCTTTGGATTGTCAAAATTTCCTATTGGTTTTACCCAGATCCCGACATTCGCTGTAACCAGATTGCCTCTAAATTGGATCACCATATCATCGGAATTAAAGACTTTGAATGTCCTGCTGGTATAAACGGGATACCCCATTTCCGTCCCAAAGCCATCCTGAAGATAAATAGTTCCAGTCGTTTTATTCATGACCGTAATCTCGAACCAAGAATCCGGACTGTATGTGGAATACTGGATGGTCTGATAATTGCCTCCACCACTTGGAGATTCTGCATATTTGTTGACCGTAACATTCGTAGGTATGACGGTGTAATTGATGTACATAGGTGGATTTTTCAGATTGAACTCGACTGCAGTCGCGTTAGATAAATAATATTGCGTATTCAAGTAAACTAGACAGGAGAGATCTGCGGCAACCGGCGTTGCGGTCGTGAAATTGCTGTACCACATCGTAGGGGGAGGTGATTCCGTAGGAACTGTTGTCAGGAATGGTGTAACTTCCGTAAGATAGCTGAGGGGGGATGTCGTTGGTTTGATGGTCGTAGGTGAGGTCGTGGGATTATGATGGCTGCTTCCAGGTGATATAGTTGTTGACGTTCCCTTCGGAGGCGTAATGCACCCGGCAGTTGCCAGAATAAAAATAATGAGGATGCCAGCGCTAATTATATACTTATTGTTTTTCATCATTGGAATGTACTGTGATCACTTTTATTTAATTATATAATAAATGAGTTGATGGTATGTATATCCGTCAATCCGTTCTCTCGCTGTCTTTCGACGAACCACTATACCTGATATCATGGATATGGAAAACAATGATAACGGTATTTAATTCTTCTTCCACCCATATGCTATCACATTCCAAAATTATAGTTAAAAAGAATACATAACCAATAACTTCAAAAAAATTATCAGTATTTTTCACGGACATTCAAGCTGATTCATCGTATGTTTCCCCTTTGCCGATTTCTATATATGCTATTAATGATCGGTACATGCCTGGCCGCACCGGTTCTTGCCGATATAAAATACACGCAGGGGCATCCGGCAATGCCACGGTTCTGGGTGCCCAGGCACGGATCGTTGCGTCCACGCCTTTCGCAAGTACCAACGATATATCCTATCTCGGCGACCTTGGTCCCGGGCAATCGGCGGTCGCATCGTTCAGCCTCAATGTTGCACAGGGTGCGACTATCAAGATGTACGGGCTGGATTCGGAGATCCGCTACCGGGACCAACTCGATACTAACTATATCTCCGATATCATGAAGGTGCCGGTCGACGTGAAAATGCCGACCGGTATCACCGGGATCATCACGAACCCGGTCGACCTCACTATCATCGTCGCCTGCATCATCGGTGCTGTTTATGTGGCGTATCACTTCCGCAGGAAGAGATAATCCTTAGTTTTTACACGACTCAAACGGAATAATCCAAAGTTGCAGTATGGACACCGGCAAGATCCAGAGTATTGCGGATAAAATGATCGTATATATCCAAGGCATGAGGTGCTGACCAGTGGTCATCTTGCTTTGCCATTGAGGTACTATTATCTCCATTTACGCCAGACCATTGGAAGATGATGATTCCACGCCTTGTCATCGCTGGCACGCACAGCGGATGCGGGAAAACAACGGTCGCAAGTGGCATCATGTCGGCACTCACGGCCCGGGGACTGATCGTTCAGCCCTTTAAGGTAGGCCCTGATTTTATCGATCCGTCCCACCATACGCTCATCTGCCATAGAGCGTGTAGAAACCTTGATCCCTTTATGATGGGTGAGGATGGGGTGCTAGATACCTTTCTGAAGTCATGCGAAGGAGCCGACATCTCGATCATTGAGGGAGTTATGGGGATGTATGATGGCGTAGATGGATCTGACTGTGCGAGTACTGCCCATGTGGCCCGTCTCCTTCATGCACCAATCGTACTGGTAGTTGACGTCGCAGGGATGTCGCGCAGCGTCCATGCACTCATTGGCGGCTATCGTGAATTCGATCCCTCCCTTGGGATTGCCGGTATCATTTTTAACAAGGTCGGCAGCAGACGGCACAGGCAAATGATTGAGTCCTCGCTGGTAGCCGAAGCATTCGGCTGGATCCCGCGACGGGATGATATCGCCCTCAAGAGCCGGCACCTTGGTCTTGTCATGGCCCATGAATCGATAGCTCTTGCCGAGGCCGGTGCGGTCATTGAGGAGCATTGTGATGTCGCAAAACTTGTTGCGGCTGCTCGTGCAGCTCCGCCTCTGTGTCCCTTAAATAAACCCTCTTTTGTAAAAAGATCTGCTCCCTTGGTGACCCTTGGCGTTGCCATGGATGCGGCCTTCTGTTTCTATTACCAGGATAACCTCGATCGTCTCCGTGCTTATGGTGCGGATATTATTTTTTTTTCACCGCTTGAGGATAGCATTCCCGCTGTAGATGGGTTGTATCTGGGCGGGGGATATCCTGAGCTCCATCTTGCCGGACTCGAAGCCGCGGAGTCAACCAAAACCCTTGGGCTGCTGGTCGATGAGGGATTACCGGTATATGCGGAGTGCGGGGGACTGATGTATCTTTTGCAGGCAATCACCGCGGACAGAACCTATCGGATGTGCAACATTCTACCGGCAGAAGCCGAGATGACAAAAAAGATCCAGGCACTTGGCTACGTAAAGGGGAAAAGTCGTAGTAACACTTCATTTATCCCGGTTCCCATTATGATCACCGGGCATGAGTTCCATTATTCCCACATAGTCGCGGAACGAGATGCACGCTATGCATTCCGGCTCTCACGCGGGAAAGGGATTGATAATGGCCAGGATGGGCTCTGGATTAATCACGCATTGGGTTCATATACCCACCAGTATTTCACGAACCGATTTGCCGAGGCATTCGTAAAAGCTGCATTGCGATATAAAAACCGATAAAAGATTTGGGGTATAGTCCTTATTAAACCACTAAGATAAAATATGAACTCCAACGTAAAAATAGGATAAAAAACGTGACTCACAACTGATTGAAAAAAAAAGTGCATCAACTTTTGATTAAGTTGATTTTTGGCTAGGCAAGAATATTCAGCCTATCACAATGGTGGGGGCGCCACATCGGTGGGGGCGGGCCGCTGGCAAAGCCCCCAGGAGTGCCCGATGAACTCGTTTTCAAAAAATATTACAGGTAAAATTGGTGGTCAGAATGGGACTATACCCTTTTTTAATTTGTGCCTGGTTGCGGAGATCCTGATATTGATACGATTATCCTTTTTCAGATTTCAATGACTCTTAACCCAGAAGCAGCCCCCTGAAGACCTGTAGAAAAATAAGCCCGTAAAACGCCCGGATTGGCAAACGGACAGGGGTCAAAAAACTCCAGTAGAAACGATGGTGACACCGACGGAGAATATCGATATAATCGACTATTTTCAGAAAATACGCATTTTAATCAGGAAAAAATCGGCCAATTTAGCGGCCCTGCAGCAGGCACCGAAAATAGGATGTGATTTAGATCGATCTGAGGGGAGATCGGCCGCTGGAAGGCCAATAACAGCCTCTGGTAAAGGGGTGCGGAGAACCACGTTTTAATCGGTTATTTTGGGGAAAAAAGCGATTATATCGGTTTTTACCCCACCACAGGTTTGAGCAGTCTCCTCAATCATGTGATTTGAAGAGTTTTTTTGAGAAATTATCAGAAACTTTGCTGGATTTTTTCAAAGTTGCCGGAAATTCTGGTAACATCTTTTCCAGAATGTTTGAAAAACGTTCCGGATTTTTTTTGGAATAGCCGCATTTTTTTGAATTTTTTTCAATATGTGCAGCAACCTTTCCGAACTTTTTTTGAAATTGCCGGCATTACTTCATACGGATGGAAATAGCAGAGAGCCAGATGTACCTCCCCTCTTTTTTAATATGTCCCATAACATTTCCGGACTTTTTTAAAAAACAGTCGACAACCTTCCCGGCCGTATTTGCAGATTTTTTAATTGTGGCACTCTACAATTAAACGAATTATCAAATTGTTGAAACAAGAAGTTTAGTGGTTGGAATGTGACTATCCCCATTCTTTTTATCTCATAGTGAAACTGTGCCATCACATTCATGGTTGATGGGATGAAATCTTCTGTGACGATAACTATGCGGAGTGATGATGTTAAAACCGGATATCAGCGGGCACCGAATCGTTCGCTGCTGCGATCGCTCGGGTTGACTGAGAACGAGATGCACCTCCCGTTCATCGGTATCGCCAATGCTTACAACACCATCGTGCCCGGCCATACCCATCTCCGGCAGCTTTCCGATAAAGTCCGTGAAGGTATCATTGCTGCCGGCGGTGTCCCGTTCGAGTTCGGGGTGATCGGCATCTGTGACGGCATCGCGATGGGACATGATGGTATGCGGTACTCTCTCCCTTCACGTGAGAATATCGCAGATTCCATCGAGCTGATGGTACAGGCACACCGCTTCGATGGGTTGGTCTGTGTAGGCACATGTGACAAGATTGTCCCCGGAATGCTGATGGCCACAGTACGGACTAATATCCCTTCAGTAGTCGTTACCGGGGGGCCGATGCTGTCGGGATATCTTAATGGCAAGGATCTCTCCCTTATCGATGTATTTGAAGGCGTGGGAAAGGTTGCTGCCGGTCGCATGAGCAAAGAGGCGCTCTGTGAGCTTGAATCCTGTGCGATGCCGGGCTGCGGGAGTTGTCAGGGTCTCTATACAGCAAATACCATGGCGTGCATGACCGAGGCGATAGGTATGTCTCTCTCAGGTTGTGCGGCAATTCCTGCTGTTGAAAGTGCAAAACTGCGCATTGCCAGGGAAAGCGGCGAGGTGGTGATTAACCTCGTAAAAAAGGGAATAACGCCCCGGGATATCATCACAGCAGAAAGCCTGAAGAACGCGATCTGTGTTGATATGGCACTTGGAGGCTCGACCAATACCGTTCTGCACCTGATGGCTGTTGCAACTGAGGCCAAAGTCCCCCTTGACCTCAATGACTTCAATCGCATTGCAGATCGGATCCCGCATATCTGTAATATGCAGCCGTTTGGTCCGCACTCCATGCAAGACCTGTACCGGGCCGGAGGTATACCAGCTGTCATGAAGCGTCTCGTGAAATATCTTGAGGATTCCACGACGGTCTCGGGAATGACCATTCATCAGATTGCAAAGGCAGCAGCTATAAGGAACGAAGAGATCATCAGGAGTACTCGGAAACCTGTCAATGCGGCCGGTGGGCTCAGGATCCTTTTTGGCTCACTTGCCCCGGATGGTGCTGTTGTGAAATGTGCTGCGGTACCGCCGGAGATGTGGAAGCATTCAGGTCCGGCCCAAGTATTTGATGGTGAACAACCGGCTATGAATGCGATCCTCTCCGGAAAAATACAGGAAGGAGATATTCTGGTAATCCGGAATGAGGGCCCAAAGGGTGCGCCCGGTATGCCGGAGATGTTATCGCCAACATCGGCGCTCGTAGGACTGGGATATCAGAAGGTTGTTTTAATCACCGACGGACGATTTTCGGGAGGTACCCGCGGGCCATGTATCGGTCACGTGGCCCCTGAGGCCGCTGTCGGGGGACCAATCGCATTGGTGAATGACGGTGACCAGATCTCTGTCGATCTTTTTAAAAAGAAGGTCGATCTGCAGGTCAATGCCACGACGCTTGCAACAAGGAAGAAAAACTGGAAACCCCTCAAAAAACAGCTGACCGGTATACTTGCCCGGTACGCAAAGACAGTTGAACAGGCTCATCTCGGTGCAGTACAGCGATAGGAAAAAAAATTCACTTATCATTTTTCCATGGAACCTTAATCTCATCCCGAATTTTTAGGCATATCTGCATATACCAATGATGAATAATTTTTATAGAGGACATCAACTCGCGAAATTAAAATTACCTGAAATTTGATATTTCAATTGGGGTAAATAAGGGGTTCTTGTTATTCAAAGTTTTTTATCGTTAATTCAAAGGCAAAAGTGAGATAACTTGAAATTTTAATGCCTGAAATATCGTACACCGGTAAAAATCATTGCCATGTTCATACGGTTCGCAGTCTCTATCACTTCCTTGTCCCGGATGGACCCGCCGGGCTGGACGAGCGCGGTCGCTCCTGCTTTTGCAGCGACTTCAAGCGTGTCAGGAAATGGAAGGAACGCATCAGATGCGACTGCTGATCCGATAAGGGGAGCACACGCCTTCCCTATCGCAATCTTCGCAGCGTCAACCCGGCTCATCTGTCCTGCCCCGATACCTAATGTCCGTTTCTTATCTGCAAAAATGATCGCATTGCTTCTGGTGTGCTTGCATACTTTCCAGGCGAGCTGGAGCGCCTGCATCTCGTCAGTCGTAGGATCGCGGTCGGTGATAACTTCCCAATTCTCCCGGTATGGCGGCGTCCTCTGAACGAGAACTCCCCCATCTATTGTCCGGATCTCGTCAGCAGGCACTCGTTCCGGGAGAACGAGAACCCGCATATTCTCTTTTTTTCTCATTACAACAAGCGATCTTGCATCAAATGAAGGAGCGGCCACAACTTCGACAAATGTGGATGTAATCTCTTCAGCAAGCTCGCTGCCGATATCCCGGTTCAACAGAACAACCGATCCGTACGCGGATACCGGGTCAACTGCCCGCGCCGTCAGGTAGGCATCACGGAGATCACTCCCGATGGAAACGCCACAGGGATTGTTATGCTTAACGATCACTGCTGCCGGCTCTTCAAACTCCCGTACAAGTGCGGCGCCGGCATGGAGATCCAAATAATTGTTGTACGACATCTGCCTCCCCTGAATCGGCTCTGATCCGGCAATGCCGCCAGCACCATAAACAGCCGCCTGTTGATGGGGGTTCTCACCGTACCGCAGAGTCCGGCCATGGGTAAATCGGATGAAAAATGTGGGAGGGAAGGCAGCATCAAGGGTATAGAGATAATTACTGATGGCTGCATCGTAAGCCGCTGTACGGGCAAAGGCCTTCTTGGCAAGCTCCAGCCGCTGGGTGTCCGTAAATCCCCCGCCATTAATCGTATCGATGACCCCCGGGTAATCGTCAGGATCGACAACCACGGCAACATCTTTAAAATTTTTTGCAGCGGCCCGGATCATCGCGGGGCCACCGATGTCAATATATTCAATGAGGGTGTCCAAGCCGAGAGATTGCCGGGACATCTTCTCAAAGGGATAAAGATTAACAACCAGCAGGTCGATCCTGTCAATCCCGTATTTTGCCATCACTGCGTCGTCGATCTGCCGTCTTCCCAAAAGCCCCCCATGTACCTTAGGATGGAGCGTCTTTACCCGCCCCCCCATCATTTCCGGAAAACCCGTGTAGCTGGAGACTTCGGTAAACTTCACGCCAGCTTCTGCCAGGGCCTTACCGGTACCTCCGGAACTCATGATATTGTATTTTTGTCGGATCAATGCCTGTGCAAGTCGGATAATACCGGTTTTATCCCAGACCGAGAGAAGTGCCCACTTCATATTTTATTTTATGCGGACAGAGCTCAAAAAGGGTATGCAGGTTGAAACACGTGTATAAATATTGGCAGGTTTTTTCAGTGAGAAAATGGTAAAAACGTCTCAGAATAATCATTTTTTCCATATATTTCTGATAAATCAATCCGAATCATTACGCATTATCAAATGAAAAACTGATATTCCATATTTCATATTTGAACTGAGTAACTATCTTTAATGATGCAGTCGCCATCGATAGTGTATACCAGATCTTATATAGAACCACAATGCAATAGATAATGAATTATCGAACAAAGGATGCACCATGGAGCACCAGAATAATGAAGTCGTCCCCGACAAAGGATCATCAGCTCCGGAACAACCTGAATCATTATCGCTGGCTGCTGAAGCCGAAGAGCAGAAAAAACGGTACGATGATCTGAATGATCGGTTCCTCCGGCTTGCAGCCGATTTGGATAATTTCCGAAAGCGTACTGCGCGTGAACAGGAGGGTCTTGCCCAGCGTGCGAATGAACGTTTTGCAGTTGATATTCTCGAAGTCGCTGACAATATCGAGCGTGCATTAAGGGCAGATAATGACCATCTCCGGGAAGGGATGGAACAGATCCGCCGTCTGCTTATGGAGATCCTTGCACGGTACGGCATCACTCCCGTAGAAGCATTAAAAACCTCATTCAATCCCGCAGAACATGAAGCCGTTGTTCATGTTCCATCGGCTGAAGCCGAAGGAACGATAGTAGATGTTGTATCCCGCGGGTATCGTATGCATGGAAAAATTATTCGCTATGCAAAAGTTGCGGTCTCAAAAGGAAATGAAGAGAAACAAACAGAGGAATGACACATGGCAAAAGAAAAAGTATTGGGAATCGATCTGGGAACCACATTCTCCTGCATGTCCATCATGGAGGCGGGCAAACCGATAGTTATTCCCAACAGTGAAGGAGGACGGATCACCCCATCAGTTGTCGCTTTCACTAAGGACGGTGAGCGTCTGGTTGGGAGTCTCGCAAAGCGACAGGCAATCACCAATCCCCAGCGCACCATCCAGTCCATCAAGCGTAAGATGGGAACAACAGAAAAAGCAAAAATTGACGATAAAGAATATACGCCACAGGAAATCTCTGCGATGATCCTCCAGAAAATGAAAACGGACGCGGAGGCCTACCTTGGTGAGAAGATCACCAAGGCAGTTATTACCGTCCCGGCATATTTCAACGACGCACAGAGACAGGGGACAAAGGATGCAGGAAAGATTGCCGGGCTCGAGGTGTTGCGCATCATCAATGAACCGACGGCAAGTGCACTCGCGTACGGGATCGACAAGGAACAGGACGCCACGGTTCTTGTCTACGATCTGGGCGGCGGCACATTCGATGTCTCGATCCTCACGCTTGGCGACGGCGTCTTCGAAGTGAAGGCCACGGCAGGAAACAACCGACTCGGCGGGGACGATTTTGATCAGCGGGTGACGGACTATTTAGTTGAAGAATTCCGAAAAAAAGAGGGCATCGACCTGAGGAATGATCCGTATGCAATGCAGCGGCTGCGGGACGCATCGGAAAATGCAAAGATCGAACTCTCCCAGCGCCAGACCACGGATATCAATCTGCCATACATTACGACAGATAAGAGCGGCCCGAAATTCCTCAATGTCGACCTGACCCGGGCAAAGCTCGAGCAGCTGATCGGGGATCTGGTGGAATCGACCGTTGGCCCTGTCAACCAAGCGATGAACGATGCCAAACTGACGCCGAAAGATATAGATCATGTACTTCTCGTAGGCGGTTCCACACGGGTACCTCTCGTGCAGGAGATCGTGAAAAAACTTACCGGCAAGGAGCCGGACAAGGGCATCAATCCTGACGAATGCGTGGCGCTCGGTGCCGGCATCCAGGGAGCGGTCCTGACCGGCGAGACAAAAGACATCGTGCTTCTGGACGTAACCCCGCTCACGCTGGGCATTGAGACGCTGGGTGGCATTGCCACAAAACTTATCGAGCGCAACACCACCATCCCAACCCGCAAAAGTCAGATTTTTTCGACTGCAGCAGATGGTCAGACCAGTGTTGAGATCCATGTCGTCCAGGGTGAACGCGCCCTTGCCAAAGATAACTTTACGCTGGGCAAGTTCCAACTGACCGGTATCCCGCCGGCCCCACGCGGCATCCCGCAGATCGAGGTGACATTTGATATCGACTCGAATGGCATCATTCATGTGTCTGCCAAGGATCTTGGTACCGGTAACGAGCAGGCAATCTCGATCAAAGGTGACCGGAAACTCTCCGATGAAGAGATCAAGAAGATGATGGATGCCGCCAAGCAGTTCGAGGCGGATGACAAAAAGAAACGGGAGGAGATCGAGATCCGCAATCAGGCGGATACAGCGGTCTTTACTGCAGAAAAAATGCTCAAGGAGAGCGGAGACAAGCTCGATGCGACCGACAAACAGAAAGTTGAAGATGGTATCGCTGCGGTAAGAAAAGTTCTTTCAGAAGACAATATCGATCCGATCAAAAAGGCAATGGAATCCCTGACCGAAGCGGTGTATTCTGCCACCACCAAGATCTACCAGAAGATGCAGGCTGAGCAGGGAGCAAAGCAGCAGGAAGGAGCCACGGCAGGGACCTCGTCGTCAGGGCAGGAAAAGAAACAGGATGACAACGTCGTCAACGCGGATTACAAAGTCAAAGAAGAGTGACCCTGATGGGATCGGGCGATTACTACGACATTCTCGGAATACCGCGGTCTGCTGATGAGAAGGAGATAAAAAAAGCATACCGCAACCTCGCCCGGAAGTACCACCCGGATGTCTGCAAGGAACCGGGCTCTGAGGAGAAGTTCAAAGCGATCAATGAGGCGTACAGTGTCCTTTCTGACTCCCAGAAGCGGGCGCAGTATGACAATATGGGGCACGAGACCTACACAAGCGCCTCAAAAGGATCGTACACCGGAGGTGGGGGATTTGGTGGCGGCGGGTTTTATTCTGATTTTTCAGGGTTCGGTGATATCTTTGACTTCTTTGGCGGGGGTGGTCAGCGCAGGGCCGGGCCACAAGCCGGTGCAGACCTGCTGATGCGCATGCAGGTTACACTTGAAGATGTCGTAGCTGGGACCGACCGGGAGATCGAGATAATGCATACCGAACCGTGCCCGTCCTGCGGCGGATCCGGCAGCGAGACGAAAAAGATGAATATCTGTCCGCGGTGTGGCGGTACTGGGCAGATGCGGCAGGCGGCACAATCCGTATTCGGTCAGTTTGTACGGATGAGCACGTGTACGCTCTGCGGGGGACGGGGGAAGATCCCGGAAAAAGAGTGCCATGATTGTCACGGCTCCAGTCACACCCGCGTAAAGCGGAAAGTGACCATCCACATTCCCGCGGGTATTGACAGTGGAATGCGCCTTCGCATGGAAGGGTATGGTGAAGCCGGTGATTATGGCGCTTCCAACGGAGACCTCTTCATTGAGATATATGTACTCCCGCACCCCCGGTTCGAACGGATCGCGGACAATCTGGAGACCACCATCGATATTACCCCGGTTCTTTCGGTGCTGGGCACAACAGTCGATATTGAGACTATCGACAAGCGGCATATCGAACTGAAGATTCCGGCAGGCATCCAGTACAACACTGCGTTGAAGATCCCCGGCGAGGGTGTGCAACGGCGGGGAAAACCCGGCGATCTGCTGGTCCGTGTCAGGATCGCAACACCAAAGAGCATCAGCAGCGAAGAAAGGGAACTTTACCAGAAACTTGCTGAACTGGAAGGCAGGGATGCCGGCAAAAGTGGTTTCTTTTCCGGCTTCATGGGAAAGAAGAAAGGGAAACGGTAATTCATTTTCACTTTAATTTCCACACTCTGAAGAAACTGGTTGATGTTTTTACAAATATTTACGTTATGTGGGAGAAATAACCGGTTTTGTAAAATAATTCCGGCATTTTATCAGCAAGTTCTGGTATCCCCTCTCTTTTACCTAAACAAAACATCTCTGATGATACTTCCTTTGGACAAAAATTTGGTTGGCACTCGTTCTAAAAAAATTCAATACTTCTATCACTCATGCATGATTTTACCGGTGCATATTTCCTGTTCCACAGGTATTTCTTCGCTGAAGACCGATAATTTTGTAATGAAGCTCCTTTTCGAGCTCTCCGGAGAGAACCCCACACTCCCGCGAGCGGAGCTTGAATGTGTGGCAACGGTTCTTGACGGCAGGATGCAGGTCGCAGTAGCGGAATGCCCGAATCCCGATGCAGCGCACCGGTTGGCTATGACCCATATTGTTTTAAAATACCTTGGTGAATGCGCTCCGGACATTCATTCGTTCCGCCAGCTGCTGCAGGAACTTGCGATTGAGACTTCGCGACCATTCTCTGGCCGGGTAAAAAAAGTCCACACCGGATACCATTTCAGGGATGCCTGCTCGCAGCGGGATTTTGAACGTCTCATTGGCACGATGATCACCGGACCGGTCCGGCTCCGGAATCCGGAAGTGGAATTCCGGGCCATCCTCTCGGAAGATCGTTGCTATTTCGGGAGGGTCCTGTACCGCATTAACCGGGGTTCCTACAATGAACGGAATCCGGGCAGGCGCGATTTCTTTCACCCGGGTGTTATGATGCCGCGGATGGCAAGGACCCTTGTCAACCTTTCATGTGCAGGTTCCAGGGACTGCCTGCTGGACCCGTTCTGTGGTACAGGAGGTATTCTGATCGAGGCGGATGCCCTCGGGATCCGAGTGATAGGAAGTGATGCGGATCCCGTGATGATTGCAGGCTGTCGCGAAAATATCTCGCAAAGTTCCCTCATCATTGCTGATGCAACACGCCTCCCGTTTTCGGATTTTCGTGTGGATGCAATTGTAACCGATTTTCCGTACGGCCAATCTGTCTGCATCAGGAAGACCGACACCATGGAACAGCTCTATCACAACACGCTGCTGGAAATAAGCCGGGTACTGAGGCCCGGGTGCCGGGCAGTCGTAGTTACTCACCGTAACATCGCTGGCATTGCTAACGAATATTTGAAGATCGTCCAGAGGCACACTCAGCGTGTCCATAAAAGCCTGACACGGCAGATACTCGTCCTAAGGAAAAGATCATGATTAGCACCAACGGAGAACCTATTAAATGGCATTTCTGCTCGGTATAATCAGATCGACATGAAATCGCTTGGTTCCTTTATCCTTGTGTCTACCATAGTCGTACTCGCCATAGTAATACGCCCGGTCAATGCTTATGCAGTTGATACCATTGACGCGAACCAGCAGGGCCTTGCCCCGATAGATGCCGGTAATACTACCGTGAACAGGTCAGGCTTTTGATTATATGATAGCCCTTGAGCCAGCTTACTTTGAGCATGGAATGGCAAAAAGCGGATGCCCTGAACCGTGAATTGCAGCTCAGCGACGCTCTGGGAGCTTCCAATCAATTACTTTCCATCAACCCGCAGTATGTGATGGGATGGATCAACTATGGTTATATCTTGTATACTCTTGGAAGGTGCCAGGAAGAGATACCATCATATGACAGGGCAATTGCCATCGATCCGGATAATGCCACGGCCTAGTTTGATAAGGGATATGTAATTGGAGATGATGAAGGAAAATGAGATGAAGCCCTTCAGGCATTCAGTAAAGTACAGACTCTCGACCCTGACTATCCTTACCTGTAGTCTAACATCAACATAGTTTAAAAAGATTCTCGAAGCGACTACATATTACACCTTTCTATAAAAATATGTGCAACTCCTCGTCGCTGTAATTGTGATTATTGCTGGTGTCTGCTTTTGGCTGTATATGGGCAAGAGAGAAAAACTGATCCCACGCAAACCGATCTTCTGTATGTGAACCTGAAAATCTTTTGACGATAATGTCAAGATACTGACTTTTCATTGGATGCCAAGGAATTTTTCCGGATTCCAATCAGAAGAGCCATTAGAGCAAAAGAACTGGGATCGCGCCGGTAATCTTGCGGTCCCTTCTTACGTGCTTACCATGATCATTGAGCTTTGTCATAACAGATCTTGGCTTCATCATGTTTGCCGATCCGATCCAGAATCGTACCGATGTCATTCCATACCTCTTTGCGATCCGGGTCGATCTCCAGCGACTGTTTGAATGCAGCCAGTGCCTCCTCATATTTTCCCAGCTCATAGAAGGCGCGGCCCTGGTGGATCCATGCATCGACAAAATCCGGTTGAAGAGAGATCATCGACTGGTATGCCACTGCCGCTTCATCGTGTCGCCCGACCACATCCAGAGCGCTTCCTTTGGTGAAGTAAGCGATCGAGAGCGCCGGGTCGAGCGATATCGCCCGGTCGTAGGAGATAATTGCCCCTGCCGGATCCTGCAGTGCCGCAAGGGCCATACCCTGCCGCGTCCACCCCACCGCGTTTTCCGGATCCCGTTCGAGGCCGGCATCATATGCAGCCAGTGCGTCGCGATATTTTCCGAGATCGTACAGGACATTGCCCTTCCCGAACCAGGCAGAGACGCAGTCCGGATCCCTCTCCAGTGCTTTTTCAAATGACTCGAGTGCATCCCGTTGCATGCCGAGTTCGGCAAGCGATATTCCCTTATGCGCAAACACATCGATGTTCGCCGGATCAATCTCCAGTGCCCGGTCGAAGGATTTGATGGCATCACGGTACTGTTCGAGAGCAGCATACGCGATGCCACGATCTCGGTAAACTGCCGCCGAGGCCGGTTTTATATCAAGTGCCCTGTTATATTCTGTAATGGCGGCATCGAAATCCCCATGTTCGTATAACGTCCTGCCTTTCCAGTGGTGTGCCTGATAGCAGGACGGATTAATCTCAAGTGCCCGGTTAAATGCCGCAATCGCCCCGTCAAGATTCTGGAGCAGGACCAGCGCCCGTCCTTTCTCATAGATTGCATCGGCATATCCCGGGTTTACCGAAAGTGCAAGATCATATGATGTTATTGCCTCATTGAACCGGCCCATCCGGGCAAGGGTCCGTCCTTTCTCGTACAGGGCATCAAGAAATTCCGGCTGCCTACGGAGTGCAGAGTCAAATGCCTCTATCGCTTCGGGGTATTGCCCGGTGCAGGCTAATGCGATCCCCTTATTGTGGTACGCCTCAGCATAATGGTTGTTGATATGGAGTGCTTTATCGAATGCAGTGATCGCGGCATCAAACTGTTCTTTCCGGATGTGGGCAATTCCCTTGTTGTAGAAGGCTTCCGGATACTCCGGACGGATCGCAATCGCCTGGTCAAATGATATGAGAGCTTCACCCGGGCGGTTGAGGTGAATCATGGCGATTCCCCTGTGCATGAATGCCGGTGCACATTCGGCATCGACTGTGAGCGCATGGTTGAAGCAAACGATGGCTTCTTCGTACTTTTCTAGATTCAATTCAGCGATCCCACGATACAGCCATGCCACGGCATAATCCGCTTTCTCTGAGATAGCCCGGTCGAAAGCGTTGATCGCTTCCTGATACAGAGCTACCCCATACAGCGCCCGTCCTCTCCCGTAAAATGCAGGAGCGCAGTTCGGGCGCCGCACCAGTGTCGCATCAAACTGTTTTATTGCTTCATGGTAGCGCTCGAGCCGTAACAGGGCTATGCCCATATGGTAATAGGGGTCCGGATCTTTCCTGCTGATGCTGATGGCCTTGGTATAGCAGGAGATCGCATCTTCATGCCTTCCGAGAGCGGCAAGCGCGGTCCCCTTTCCGGTCCATATGAATGCAAAGTTCGGGCGTATCCGCAGCGCCTTGTCAAAGGTGGTGACAGCCTCCTCCACGCATGAGAGCCGGAGGAGGGCGATACCCTTGTGATAGAGCGCCTCATCGTGTCGAGGGTTGATCGAGAGGGCAGTGTCATAGGAAATGACTGCTTCGCCGTACATGCCCAGGTAAAAAAGCGCCCGGCCTTTGTAATAATATGCCTCCTCATAATCCGGCCGTAACTCAAGGGCCCGGTTGAATGCCTCAAGTGCATCCTCGTACCCGGAAAGGGAGATAAAGGCCCTTCCTTTTAAGTACCATGCCTCGGCATTGGTCGGGTCGGTCTCAAGAGCTTTCACATAAGATTCTACCGCCTCATTGAACTTTCCGAGATCGTACAGGACCATGCCGCGATACAGCAAGGTCTGGATCGAATGGGGTATAAGCGCAAGCACGTGGTCGAAAGCATCGAGAGCGTTAATAAACCTGCCGGTGGCTGCCAAGGCCCGGCCTTTCTGGTACTGCGCATCGGAATTGGCTTCATCGAGCTCGAGATTTTTGTCGAATGCGATGATTGCGTCATCGTGCCTGCCGAGGCTTTCCAGTGCAAGCCCCTTCTGGAAATATGCATCCGCATAGTTCTTTTCGATAAGGAGCGTCTTGTCAAAGGTCTTGACAGCTTCACGATACATGCCAAGCGCAGACAACGCTTTCCCTTTTTCAAACTGAGCCTGGGCATACGTAGGGTCAAGTGAAATTGCTTTATCAAACACCTTTACGGCATCTTCGAACCGTTCGATCTTTGCCAGCGCATTACCTTTATAAAAGAGCGCATTTTTATCTCCATCGTCAATTGCCAGTGCTTGTGAATATGCCTGGATCGCCTCCCGGTATTGGCCCGACAGGTCGAGAGAACGTCCTTTCCGGTACCATGCTGCACCATAATCCGGCCGGATCCGGATTGCCGTATCAAACGCCACAATCGCATCAGGATGCCGGTTGAGACGGGCGAGGATCACTCCCCGTTCGTACCACGCACGGTCGTTCTCCGGGTCAACGGCAAGTAACTGCCCATAAGTTTCTGCTGCTTCGTGATACCGTTCCAGCGCGGCAAGCGAGGCTGCGCGGAAATACAACGCTCCAGTGTTTCCCTGATCATCGGCAAGCGCATGGTCGAGTGCGGTCACTGCGTCCGTGTAATTACCAACATGGAAGAGGGCAATCCCACGCTCGAAACTCGCAGATGGATCGGAAGGAGCAATCGCAAGCTCCCGGTCAAAGGAGGCAATCGCGTCCTCATAATACCCGAGTGCAGCAGATGCCCTCCCCCGCTCGTGGTGAACATGGGCATCGTCAGGACGGAGTGCGATTGCACGGTCGAAGGCAGTGATTGCCTCGGTATACTTTGAAAGATGTGAATATGCAGATCCTATCTCGTACCAGATGTCCGGGTTGCTGTTATTGAGGGCAAGTGCAGCATCGAACGCGCCGCAGGCTTCCTCATACCGGCCCAGCGCTGCAAGCGCGAGCCCCCGAAGATATGCCGGTTCTTCGTCATCGACAAGTTCGGCAGTTGCGAGATGAAAGACATCCTGCGCTTCATCGTATCGCTGGAGCTGGAACAGGGTCTTGCCCTTCAAAAGGAGGATCCTCCCATCGGATGGTCGTTTCCCAAGCGCAATGTCAAAGAGGCGGAGGGCGGGTTCAAACTCCCCGAGGCGGAAACAGGCGCTGCCTTCCGCTTCGAGCAGGGGAATCTCATGGGGCTTGATCTGGCGGGCCTTTTCGTATGATTGTAGAGCCTCCTCGTCCTGACCGAGATGTTCAGATGCGAGACCCCTGTGGAACCAGGCATCGAAGTGGTCAGGTGCGCGGGAGAGGACACCGTCAAAGGCAGCGATGGCATCGGAATAACGGCCGAGCCGTTCCAGCGTCAGACCCTCGTGATAGTAAGCATCGACAAATGTTTCGTCAAGTGCGGTTGCACGACTGAAAGCAGCGACGGCCTCTTCGTTCCGTCTAAGCGCCGAAAGAGCAAGCCCCTTTTCGTAGTGTGACTCTTTGCTCTGTTCATCAATTGCAGTTGCGCGAGAGAACTCATCAACAGCATCCTCAAAATGTTTTAGCCGCGCGAGCATGACGCCCTTCTGGTAATGAGCGGAATAAGTATTCGGATCAAGATCAATCGCCCGATCAAACGATTCAACTGCTTCTGCCGGCTTCTCTGATCCGGCAAGGGCAAGGCCCCGGTTGAACCAGGTCTCGTAATTGGCTGCCGGATCGAGGGCAATTGCTGCATCAAATGCGGTTACTGCGTCTTCAAACCGTCTGAGGCTGAAAAGTACGAGACCTTTATGCAGAA
>Ga0326727_10013219_pt1 | contig 18453 bp, 19 predicted proteins | sample MB2enrmetagenome_FD_207643 | JGI IMG/M metagenome (GOLD analysis project Ga0326727, IMG submission 207643) | Lab enriched peat soil microbial communities from McLean, Ithaca, NY, United States - MB29MY | ecosystem: Environmental > Terrestrial > Soil > Wetlands > Peat | place: USA: New York...
AGAAAGGCGGTCCGCTCTGCGGGACCGCCTTGAGATGGTTGCGGGGGGTGGATTTGAACCACCGACCTTTGGGTTATGCGATCTGACTCAGCTTTCGCTGAGAGTCGGACTGTACCTTCACCCACATGGGGTGCTCGCCATCCAGTCTCTACGCCTTCCCCGGCTTTCGGGGCTTGGTTCGGTATTGCCGTATCGCTTGCGCGAATTAGGTTCCACCGACTTTGACGAGTGATCTTCCCGCACATTGCTGTGCGGACGCCCAATTTGCCAGCGCGATCGAAACAACCGATCCCGCTTGGCGGGATTATGAGCCCAACGAGCTACCAGACTGCTCCACCCCGCATGCTTACTATAGAGAGGTACTCGCATCAGGTCAAGCACCCCCTTTGCTCACCCGGGTACCTTTCCTTGGACGGTGATCTGCGCTAAGCTGCGGCTGACCATGATTGCCCATTTGCGCGGACTACTCTTCTCCAAGCACCCGAACCAGGCCGTCATTGAGGCCGGCGGCGTCGGTTACGACGTGACCATCACTATTCCCACCTTCTCGGAACTGCCGGCGGTGGGAGAACAAGTGGCGCTGCATATTCACACGCATGTGCGGGAGGACGCCCTTGCGCTCTTCGGGTTCCTGCGCGCCGAGGAGAAGCAGTTGTTCGAACGCCTCATCCAGGTAAGTGGCATCGGGCCCAAACTGGCCATTACCATCCTGAGCGGCATGCCGGCCGCGGAGATGGTTACCGCCATTCGCGGCGGCGATAGCGCCCGCCTTACGCGCATCCCCGGGATTGGCAAGAAGACCGCCGAGCGCATGGTGCTGGAATTGCGCGATCGCCTCGCGGAGTTTACCGCCACAGCCGAGGCTCCGACTGCTTCGCCGGTGGAAGAAGACGTGCTTTCCGCCCTGCTCAATCTCGGCTATCAACGTCCCGCCGCGGAACGTGCCCTGGCGGCTGCCGCCAAGGCAAGCGCCGGCCCCGCCAGCTTCGATGTGCTGTTTCGCCAGGCAATCAGTGCCCTGGGAAGCCGTTGATATTTGGGATTTCGGATTTAGGAGTACGCGACGTATCTGTCCCACCGCTGGCACCGAAGCACCGACCCGATTTCAAATCCTAAATCCGAATTCCTAAATCCCAAATCGGCTTAGAATCACAAATTTCTTCTGGCTCTGGCCTGGGTTCTTGAATCCAACGAGATATGGGGAAAGTACACAAGCCCAGCATCGTGCTCCTGGCGGCGCGCGTCTTACTGATCGCCGCCATACCTACGCTGTTAACTTTCGCCGTCGCCCTGTTCTTCGGTATTGGTGGCGTCCTGCTGACGAACCTGACCCGCGGCGGCGGGGTTGGTTTTGCCGTTGCTTATCGCTTAGTCGCTTTACCAATCGCTGTCCTTGCATTTGCCGCCGCGTTGGTTGCCAGCCTCGCTAACGAGATTCGGCTATACCGTCGCGCGCGCAACAACGTAGCACTCAGCATTCAGCACTCAGCACTCAGCCAAACAGGCACCTAGCAGTCCGCACCGCCCATGGTAGTTTGGTCTTGCTTGCGGCTTGTTGCTTGTCGCTTGCAGCTGGTTTGTTTGGCTGACTGCTGACTGCTTTCACTTGTTGCCTGCTGCTCTACCTTGTAAGCTATCCCTTTGCGGCCATGACTTCCTACGAGTCCGCTGTCGCACAGCTCTATAAGCTTGGGTACGAATTGGCCCGCATCCCCGGCCACAAGTTCGACCTGGAGCTGGTGCGTGTCCTGCTTGCGGCCGTGGACCATCCCGAACAGCGGTTTGCTTCCGTTCTGATTGCGGGCACCAACGGCAAAGGTTCCACCGCCGCCACCCTGGCGTCGATTTTGCAGGCTGGGGGTCATCGCACCGCCCTGTACACCTCGCCTCATTTGCGGCGGGTGAACGAACGGATTCGGGTGAATGGGGCGGAAATCACCGATACCGAATTTGCGGCCGCGTATGACATGGTGGAGCAGGCGGCGCAGTCGCTGCTCCGGTCCGGCCGGTTGCCCTGGCATCCCAGCTTTTTTGAGATGCTCACGGCCATGGCCTTCACCCACTTTGCCGCCTCTCGTATCGAGGTCGCGGTGCTGGAGGTGGGGATGGGCGGCCGCCTGGACGCCACCAATGTGGTGCAACCGCTGGTTTCCGTCATTACCGACATTTCGCTGGACCATGAAAAATTTCTCGGCAGCACCATACGCGAGATTGCGCGGGAAAAGGCCGGTATCATCCGCCGGGGCGGAATAGTGGTGACCCTGCCGCAACACCCGGAAGCCAATGAGGTCATTGGCCAGACCGTTCTGGATAGCGGCGCCACGGCGGTCAGCGCGGTTCCTTTTGTGCCCCCGCTTTCCCGTGCCGCGGAACCGGACCTGACCAGCGGCGCGGGGCTCCGAAATCGATACCCGGTGGAGGTAAGGGGCGAACAGATTCTGGTGGATTCGCCTTTACTGGGCCGGCACCAGTGGCGCAATCTCGCACTGGCGATTGCCGCGGCCGAACAGTTGAACCGCCTGGGGATCAAGTTATCGCCCGGCGATATCGCCACCGGCATTCGCCAGACGCGTTGGCCGGGGCGCTTTGAAGTCGTGGCAGCGGATCCGCTCCGGGGGTTGCCGGAAATCGTACTCGACGGCGCGCACAACCCGGCCGGCGCCTGGGCTTTGCGGGCGGCACTGTCGCAACGGTACTCCCGGGGCGCTGATCAGCCGGGAGCCGACGGCCAGCCCTTGATTTTTGTTTTTGCGGCCATGCGGGACAAGGCTATTGCCGAGATCGTGTCCATCCTGTTCCCGCTGGCCCGGAAAGTGATCGCCACCCGGGCCCAAACCCCGCGTTCCGCCACTCCTGAAGAGATTCGCGGGGCTGGGGAGCGGGTTTTTGAAGACATCGAAACGCAACCCAATGTCATCCTTGCTTTGGAGCGGGCCTTTGCGCTGGCGAAGCAGGATACTGTGGTTGCCGTGGCAGGTTCCATATACATTGTAGGAGAGGCATTAGCCGCGCTGCAGGCATGGGAGGAAGCCGGTTTCCAGTTTCCGGTTTCCAGTTTCCAGAAACCACACAAGAGCTGACTGGAAATACCAGTTTCAAGTTTCCGGTTTCCGTAAACAACACATGGGCCAACGGGAAACGGGGAACTGGAAATGGGAGACGGGGAACGGGGGAACGGGTACTCGAGTGGCCACGGTGAAGCAATCCGGGTTGAAAGACGCACTCAGTTGGTGCCGTGCCATGTTCGTGTTTGCGCCGCTGATTTACCTCTACACCGTGGTACTGGGCACGCTGTCGCTTCTATCTTCAATCTTTGACGGTAAAGGGCGCATCCAGCATTGGTTCGCGCGCACCTGGGCCTGGTTGATTCTGAAGACCTGTTTCTCACCCGTGTACGTGGCCGGCGCCGATAAGATCGACCTGAGTAAGCCGTGCGTGTATGCAGCCAATCATATCTCGGCCCTGGATATTCCGGTGCTGTACGTCTATTTGCCAAAACAGTTCCGCATCATCGCCAAGAAGGAGTTGTTCCGCTATCCGTTCCTGGGCTGGCATTTGCGGCGCTCGGGGCAATTGTCGATTGACCAGTCGAACCCCACTTCCGCCATTCGCAGCCTGCGTAAGGCCGTGGAAACCTTGCGCGCCGGCATGCCGCTGGTCATCTTCCCGGAAGGCGGCCGTTCGGAGACGGGGCAGATGCAGCCGTTCATGAGCGGAGCTTTCTACCTGGCCATCAAAGCCCAGGTGGACATAGTGCCGTTAGCTATCGTGGGCACCTATGAGATCGTTCCCATGAACCATTTTCATATCCGTCCGGGCCGGATCGAGTTGCACGTAGGCGAGCCGATTTCCACCAGCGAGCTCGGCCTGCACGATATTGAACAGCTTTCCAAGCGGGTCCAGCGCGCTGTCGAAGATATGTACTATGCCCACTCGTCGGTCGGCGATCCGCGGAAGGCTGCCGCCACCTCAGCGGATTGAACCAAACATGAAGCCCAGAATAGCTATTCCGCAACCGCATTCGGCAAATCCGGCGTTTGTTGCCAAGTCCTTTCCGCAATATTGCCAGGCGGTGGAGCGGGCCGGCGGCGAACCGGTCGAGATCGGCCTGGATTGTCCCAACGCCGGGATTATGCGGCTGGCCATCACGTGTGATGGCGTGTTGTTGCCTGGCAGTCCGGCGGATATCAACCCCGAAAAATACGGCGCTCCCCGCGATCCGCACACCGCACCGGCCGACTCCGCCCGCGACAATGCCGACGAACTCCTGATGCAGGACGCCTTCAATATGCGCAAGCCGCTGCTGGGAGTGTGCTTTGGCTTGCAAGCCTTAAACGTGTGGCGCACGGGCACCCTGGTCCAGCATCTCAGCGGCCCGGTGCAGCACTCAGGCACTCCGGCGCCGGGTCCTTCCCACCGCGTCGTGATTGCGCCAGACTCCCGCCTGGGCGCCATTTTTGCGCAGACGACCGGGCTGCCGCAGTCCGCATCTGACCAGCTTGAGCGGATCGTGAACTCCAGCCATCATCAAGCGGCGGCATCGGTAGGAGATGGCCTGCGCGCGGTTGCTTGGTGTCCGGATGATCAGGTAATTGAGGCTGTCGAAGGCAACTGGCCAGACCACTGGGTCATCGCCGTGCAGTGGCATCCGGAACGTATGATGGAAGATCCGGGTGCCCAAGCGCTATTCCGCGCGTTCGTGGATGCCGCCCGAAGCTTTCATGCCAACGCCGGCGCGGCCGTTCCCGATTTCGAATCCCTTCCAGGTTAGCCGTAGCGCCGCCGTGGAAGCACCAAAAAACGCGGCCAAGGCTCAGGATGACAACCCGCGTGGTGACGATTTAGAAGGGCCCGCCCTCCCCCCTGTTGTCCCAGGAAGCGTGTCCGGTTCTACCGCAGGGCCGGGTTGCCCGAGCTTCATCGCGCCTCCCGAACGTAGCGACGAGCCTGCCCTGAGCGAAGTCGAAGGGATCAGCGCGAAGAAGAGGGGCTGCTTTTTTATTCGAGAATTCCCGCTGCCTAGGTTTAGCGGGCCGCTCTGCTGTGATACAAAACAGAGGGAAGTCTATGGTCACCACGGTCGCAGGTCCGACTAACTTAGCCGGCCGGCATCGGCGGTTCGGTGCAGCCCAGGTCGCCGCGGCGTTGTTGCTGGTGGTGTTTGCCGGACAATGTCTGTGGCTGGCGGCTCGCATTCCGATGAGCCCGGGAGAAATGTTATATGCGTATCCTACTCTCCCCAATGCGGAGTCGCAGGCCGCCAGCTCACCGGTTACCGCGCTGCTGGCCAGAACGTTTTCTCCATCGGCCAGATCGCCGGTCTGGCTGCCGCGCCTGCCGTTCGTAGTGACCGGGCTGCTCTTAGGCGCATCCGTGTGGTACGTCACCCGCCGGCTTTATGGCAACATGGGCGGATACATCGCTCTGATGCTGTACAGTTTTTCGCCGTCCCTGATTTCCTACAGCGCACGCGTCCACCCGCAAATTGTGGCGGCCTGGAGCCTTTTCGGATGCATCTTCACTTCCATTGCGGTCGCACACACGCTCTATGCGCCACGCGAAGTTTTCTTCTGGAATCGAAAGCGGATCGCTCTGCTGGGAATTGCCATTGGCTTAGGCGCCGCCGCGCAGCTTTCGACCGTGTTGGCCGTTGGGGTGGGACTGGCGTTCATGCTCTATCTGGTGCCGGAGCGGCGCCCGGCAGCCCTGGGAATCATGGCGAGCGGCACTGCCCTGGGCATGCTGATTCTCTGCGCGGTTAATCGCTTCAGCATTGCCCGCCTGCAGGCGCAGCTTGGCGGGACAAGTTTTTCCGCGCCGGCCACGACATTGTTCTCCGCGCCGGCATGGCGGATGATTGCCGTGCTGATCCTGCATGATGGTCCCGGACTCATGCTGCTGCTGTTGATCGCCATGGGCACTCTGGGCGTGTGGCGGCGCACGCGCTTCTTTGGCAACCTTGCCCCGCTGCTGGCTGCGCTGGTACTGATCGTCGGCGGGCTCGCCTTTCCAACCGCCGGGGGACTCTCCTTCTGGATTAGCGCTTTCCCATTCCTGTTCGTCTTCATCGCAGGAGTGTGGGCCGACCTGCTTCAGAGCCGGCACGCGGCGATGGCCCTGGGCATCCTGGCCGCAGCTCTCGCCGGGCAAGCCTACTTCAGCCTTGAAGGGCTATGGCGGCTGCGGTAACGCCTGGTGGTCGCGTGCTATCCTCATGCTGAGCCGAGACAGTGAGCGAGAGTGGACTACAGTCAAGCGCCGCGGCCGGCAACGTGCAGTTCCGCCATGCCGCGATTGCGGCGCAGAATTTGGCCGCCATCCGCGAGCGTGTGCCCGCCGGACTACTGCGGCCGTTGCTGCAGTTGCTGGTGGAATCGCCCGACCCGGACGCGGTCCTGAATCTGTTTGAACGGCTCACCCTGGCTGCCAATCCCGAAGTTCTGCGCATTTTGTCGCGGCACCATTTTCTGTTGCACTACGTCGTTGCAGTGCTGGGACACAGCCAATACCTTGGCGAGACGTGGATCCACAATCCCGATCTGTTTCAAAGCCTGCTGCGGGAAAAGAAACTGGACCGGAGCCGTTCCCGCGAAGACCTCGCCGAGGCGTTTGCCCGTTACCGCGCGCGCGCGCTGGATACCGACATGCCGCTGTTATTGGCGCGCTTCAAGCGGCGGGAATACGTTCGCATTATGCTGCGCGACGTACTGCGCCTTGCCGCCTTGGCGGAAACCACTTCGGAAATTTCCGGCTTGACGGACGTGCTGATCGAGGAGGCGTTACGGGACACCGACGTGCGCCTGCGCAACCGCTATGGCGCCCCCCAGACGCTCGATGCCGAGGGGCGCTTGGTGATCGTGCCGTTCACGGTTTTGTCGTTAGGCAAGCTCGGGGGCAACGAACTGAATTACAGCTCCGACGTCGACCTGCTCTTTCTATACGGCGACGGAGAAGCGCCTCCAGGTGCGGCGATTTCTAACCACGAGTATTTTGTCCGCCTGGCGCAAGAGTTGACTGAAACGCTTTCCACCATGACCGCCGAAGGCGCTCCTTTCCGCATCGATCTGCGATTGCGGCCCCAGGGAGGAGAGGGGGAACCCGCCGTTGCGCTGGCGAGCGCTCTGGAATATTACGCCCGGCGGGCCGGCGACTGGGAACTCCAGGCGCTGATTAAGCTGCGGCACTCGGCCGGAGACCAGGCGCTGGCCCGGGAATTCATCCGGCGCGTTCAACCTTTCGTATATACCGAGGCCATCAACTTCGCGGCGATTGAAACCGCCCTGGCGGCGCGGGAAAGAATCGGCGCACGGCGGCGCCAGGCCAAGTCCCGGCGGCACGCCCGCAGCATCGATGTCAAGCTCGACCGGGGCGGCATCCGGGACATTGAATTTCTGGTGCAGTGTCTGCAACGCGTTTATGGCGGCACCGAAACCTGGCTGCGTTCCGGTGGAACGCTGTTTTCCTTGCAAAAATTGCACGACAAAGACCATATCAGCAGCAAGGATTTTCAGGAGTTGACGGCGGCGTACGAGTTTTTCCGCCACCTGGAACATCGGCTGCAATTACGTCACGGACAGCAAACGCACCGGCTGCCCACGCGAGAGCAGGAACTGGCGGTGCTGGCCCAGATGATGCTCGCGCCCGCCAATCAAGGGCACACGCCCTGGGCGGAGGTGCCGGAGATAAGCGCCCAGGCCCTCGTCGAGCTCGTGCAGCAACGCATGTCCGCGATAGCGGAGATCTACAGCCGCGTGGTCCATCAGCAGCAGTTTCAGCAGCAGCGCGAGGACACCGATTTCCGCTTGCGCAGTCCGGGCAGCCCCGATCAGCAGGAGTACCAGCCACTGTTGGACCGCATGGCCGTGGACGCGCCCGCCCTCTACGAATCGGTGCAGCGTCCCGACATCGATTTACACGCCCGCCGGAACTTGCGTCGCTTCCTGGCATCCGTTTCCACTACTGCGGAACGCTATGCTTCGGTTGTCCGCGCGCCGGAGGCGATGAAGGTGGCCCTGGAGGTATTCGGCGTCAGCGACTATTTAACCGACATGTTGATTCGCCATCCCGAAGAGATCGTTACCCTGGAAAGAATCGCCGCAGACGGGGGAAAGGGTCTCCCAACGCATCCCGCAGGGCGGGACAAAACCGGACTTGTTGGGAATCCCGATCCTGTACGATCCGGAAATGATGGGCCGATGGAAGAGGTCACGTTGTTCCCGGCTGCGGAGCAGTCTTCGGTGGGCGCGGGCGATCCGGTGGGCGAATATCTGGCGGGAAGCGCGAGCCTGTACACGGATAAATTGGCGTTGCTGCGGCGCCATTATCATGCCCGCCTGTTCGCCTCCGCCGCCCGCGACGTATTGCGGCCGCGGCCCGTCTGGGAGGCGTTGACGGAGACCAGCACAGCCGGCGAAGATGCCATCCGGGCCGCATTTGCTATTGCGGAAGCGCCCGCCGGATTCGCCATCTTTGCCCTGGGACGATTGGGAACTCAGGAACACGACCTGTTGTCGGACGCCGACCTGATCTTCGTGCGCGACGAAGCCTGCGACGGGCTCCAGGCCCGGCGCGCGGCAGAGCGCGTTATCGAGATCCTGTCAGCCTATACTCAGGAAGGCGCGGTGTTCCCGGTCGATGCCCGTTTGCGCCCGCATGGCGGGGAGGGTGAATTCGTCGTTACCCCGGCGCAACTGGAAGCTTACTTCCGGCGCGAAGCGCAGGCCTGGGAGGCGCTCACCTATACGAAACTCCGCTTGCTCGCCGGCCCTTGCGCGGTCGCCGAACAAGTGCGGACGGCGGTCGACCGGCTTTTGCAGCGGTTCGCCGCCGATGCGGGCTTTTCCGCCAGCATCCGCGACATGCGCCTGCGCTTGCAGAAAAGCGACGACGAAGCCGAAAATCTGAAAACCGGGGCTGGCGGGTTGTACGATATTGATTTTCTGGTCTGTGCTCAACTGGTCCGCAATGGTATTGCCGGCGCCTGCGGGAGCCTGCGGCAGCGGCTTGCCAAATTACAAGTCCGCGGCCTGCTGCAGGCCGAAGATACGCAAAAATTGCAACGCCACGCGGACCTGTTGCGCGCGGCCGAACATGCCATTAGGCTGGTGACCGGGCGGCACCAGCAGACGTTACCGGTAGCCGGCCCGGCGCGGGCCGCCTGTGAGCAACTCTGTACCGCCATGCTCCACCGCGAGTTTCCGGAAGGGTTGGAAATATCCTTGCGGTTTGCGCTGGTCGGGGTGAGACAAATCTATAAACGCTTGGCCTGAGTTCTTATTTACAATAGAAGGCTTTCTAATCAAGGGAGGTGTGGGATGGCTGTTCCCGTCTATAACGGAATTCCGGTGCCCCTGGACAAGGGCGCGAAGATCGAATACCAGAATGGCAAGTACAAGGTGCCCGATAACCCGATCATCCCCTACATCGAAGGGGATGGGACGGGGCGCGACATCTGGAAGGCCTCGGTGCGGGTCTTCGACGCCGCCGTGGAGAAGGCTTACGGCGGCAAGCGCAAAGTGGTGTGGTACGAGATTTTCGCCGGCGAAAAGCCCATGGCGAAATTTAAGCAATGGCTGCCGCAGGACACGGTCGAAGCCGTCAAGGAGCTCCGGATAGGCATCAAAGGCCCCTTGACTACCCCGGTCGGCGGAGGCATCCGTTCGCTGAATGTGGCCTTGCGGCAGATTCTGGACCTGTATGCCTGTGTGCGTCCGGTGAAACATTACGGTGCGCCTTCCCCCGTCCGGCATCCGGAGCGGATGAACGTGGTCATCTTCCGCGAGAATACGGAAGATGTTTATGCCGGCATCGAGTGGGCGGAAGGTACCCCGCAAGTCCGCAAGCTGATTGACTTTCTCAACCAGGAAATGCTTGCTGGCACCAATAAGCACGTCCGGGAGGATAGCGGCGTTGGGATTAAGCCGATCTCGATTTTCGGCACCAAACGCCTGGTCCGGATGGCGCTCCAGTACGCCCTGGAGAACGGGCGTAAAAAGCTGACCTTGGTCCACAAGGGCAACATCCAGAAGTTTACCGAAGGCGCATTTCGCCAGTGGGGCTACGATCTGGCGGTTTCCGAGTTCCGCAACCAGGTGGTCACCGAGCGCGAAAGCTGGATTCTGGATAACAAGGACAAGGATCCGAATCTGTCGCCCGAGGCCAACGCCAACCTGATCGAGCCCGGCCTGGAATACGCTTCTCCGGAATTCCAGAAAGCGGTGCAGAAGGAAGTAGCCGATTGCCTGCAGGCCATCTATGCCACGCACGGCAAAGGCCAATGGAAGAACAAGGTGCTGATCAACGATCGCATCGCCGACTCCATCTTCCAGCAGGTGGTCACCCGCGCGGATGAATATGAAGTGCTGGCCTGCCCCAATCTCAACGGCGACTACATCAGCGATGCCTGCGCCGCGCAGATCGGCGGTTTGGGCATTGCCCCCGGCGCCAACATTGGCGACGGTTACGCGATGTTTGAGGCCACTCACGGCACCGCCCCGAAATATGCCGACCTGGACGTCATTAACCCCAGTTCCGTGATACTCTCGGGCGCGATGATGTTCGACTTCCTCGGCTGGCGCGAAGCCGCGCAATTGATCGAAGGCGGCATCCGGAGAACCATCGAAGACAAGAAGGTCACCTATGATTTCCATCGCCTGATGGAAGGTGCTACGAAGGTGAAGTGCAGCGAGTTTGGGGACTGCATTATCGAGAATATGTCGAGGCAGGCGGCGGCGGCCAAAAGATGAAGGCCGGAGCCGTGTCAGATGTAGCCAAGCGAGAAAAAACCTGTAGGGAAGGGAGAGCAATTATGCGGAAGAAGGTGACGGTTGTAGGAGCAGGCAACGTAGGCGCGACGACCGCGCACTGGATCGCGGCCGGAGAACTCGCCGACGTGGTGCTGATTGACATCATCGACGGCATTCCCGAAGGCAAGGGTCTCGATTTGCTGGAGGCCATGCCCATCGTCAAGTGCGATGTGAACGTTCAAGGCACCCAGGCCTACGAAGACACCGCTAACAGCGACGTGGTGGTGATTACCGCGGGCGTGGCGCGCAAACCCGGCATGAGCCGCGATGACCTGCTCAATATCAATTACAAGATCATGAGCGACGTGGTGGGCAAGGTCGTGAAATATTCGCCGAACAGCGTGCTCATCATCGTCTCCAACCCGCTGGACGCCATGGCGCAAGTCGCCTACAAGCAGAGCGGGTTTCCCCGGAACCGTGTGATCGGCATGGCGGGCGTGCTCGATTCGGCGCGCTTCCGCGCCTTCATCGCCAAAGAATTGAACGTCAGCGTCGACAACGTCACCGCCTTCGTCCTGGGCGGCCACGGCGACACCATGGTTCCTCTGCCGCGGTTTTCTACGGTCGCCGGCATTCCGCTGCCGGAATTGCTGCCCAAAGAGACCATCGATCGCCTGGTACAACGTACCCGCGATGGCGGCGCCGAGATCGTGAAGTATTTGAAAACCGGAAGCGCCTTCTTTGCCCCGGGCGCGGCGGCCACCGAGATGGCGGATGCCGTCTTGAAGGATAAGAAGAAGATCCTGCCTTGCGCCGCTTATCTGGACGGAGAGTATGGGATCAAGGGCCTGTTCGTGGGCGTACCGTGTAAGCTGGGCGCCGGCGGCATCGAGGAGATCGTCAAGATCAAGCTGACGCCGGAAGAGCAGGCAGCGCTGGAAAAGAGCGCCGGCGCGGTGAAGGAACTGGTGGCCGTAATCGGCGTGTAACCAGAGGTTCCCAGTTCTCGGTTCCCAGTTCTCAGTAACGCCCAACAGGGTTTGCATCTCTGAGAACTGAGAACCGGGAACTGAGAACTGCTGCTTCTAAGCGATGGGTTCCGAGCTGGGCCCTTTCCCCACCATCTGTACGCGGACTTCGTAGATCTCCTGCAAGTGCTCGATGGCGGTGCGCAGAATAGTTTCCCGATCGTAACGGCGAACGATCAGCAGCTCTGTGCCAATCACGGAATCCCAACGCTCCGCCGCCATGATCCGCTCCAGGCCGCGCGGAGTGGCCACATGGATGGTGTTCTGCCAGGTCTGTTCCGATTCGGAATCACGCAGGTCGATGAAAAGCTCGTCGTAGAAGTCGGCGGCGTCCGGCGGTCCCGTCTCCGCATCCGTTTCCCGGAAATAATAGCGGCTGAGGATCAACCCGCCTTTGGTTCCCAAACGCTCGGCCGCACCCGCTCCGGAAGAACGGACCAGGTAACGGACCTGTTCGTTTTGCTCGTCCTCCGTGGCAGTCTTGGAGCGAACCCAGCGGGCCACCAAGTAGAGAACCACAATCGCGAAGATCAGTACCCACAGTGTATTGGCAGGAATCACGGTTTTCTGAGAGTAACAAGCCGCAAGCCACAGGCAACAAGCCAGAAGTGGCAAGTGACACCTTATAGTACTACGCAATTAACGGGGGCCGGTTGCTTGCGGCTTGTGGCTTGTCGCTTGTGGCTTTCTCACGCGATCTGTTCAATCGTAACGGCATCGAGCACCACGTCCTTATTCGGCTTGTCCTGTCGATTGCGGGGCACGTTGGCGATCTTATCCACAATATCTTGCCCTTCAATCACCTCACCGAAGATCGTGTGGTTCCCGGTAAGCCATGCTGTTGGAGCGACGGTGATGAAAAATTGGCTGCCATTCGTTCCCGGACCGGCATTCGCCATCGCCAGTTTCCCCGCCTTGTCAAACTTATGGGGAGAGCCTTTCGTCTCGTCCTGGAACTTGTAGCCGGGGCCGCCCATGCCTGTGCCGCTGGGGTCGCCGCCCTGAATCATGAAGTTCGGGATTACCCGGTGGAATATCGTGCCGTTGTAGAGCGGGCCGGGACCTTTCTTACCGCTGACAGAATCTTTCCAGTCGCGCTTGCCTTCGGCCAATTCAATAAAGTTCTTCACCGTTACGGGAGCTTCCTTCTCGAACAGCTTGCAGACGATGGCGCCCTCACTGGTTTCCAAAGTAGCGTAAGTACCCGGTGTTTTGGTCATAACTTTCCTTTCTTGCCAAGCACTCAGCAATCAGCATTCAGCAATCAGCCCCAAAAACCGGCGGCCTCTGTTTTGGCTGAGTGCTGAGTGCTGGTGTATTACTTCACGATGGTGATGTGTGTTATCCGTGTCGGGTTAACCGGACGATCGTTCGCTGCGCGTGGGGCGTTAATTATTTTCTCCACCACTTCCGGATTGCCGCACTGCCCAAAGATGGTGTATTGGCCGTTCAGGGAAGGGTAGGGAACTGCGGTAATGAAGAACTGCGAGCCGTTCGTGTTGGGATCGGACGTGCGCGCATAGGCCAGCCGGCCCGGCCGGTCGAATTTCAGCTCCGGCGTAACCTCCAAACCAAATCCGTAGCCAGGATCGCCGGTACCGTTACCCGCGGGGTCGCCGCCCTGGATCATGAATCCCGGAATCACGCGATGAAAAATGGTGCCGTCGTAGAGAGGCACACCGTGCTTCTTAGCCCCGGTAACCGGATCGGTCCAGTCCTTGGTCCCCTGTGCCAGCCCAATAAAGTTAGCCACACTTTTGGGCGCCTGATCGGGGAACAAGGTACACGTAATCTTGCCGGCCGTGCTGTCAATCACGGCTTTAGGTTGTGCGGCGGACGGCGCGGAGGGCAAAGCCCTCCCGGCAGGCTGGGACTGCGCGTGGAACAAAGTAACCGCACCGAGCACCACTAGGGCAATGGCATATTTCTGCATCGAGATCAGCTCCTTAAGATGAGCAACAAGCCACAGACGAAGCTACAAGCGACAAGCCACAAGCATAATACATGAGTGGCCGTTGACCATTGGCCATTGGCCACTGATTGGTTCTATTAGAATTTTGCGTTTTACGACCGAGCCTTTGGGTTGTAACCTAACAACGTGATGCTGTTCCAGCGAGCCATTCCCGGTAAGTACCCGCACATGTTTCGACAATGGCGTGTGCCGGTCATCGGGGCCGGGCCGGGGGGAGCAGCTATCGCGGCAAGTTAGACGTTCCAGTTAGCATGTTGACCTCCCAGACGACCCACGGTGACCGCCACCGTGGGTCGATTTATTTTCGGGGGCGTGAGTGGGAGGTTCTCGGCCCTGTTCTTACAGCTGACCACTGGTTGTAAAGAAATGTGATGCTGAGGGGGAGAAATTTTACGCAAAGTTAACCATTCGCTCCAGAACTTCTGCGCGTGGATTGCGTCTAATCAGAGGAAACTACATTGAAGGTACTGGAACACAGCTCAAGGAGGAGTAGAGGATGAGCTCGGCTACCGTATTACATCGCGACCGGAATCTGCATGTCGGCGCCCGCGTTTGCATTTATCGCAACGATGGCTCGAATCGAGGATACGAGGCCATTTGCACGGACCTGGAGTTGGAGAGCATCGGCCTGCGCACTTCCGCCGTATTTGCGGTTGGCGAGGTGGTGGAAATCGCCTTTGCCGGCTGCCGTCACGAACGGGAAATTCGGGTGCGCGCGCGCGTACTCTACCGCATGGCGTGCCGTTACGGTTTTGGGGTTCTGACGGAATCCGCAGGCAACACCCAAACCACCTCCGCAGCAGGACGAGACGATTCCCGGATCAAAACCGCACGTAAGCTGCTGTCGGACCTGAAAGCTGCCTATCAGGCCTTGCCCGCCGTTCACCGCGCGGCAGTGCGCAAGGCGCTCACCCAAAGGGCTCTCGCCAGCGAAGCGGCGGCCTAACAAGCGCTTATTCCGACCTGACCTGATCTCGGAGCTTGGCGGTTCTGCGCCTGTACGACATCCGGTAACCAGCAGTAACGCCAGTGTCCTGTGTCAGCAGTTCGCGGTCCGGGCCGGGACTTGCATCAGGGCACGGCTTCACAGGCTTCGGATTTGTTCGTTTTCCCCTTCGTGTACTTTGTGTCCTTGGTGGTAAAAAAATCATTTTTCCGGTTCATCACGCTCGGTGGTTACCACCGCTACGAACTGGACGTGGAAGACGAATCAGAGACCGTTCCGCTGTTCTGGGAAGACTGCCCCAAGTCCTGCTCCAGTGTGCTGTAGGCCTGTTGCGCGCCCGTAAGGTTACCCGATTGCAAATCCTGGCCCAACTCATCAAAGAGCTGGCTTATCGCGTCGCTGTCATTACCGCTTCCACCGTGATGATGATGGTGGTGGTGCATCGGGGAAGCCTGCTGCTGCAAGTCCTGCTGAATGGTTGCGTAGTCCTGCTGCGCTGCCGAAAGATTGCCGGACTGCAAATCTTGCGAAAGCTGGCTGTACGCTTGCGCCACGGGATTCGTGTATTGCGTGGACGAACTCGAAGACGATGAGGTCGAAGTACCCGGCGCACCTAGGTTCTGGAGCGTCACCAGATCCGTTTGGGCCGCTGTCAGATTTCCTGATTGCAGGTCCTGGCCGAGCTGCTGAAACTCCTTTTGGACCTGCTGCATTTCATTCTGGACGTTCTCAGAATCGTACTCGAAAAAACCGCTGGTGGAAATACCCGATACTGACATGACTTTACTCCTTGCGGCGGAACATGCCGTTCCAACTCGCCAAGCGGCATCTTTGCCAGAACATTAAAGGCCCTTTATCCAGCATTAGTGAAGCAGTTCATGTGCCACTTGCCCGTAGCGCCGGCATCCGGTTCTCTCAGCTTCCAATATCACGAATAAGCGTTGACACCACTGTCATGTGGTGCCATAATGACACCACATTTAAGTGGTGTCATTATGGCTGAGTTTTCATCTCTTACATCGCTAGGGTTAAACGGTTATGAATCTGCCGCTTACATGGCTTTATTAAGCCGTCCTGAGCTTGGTCCCCCCGATGTTGCCCATCGCGCCGGCATACCTCGGCAGCGAATCTACGATGTGCTGGCCTCGTTGGTCTGCAAAGGGCTTTGCATCGCCCGGAACTCCACGCCTAAAACGTATTCCGCGGTGGATCCCGAGATTGCTCTCGAGCTGCTGGCCCAGGAACGGGTAGCCGCCTACGACCGTCAGCGGCAGGAGATTCACACGCTGGCTGCCCGCCTTACAGCGGAATTGGCCCCCATATTCGCCTCCGGGCGAGGCCAGAATGACCCCTTGGCCTATGTCGAGGTGCTCGCCGGCCCAACGCGCATTTCTCACCGTGCGCTGGCACTGGCCGCAGCCGCCAAAAAGAGCGTGAACTCGTGCATCAAGCGTCCCCTGATCCTGTCGAAAGAACAGAACTGGACGTTCCTTAAGGCGCCGCTCGGCCGGGGCTTAAGATATCGGGCATTGTGCGACACGGAAGTTTTAGAGGACACCGAGCTGCGAGAGTGGATGATGCAGTTCCGGGACTGGGGGCTGGAAATTCGGGTAGTGCCGCAGGTGCCCTTGAAGATGCAATCTTTTGACGACGAGGTGGTGCTGGTTTCCATGCAGGACCCAGCCGGCGGCCAGCCTAGTTTTACCGCCGTTGCCATCCACAATCGCGGGGCGGTGGCGATGCTGAACCTGGCTTTTGAGTATCTGTGGTCCCAGGCGCAAGTCTTTACAACCCAAGCAGAACCCAGAAGAGAGGAGCGACTGCTAAATGGAGACCAGTGCAATACGTGTTCCGGCAGGGCCGGCAAGCCTTGAAATCCGCCGCGGGTACGAACCGGGCCTGATCGGCCGCGTCGGTGAGCTGCACGGCCGCTATTACGCGATGGCCTGGGGCTCGGGCGCGCCCTTCGAGATACTGATTACGCGCGAGTTCTGCGACTTTGTCGAGCACTATGACCCGGAAAACGATCTCGTGCTCTCGGCCCATATCGGGCCAGTGCTGGCCGGCTCAATCTCGATGTTCGGCCAACATCAGGGCCCAGATGGGGTGCAGCTCCGGTTCTTTCTGGTAGATCCGGCATATCACGGGCTAGGGGCAGGGAAGGCGCTGCTCTTCGCGGCCCTCGACTGGTGCCGGGAACGCGGATTTCACAAGGTATTCCTGTGGACGGTAGATGGCCTGCCCCAATCCCGGGGCCTCTACGAAAAAGCGGGATTCCGTGTGACCAAGCGGGTCCCCGATGACCGCTATACGGTCCTCCGGGAAAACCTTAAAATGGAACTTACGCTGTAATCGATCAAGGAATGCTTTAAATAATGTCATCACAAGCTTCACCGGTAAGGGTGAAACCGAAGAACAGTTTCTGTTATGTATGTGGTCCCGACAATCCCCGCGGGTTGCAAGTCCCGTTTTTTGCCGACGGGGCGTGCGGCAGCCGGGCGCAATACATCGCTCGTAGCGAACATGGGGGGTGGCCGGGCATGCTGCACGGTGGCGTCACCTTTGCCCTGATGGATGAAGCCCTGGGTTGGGCGGTGCATTTCCAGGGTTTGCACGGCGTCACCGCCCGGGCGGACACCCGCTTCCGGCAATCGATCCCCACCGGGGCAAAGCTGGTTATCCGTGCCTGGACCCTGGAGCGCCGCCGCCGTTTGCTGCCCGCCCGAGCGGAAGTCCGCCTCGACGATCCGGACCAAACCCTGGTGGCGGAGGTCGACGCGACCATGTATCTGCTGGATCCGGAATAGTCCAGTGCTCATGGACTCCATGGGTTCGCTGTCAGCGGCTCGAATTCGGGATTTGGCCGCCCCGGAATTGTTGACCACGTCATCCCAATTGTTGACTTTGTCATTCTTGATTCTTTGACCTTGCCGTCCCGCAGGGCGCCGAGAGATCTGCAGTTCACGTAGCTGCTGCCCAGTGGCTTGCCCGCGTTAGAATGGCCCTCACTACCACCATGGAAACCAAACCGAAACCATCATCCTTGCTGTTTACGGACGCGGAAAGGCGCGGGGTATATCGCGCCATCTACGAGCGGCGGGACGTACGGTCGCAATTCTTGCCAGATCCCATTCCGGACGCAGTACTGGGGCGTATTCTTGACGCCGCCCATCACGCTCCCTCGGTGGGGTTCATGCAGCCGTGGGACTTCATTCTGATCCGCGATCCGCAAGTTCGCCGCCGGGTACTGGACAATTTCGTAGAATCTAACCGGCGCGCGGCCCAGATTTACGAAGCGGACCGGCGCCAGTTATACGAGAGCCTGAAACTCCAGGGCATTCTCGACGCTCCCCTGAATATCTGTGTCACCTGTGACCGGAAGCGCACCACCGGATACGGTCTCGGGAAGCAGTCAATTCCCCAAATGGATGTGTATTCAACGGTTTGCTCGATTCAGAACCTCTGGCTGGCGGCCCGCGCCGAATCTCTGGGAGTGGGTTGGGTAAGCATCATCGACAACCAGTTTCTCGCCCAGAGTCTGGGCCTGCCCGAACACGTTATACCGATTGCCTATCTTTGCGTGGGTTACGTCTCGGAGTTCCCTTCAACCCCCGACCTGGAACGGGCGGGTTGGTTCAAAAGGCAGTCGCTCGCTCCGCTGGTCCATTTCGACCACTGGGACGGACGGGACGAGAATCGAGCCAGGGAAATGCTGGATGCGGTGAGGTAAGCATTCCTTGCAATGGTCATGTTAATATAACC
>Ga0326727_10013221_pt1 | contig 18450 bp, 16 predicted proteins | sample MB2enrmetagenome_FD_207643 | JGI IMG/M metagenome (GOLD analysis project Ga0326727, IMG submission 207643) | Lab enriched peat soil microbial communities from McLean, Ithaca, NY, United States - MB29MY | ecosystem: Environmental > Terrestrial > Soil > Wetlands > Peat | place: USA: New York...
TGAATCAGATTGTCCATAGAAGCAATCAACGGCTGGAAGAAGATCTTACTATCTGCGTCAAGCGCCGTGTACCGATCGTGATTACCTCGCTGGGCGCGCGTGAAGAGGTGAATCATGCGGTGCATAGTTATGGCGGGGTGACTCTACACGACGTGATTCACGATCGGTTTGCAAAGAAGGCAATTGAGAAGGGAGCTGACGGATTGATTCCGGTGGCCGCCGGCGGCGGAGGACATGCGGGGACGCTTTCGCCCTTTGCTTTGATGCAGGAGATCCGAGCCTGGTTCAGCGGTCCCGTGGCGTTGGCCGGCTCCATCGCCAGTGGAGCTTCCATTCTTGCAGCGCTGGCGATGGGAGCGGACTTTGCGTACATTGGGTCGGCGTTCATTGCAACCGACGAGGCAAACGCCGCTCAGGCTTATAAACAGATGATTGTGGACTCGGCTGCGGGCGACATTGTTTACACCAATCTATTTACTGGTGTGCATGGCAACTATCTCAAACCATCGGTGGCGCGTGCGGGGCTCGATCCGGATCACTTGCCGGAGGGCGATTTGGCGACGATGAACTTCGGTGCCGGTGGGGAGTCGGCTTTCAAAGCTTGGCGTGATATCTGGGGCTGTGGACAGGGTATTGGCGCGATTCATGGAGTGCAAACTACGGCGGATCTTGTCAGCCGGTTAGCTGGGGAATACGAAGTAGCTAAGTTGGCGCTTACAGCGAAGACGCGCTCGTATGCGTCAGTTCCTGCATCACCTCTTCCGAGATAGAAGACGATGGCGAAGCCTCCATGGCCTGCTGGAAGAACTTACGAGCCATTGCTTCATCCCCAGTTTTTCGGGCGATCCTCCCTGCCTCAACCAGCCACGCCGGATTCCTGGCTCCGTACTTGAGCGCGCGCTGCATCTGTTCGGCAGCGGACTTCCACTCGCCCTGCGCGGCCAGTGCCTCGGCGCACGCGGCGAGAGTATCCAGGTCGTGACGGCGCGCCAACATGTCCTGTGCTATCCGCACGGCCTCGGCCGGTTTCTTGCCGGGCCCGGAATAGTAGGCGATTAGTTGAAGGTTTGCGTTATCTGCCTTGGTTGTAAGCGGAAGCGCTGCTTTCTCGAATTCTAAGAAAGTCCGTTGCGCCTCATCCGACTTATCCTCATTACTCAGCGCTAACGCTAGATCATAGAGCCCTGCGACATCGGGCGCTACCCGCTGCCTGTTACCAAAAACCTCTACGGCTTCGTTGTACTTCTTCTGAGCCACCAGATTCAAGCCACGCTCGGTAAGCGCCCATGGATAATCCGGAACTAAGGTCAGAGCTTCTTTCAACGCATCCTCCGCGGCGTTCGCGCGCCCTATAATTCGATTCAACCGGGCGATACGGGTCAGCAGCCAGGCGCGTTCCTCCGCGTCCGAGCCGGAAGTCAGATGTAACGCCGACGTCAACCAATCCAGCGCGGGTTCGTTCATTCCATACGCTTCGCGAACCGTTGCCGCTCGCTGCAGAGCCTGCGGACTGGCCTGGCGCATATTTATCATCCACTGGACCGCCTTGGCAGCCTCTTCGTAGTTCCCCAGTGCCGTCTGTGCATCCGCGATGTATCCCCAGGTGGGAACATCGTCCATTACCTGATTGTGCAGAGCGGTTGCTTCCTCAAGCGCATCCGCCCAGCGCTTCTCACATAACCACACGGCGACACGAGCGCGCCGTCCATCAAAACCCGATGGGGCAATCTTCAACGATTCCGCCACGGGAACTTCGGCGTCCACGCAACGTTGGTTGTTGGCCGTCTCCCGCGCGCGGCGCACTAGCGCCAAAGCAAGATCGTTGTAGGCATTGACGTCTTTCTTGTTCTTTTCAATCGATTGGCGAGACGCGGCGATGCGCTGTTCGATCAGCGTCGGCCCGGCGCTCAGCACGAATGATGAAAGAAATAAAGTCCAGATAACCTTCATAAGAATTCATCCCCTGAGGGAGCCGCTGGTATCACTAACTTCCCAGCGGCCCCATCTTCCCCCAAGCAATCGCCCCCAAGCTACTGCGGACAGTTTGGCGAGCAGAAGGTCGGATTGGTCTCCGACGCTGCTGCGGGAACCTGGTGATTCGTCGTGGTTCCGCCGTGAGCGAACGCTTCGTAAGGGAACACTTCCTGGGTTGGAACGTCGTTCACATTGACTCCGTCCCCAATGGCTGCGACGGAAGACGCCGAGAAAGGCTTTCCCCCTGCCGTGCAGGTTGCGCACAAAGCGCCGGCGACGGCCCGGTAAGCGATATCGACAACATCGTCGGTTATCCGGCGTCCGTTGGGCCACCCGGCCGGGTCACCGCCGAGGAGTCCCAACCGGCTCCGTTGAGCCGCCGGGGTCGGAGGAACGGAAGTATTCAGACGCAGTAAGTCGGCGACTGGACCACCTGAGTTTCCAGCAATCGCAAAAGGTCCGGTGTAATTGACCAGCGGCAGTAGGTCGGTGCGTGGAGGATCCGGTACGGTAACTCCGAAGACGGCGTTAACCACATTCGCGAGCAGCGGGTTCAAGTCGTAGCTTGCGAAGGTGGAGTCGTTAATCGGGTCGCTCATGCTCCAGGTATCTTTATCACCCGTGCCGATGATCAGCTCGTTGATCAAGGGATTCCCCATGCGCTGAACCTGGGTGTAACCCGGAGGCGAGTTCGGTGGTTGCGTCATCGAAGAATTGATCACGGCTGCCTGCAACCGCGAGGTGGTCGCCCAGGCGCCAATAATCGGTTGGCCGGACACGGTGACCATTGAAATGGGCACTTCTATCGCTATTGTGTTTACGTTAAAGCCGGCGACGTTGTCGATCGCCGAGTTCACCAGGCTCGAATCCTGAGAGGCGGACAGAACCGGAAGAGGAATCCCCAGCGAGTTAGTCAGAGCCGTTTGGAACGAATTCGCAGGGTAGTTCACGGAGTCAAACGTGGAGCCGAGATTGATGAAGAACGGATCATCCACCGTTCCTGCAAACACCTTGATCCGGTTGTCGGTTGAGAATGGATTGTTATAGGTGCCGAACTTAAAAATGCCCTGCATTGCGAGGGCGTTGTAATTCGGCATGGTGCGTGGTCCCACATTCGAAGGAACGGCGATCAAAGGCTGACCGTTGGTCATAGGTGTACGAACAGCTGAGGCTCCAGAACCGGTGACCATGGTGATGGTATAGGTCTGCATCTCGCTGAATCCGGCCGCGCCCGCCCCGGTGAGGGAGGTAATTGCCGGTGGGATCACCGCCTGGCCGGCCGTACCGCCCGGTGCGTTGGAAGGTGCGGTTAAGCCACCCCCGGCTCCAACAAAGCCGGTAAACACACCCGGAGCATTGATGACGGTGGTGAATTGAAACTCGAAGCTAATAGCGGCCGTTCCGGTACCTGTATTGTCAATGTGGATCGCGTAAACAACGTTGGGGTCAAACGGAAAGTAGTTCGGTCCGTTTGAGGGTTCAAGAAACGGGTCCACGTTCATAATGAACGTAACCATGTTGGGATTGTCATAGGCCACGAAGGCATAGAAATCCGTGATATCGGCCGCGTGGTCCAGCGCCGTAATCGGCGCCTCCCGGTGGCTCGCGCCGAACAGCGCCGGCGCTATAAGAATAGCCGCCGTTACTGCAATGGCTGATCGAAACTGTCTCATTCTTTTGGTCCTTTCAAGTTAGACTCTAATTTGTTTACGTGACTCGGTGAGGTGAAGGATGTAGTGGGCTGCAATATTTGTTCCGCTTGTCTCGCCAGCGCGGATTGGTGGAAATCCCACTCAGGGTTTAGTGCAAGGGCCTGAGAGAACTGGTGCGCCGCTTCGTCCCGTTGGCCCAGCGCCTGGTCGATCATAGCCGCGTGAAAGTGAAACATAGGCTCGGGCGTTCGACGCGACAAAGCCACTTCGGAAGCTTTCCGGGCTTCTGAAAGCTTGCCTTGCCGGAACAGAACCCAGGCGAGGGCGTCGTGCGTATACACGTCCGGCCGCAGGTTGATCTCGTTCTCAACTAACTCCGCCGCGCGATCAAGATTCCGGTTCTGGTTGGCATAAAGCAGCGCCATGTTGCGGTTGGTTTTCTCTCCCGAAGCGCGCATGGTGATCTCAATCGCATCGATCAAGTCATGCTGTTGTTTCGCGGCGGCGGGGTTACCGGAACGTTGATATAGATCTTCCAGAGCCTCGGCATATTCGGGCATGGGAACCGTCGCCTGGGCCTTCAGATAGGCGGAGATGGCGTCCTTTACCTGGTCCTGCGCGGAGGCGATCAAGCCAATCCCCGCCCATGCGGCATAGTAGTTCGGGAAATTCGAAAGGGCGCTGTGATAGGCATTCAACGCATCATCCGAGCGGCCAATCTTCCAATACATGCGACCGAGTTCAGCCCAGCACCAAGCCACGTTTTCCGGAGCGGCATTGCCCGCACGAATCGCCGCCTGCATCAACGCAATCGCTCCGGCGGAGTCTCCGGTGACGAAGCGATACCAGGCTAGGCGGTTGTAACTAGTCAAATCGGGACGCAATGCCAGCATCTTCTGATAAGCCTGACCGGCGCGGTCGTATTGGCCTAACTCCATTGACGAGTCGCCCAGGCTACCCCACGCGCCCGGATCGTTCGGCGAGAATCTTGCCATTTCAATGGAGTACTCGGCTACTAGTGCAAAATGATGCCGCTCCATCTCGACTTCACTGCGCAGCCGGAGCGCCTCGTAGTTGCCGGGATCACGGTCCAGGACGCCGTCCACCAATCGCGCGGCAAGGTTCAGGTAATCAAAGTTCACGGTCTCGCGCATCTTCTGGATGTAATCCAGCGCCAGTTTAGCGGCGAGTCGATTGTTAGTGGGTTGGAGCGCGAGTGACTTACTGTCGGCGGCAATTAAAGAATCCGTCGATTGCCTCGTGCCCCTGAGCTGAGGCTCACGGGCGCGGCTCTGGCCGGCCAAATTCGACGTCAGGCCGGTGAGCAGGAGAAACGCAATCAATGTGCGCCTGGGCATCAGCCAATCATCCGGATGACCGGGAACGCGCCTACGGCGACCCCTGTCATGTATACGCCGATTGCGAAAATGGCCGCCGCAGACCCCAGTGGAGCGAACCGCGCCCACGCCTGTACATGCGAGGGCTTGTTGCTCTTGGAAACGGACTTCTTCACCACCAGCACCATGATTCCGATCAGCATCAACACCAGCGCCAGACCCAGACTAAAAGAGATGAGCAGGAGGAGACCGAATCCCGGCCGGCCTATCGAGATGCAACTCAACAGAAGAACTAACGCCGCGGGACATGGAACCAGGCCGCCGGTTACGCCGAGAGCGATCAGGCTCCCAAGTGATACATCCCCTTCAGGGACATGGCTGTGCGTATGTCCATCATGGGTGTGAGTATGCGCTCCGTGTTCGTGATGATGGTGACCCCCATGGTGGTGATGGTGATCGTGAGTATGTGGGTGGTCATGATGGTGGTGCACGTGGGCCGGAACCCACAACTTACGGGCGCGGCGGTACAGCAGAAGGCCGCCGATCCACACGATCGACACCCCGGAGACCACACCTAGTAGCTTAGTCATCGTCTCCGGCAGTACATATTGGGAGAGAAACAAAGTAATCAGTCCGAGCGCAAACACGCTGATGGTGTGGGTGAACGTCACCAGGCCTCCCAGGAAGATGGCTTGGTGAAATGTTCCGCGCGAACCCACCAGATAGGCCGCCACCATGGTTTTCCCGTGGCCCGGCTCTATGGCGTGCAACGCCCCGATTCCGAAGGCGACGGCGACACAGATCAACGCGAGGCCAATAGGCAGCGAGGTGTGCGAGCTCTTTAGGGTTCTTGAAAGAAAATCGTTACGCTTCACCGTGCCAAGTGACTGCGGTTCAAGGGGAGTGGCGGCGGTCGCAATGGGAGTTGGGTTCGCGGACGCGGGCGGCAGCGGCTTGGCAGGTGTTGCCTGGGTTACAACAAGGGGCGCCGAAGTCATTTCGAAGTGTGCGGCGACGTCTTGGGGAGGAGCCAGGGTAGGATCTTGCGGATAGGCGGTCAGCGCCTTCGTGCGATCATCACCGGCAGGTTCTGCATGGTCCAAGGCCACGCCGTCTGCCGCCGTAATCACCACTTCCTTCCAGCCCGCCCGATCCGGAAAATTGCGATCCTCGTACCCGAACTTCCCGTCGGGCGCTGGGAGAAGAAGGTAAGAGGTAATGCGAATCACGGGTAATCCGCCGGCGCCATCCTGGATCACTGCTTCCGTCCGCCTCAGCCGGGGAGACACGCGCGCGCCCCTTTCCTCAAAGCTCAATGCCTGGACCCATTCCGTCGCTTCCGCGTGCGCACTGGCCTCGATTTGAGCGTGTGGACTGTCCTTAGTCAGGTTCCACTTCTGGAGCAGTTGCAGAGTAGGGAGTTCCGCAAGGTCCAGCACATACAGGACTTCCACGGAATGCGGCTGCACGGTAATTCGCGCATAGTGATTAATGCTGAAGTTGCCCATCGGATGTGCTTCCGCGGGAACTCCTAAAAGGATGGCAGCCGTTACAACCGTCAGAATCGGAACGAACCGTCGAAGGCGCATATCAAACCCTGTCTACGAGATTATTCCCGCGTTGGATGCCGCCGATAACTTTTTCCGATTAGATTGTCTGAAACACCACAATGGTTCTTTTAAGCCATTGAAAATTAACCTCCGATGAACCCCGAAACGCACACGTGCGGCACGCGTTTACTCCAGTAGAAGGAGCAAGACAATGAAACGAAAACTAATGGTTCTCTTTCTTCTGGCGGGAAGCTCAATGTTCGCGGGCACGCGGTTTGTGGTCGGTTTCGGAGTTCCCGTGCCAGTTCCAGCGCCGGTAGTGACTTACGCCGCGCCTTACCCAGCACCGGTTGTGACCTATGCCCCGGGCCCTTATTACAGGGGCTATTGGGCTCGTCCGTATGCCGGAGCAGTATGGGTCGGTCCCCGTTGGGTGGGCGGCCATTACTATCGCGGGTACTGGCGCCGTTAAGTCCTAGACTGAAACCCAGGCATGCTTAGCTGTACTCTCAAGCACCTTGTCAAGTATTTGCAGTTGCCGCAAGCCGTCTGCAAATTGGGGATACTCAACCGGCGCTTTTCGATCTTCCACGGATTTGTAAAAGCGCCGGAACACCTGTTTGAAAGTATCGTCATAGCCTTCGCTATGTCCGCCTGGTAAGTCAGCGTATGACTTAGCGGCGTCGGCCATAAGAGAAGGGTCCTTTACAATCAGCTGGTTTGGTTCATTGCGGTGCCCAAGCCACAACTCGTCGGGCTTCTCCTGATCCCAAACTGCTGAGCCCTTTGTCCCATAGATTTCGATAAACAGCCGGTTCTTGCGCCCCGCCGAGATCTGGCTTACTGTGAGAGCTCCCCGGGCGCGCTCGCCCAGCCGCAGCAGCACAGCGCCGAAATCCTCCGTATCGATAGGCACCTCGGTGTAGTCTTCCGGCCGCAAAGTCTTCCCCGTGAAAGTCTCGACAGATCCTTTGGGCTTCTTCCGTGTTTTATGGAAAGTCTGCAGATCCGCGCACAGTTCCGCGATGCGCAATCCTGTCACATGCTCAACCATGTCGCACCAATGCGTGCCGATATCGGCGAACGTTCGGGATGGCCCGTTGGAAGACTTTTCGATGCGCCAGTTCCAATCCGTGTCGTAAAGCAGCCAGTCCTGCGAGTAGGTTCCCTGCACAGCCAGAATGTCCCCAAACTCACCCGCCTCGCGCAAGCGGCGCATGTTCTGCACCATGGGGTAGAAACGCAGGTTTTGGAAGGTGCAGTTGGCCGCGCCTTTCGCTTTCGCCAGATCCACCAGCGTTTGCGCGTCCGCCACGGACGTAGCCAGCGGCTTTTCGCAGAGCACGTTCTTGCCCGCTTCCAGCGAATCTTTCGCCATGGGGAAATGGAGAACGTTGGGTGTACAGATGTGCACCGCCTCGATGGTCTTGTCCGCCAGCAGCGTGCGGTAGTCGCCGGTGGACCGCTCGACCCCGACCTGTTCGGCAAAAGCGCGCGCTTTCTCTTCGTTGGAGCCGGCGATGCCGGCGATCTCCACGTTTCCGAGGCGACGGATGCCCTCCGTGTGCACCTTGCCCATGAATCCTGTGCCGAAAACGGCTGTTCGAATCTTTCGCATGTGATTTTTCGTTTTCCGAGACACTACTTTATCGCATTGCTGCTAGATTTAGTTCCTAGAGGTCACCGCTGGAGATGGATCCGGATGCTCGTTAGAATCCGACTGCCACGAGGTGCGGACACCGGTCGGAACAAACGGCGGATCGCACCCATCACATTTATCGTTGCTGGGCTTCTGCGCATGGCCGCCGTTTTGTGTCTGATGCTGGCCCTGTGGCGACTGACGAGCGACCTGGGGTGGACAGGTGAGTTCTTCATCAGCGCGGGCTTCTTCTCTCACTGGCAGGTGTGGCTAGGTATCACCTTCATCGTCAGTATGGCTTCTTTCCGGCTACAGCGATTCTCCCGCCCGCCGGAGCCCGCCAGCCCCGCCGCACCTGCTGCGGAATCCGCTGGAGAACCCCAACCTGAGGCTCAGAAGCGCGAGTTTGCCAGGCGCGGCGCGTCTCGATGATATTCTGCCAGTAGGACTTCCTCAAGCAGTATGGCTTACAGAACCCGGTCGCGGTATCGTTTCAGTCTCGGGTCTTCCCTTCCCCCAGGCGTTCGTTGGCTCCTGATTGCGAACGTCTCCGTTTGGTTGCTGAGCTTGGTCTGCAGGTGGAGCGGCCTGGGAGCGCTTTTCTTTCCTCTGGCGCTGACCCCCTACCTGGTGGTCCACGAATTTAAGATCTGGCAACTCGTCACCTACTTATTCCTGCACGACCCCACCAGCCCCTGGCACATTCTTTTCAACATGCTCGGTCTGTGGTGGGCCGGCACCGCGATCGAGCAAACGTGGGGCACGCGGAAGTTTCTCAAGTTCTATTTCATCTGCGGCATCGGAGCCGGCCTTTGCGTCATTCTCGCCGCCCTATTGTTCAACGGAATGGAGAGTCCGGTAATTGGCGCCAGCGGGGCCATTTACGGCCTGCTGCTGGCGTTCGCGCTGTTATTCCCGGATCAGATTGTAATCTTCATTTTCTTTCCCATCAAGGCCAAGTACCTGGTCATGATTCTGGCGGGAGTCGCTCTGTTCTCAAGCATCACCGACCATTCCAGCGGCGTCAGCTACGCGGCGCACCTTGGCGGCTTGGCGATCGGGCTCGCCTATTTGCGGCTGCCCTTGCTGCGATTTGACGGCATGTCGCTGAGCCGGCGCTACGAGAAATGGCGCATCGACCGCGCCAAGCGTAAATTTCAGGTTTACATGCGCAAACAGGATTCCAAACGTGAGCCCTGGGTGCATTAACGGGTGCACAAGAAGTTGTAACAATCGCTTTTCGGGCGCCGTCAAAATTGAGAGATAGGATGAGGGTCAACTAGTATGCGCAGAACCGTTGTACTTGCAAGCGCCGTAGCCGTCGCCATTTTCACCTCCGCCATCGCACTGAAATCCCAGGACGGCCCCGTTAACCCGGGCAGTGAAACGGTGGCGAAACCGCGCCCTACCAACCCAACTTCGAACGGCGATGCCTCTCCGGACCTTGCGCCGATCCCCTCGAAGCTCAACAAGAAGGGCACCGTCAATGACGACACCCCGAATTTCAAGGTGCAGTCGAACCTGGTGCAGATTGACGCGTCGGTTCTGGATAACCGGGGCAATTTCATCCCCAACATCCCGCGGGGGAATTTCCGGATTCTGGAGGACGATGTTCCTCAACAGATCAAGACCTTCACGATGGGGGAAGCACCCATGACGGTGGCCCTGCTGGTGGAGTTCAGCGCTAAATGGCAGCGCGGCCAGACCTGGTACCAGACCCTCCAGGCGGCCTATGGTTTCGTTTCAACGCTGAAACCGCAGGATTATATTGCCGTGATCGCCTACGACATGAGGCCTGAAATCCTGAGCGATTTCAGCCAGGATCGTACCAAGACGCAAGGCGCGTTAGCCCGCTTGAGGATTCCTGGTTTCTCAGAGTCGAACCTGTTCGACGCCCTCGTCGACACCGAGGAGCGCATGAAGGATATTGAAGGCCGCAAGGCCATCGTGCTGATCTCCACCGGCGTCGACACCTTCAGCAAATTGACCTTTGACAAGGCGCGCCGCGCGATTCAGGAAGATGGAGTGCCGATCTACGGAATCGGGCTGATGCAGGCCCTTCGGATCATGGCGGAAGGCCGTATGAGCGGCGCGCAGGATATGACTTTCCTGCAGGCGGACAACCAGATGAAGACGTTCTCCAAGGAAACCGGCGGCATCTCGTTCTTTCCGCGGTTCGAAGGCGAGATGCCATCTATCTTCCAAGCCGTCCAGCAGGCGCTTCGCAACCAGTACCAAATCGGCTATACCCCGACAAATCTGGCCCGTGACGGCAAATTCCGCAAAATTAAGATCGAGCTGGTCAATCCGCAGGGCGACCCGCTGGCCATCAAAGATGAGAAGGGCAAGCCGATCAAATACCAGATTGTTGCTAAAGCCGGCTACACTGCACCTCGAGTTGTCGAATAGCGGACGCGCTGCCAAAATTGGGTCACAAAGTCAAGAACTCCATCTGCCCGCTTTTGTTCGGTTAACGAAGTCATTGACACGTTTGTCATCGCTCTGTTACGCTCGCTCGGTTCGCGCAAATGCGGTCCAACTAAAAATGATCAACTCCTCTCGCAGCCCTCACATCACTCCGCGCATTCTTCTGGTTGACGACAACCACTACGGAAACATGGGGCGTAAGGCGCTGCTTGAGCAACGGGGCTATGCCGTCGACACCGCTATCAGTGGAGAAGACGCGTTGGTACTAATCAGCCAGAATCGGTACGAGGTCGTGGTCACCGACCTCAAGATGGGCGGAATGAGCGGAACGGAGCTCATCGCGCGGCTACGCGCGGCGGAAACCGCCTCGGCTTTGATCCTTCTTTCGGGTTTTGCGGGCTGCATGGGCGTAACAGAAGAGAATTGTGGCGCCGACGCGGTACTATGCAAGAGCAACAAGGAAGAAGAGCAGTTGTGCAGCACGGTTCGGCTCCTGCTGTCGCGTCGAACCAAAAAGAAGCCGGCGGCTTCCGAAAAACGGCTTCGGTCAAGCATCGCAAGAACGGTCTAAGTGTTGGGTAAACAATTCGAACTGTCCCGCAAACTGAGGAATATGGTCGCGGTGCTGCTGCTCCTGGCGGGCGTTGCACCCCAGTCGCCGGGTTACGCGCGGCGCAAGACAGCGGCCAAGCCGGCCCAGCAGCAGGACGCCTCGGAGGCCATCCCGGCGGCATGGAAGCGGCTGTCTTTGCACGATGAAGTAGCGCAGCTTGTGGTGGTGGATTTCACCGGCCAGCCCATGACGAAGAAGTCTCTGGAGTGGAGGCAGCTTTACGGTCTGGTTCACAAAGAACGCGTCGGCGGATTGATTCTGGTCAATGTGTCGCAGGGTCATTTAGTACAGCGAGCCGACCCTGTTGAAGCCGCCAAAATCATCAATGAGCTCCAACGGTCCGCCAAAATTCCGTTAGTGGTGGGTGGTGATCTGGAGCGCGGGGCGTCCATGCGATTCAAGGACACCACGGTTTTTCCGCACGCCATGGCCTTTGCGGCGGCTGGCGATCTTGCGGCAGTGCGTTACGAAGGCCAAGTGACGGCCAAAGAAGCGCGCGCGATCGGCGTCAACTGGATCTTTTTTCCCGATGCCGATGTCAACAGCAATCCCGACAACCCAATCATCAACATCCGGTCTTACAGTGAAGACCCCAAGCAGGTTTCCGATTACGTCGACGCATTCCTTGAAGGAGCTTCTTCCGACCCCCACAATCGTGTGCTGACTACCGCGAAACACTTCCCGGGACATGGCGACACCGCCGTGGATACCCACCTGAAGCTGGCCACCATTCCAGCCGACCGGAAGCATCTGGATGATGTGGAACTCGCCCCGTTCCGTGCCGCGATCGCCCACGGAGTGGATTCAGTGATGACAGCCCACCTGACGGTTCCTTCGATTGGTGGAGATGTTCCCGCCACTTTCTCCGCGCCTCTGCTGACCCAGCTTCTGCGCGGCGATCTGGGCTTCAAGGGGATTATCGTCACCGATGCGCTCGATATGGGCGGCATCAAAAACTATTCCTCGGGGGAAGCGGCGGTGAAAGCCCTCCAGGCCGGCGTGGATGTACTGCTGATGCCAGGCGATCCGGTTGCAGCCATCAATGCTGTAGTGGCTGCGGTCAAGCAGGGGCGCCTTCCGAAGAGCCGTGTCGATGAAGCTTTGAACCGCGTTCTCGCGGCCAAGGTAAAGCTAGGTCTGGTAGCCAGCCGCACGGTGAACGTGAACGCCATTCCAAAGTTGGTGAACCAGCCGCAAACCAACCAGCGCGCGCTGGAGGTTGCGCAGGAGGCTGTGACCCTGGTGAAGAACGACTCTCACCTGGTTCCCGTGCAGGCGAACTCCCAGGTGTGCTTCGCCATTCTGCGGGAAGGGGGCAACAGCCAGCAAGGCCAGGCCATGCAGCCGGAGATCAACAAGCGCGCTCACGGCCGGCCAGCGCTGTTGCTGGACCCGGGCATGTCGACAGGCGATTTGAGCCGCGCCATCACGCAGGCTGGGACGTGCGACGCCTGGTATGTGGCGGCGTTCGTATCCGTCGCCGGGTACCGCGGCAATATTTCGTTGAATGGGAATTATCCGACGTTGATGGCCGAACTGATCGCTACCGGGAAGCCAGTGATGCTGATGTCTCTCGGGAACCCGTATCTGCTGCGCAGCTTCCCAGCCGTATCGGGCTATTTGACGACGTTCAGCACGGTGCCGCCGTCCGAGGTTGCCGCCATTCAAGCACTGTACGGTGAAGTGGCCATTCACGGCCGGCTTCCAGTAACGATTCCCAATCTTGCGAAATTTGGCGACGGACTCAGTTTCGGCATCACGGCACACGTTCCCACTAACGCGTCAGTGGCGTTCCCCGCAACGCATTAAGCGCCAGTTAATGGCTGCCTGAGGCAGGCGCTTTAATACAATGAAAACCAGATGCAAATCACCTGGCTCGGACACGGCACATTTGAATTTGTGTGGGGCTCCGGCAAGCGCCTGATTGCCGACCCTTGGATAGAAGGCAACCCAAAATATCCCGCAGGCCGCGAAGTAAACGACCTGGATCTGATGCTCATCTCGCACGGCCACTTCGACCACATCCATGACGCCGTGCCGCTCGCCAGGAAATGCAAACCGTCCATCGCCGCGATCTACGAGATCTGCCATTGGTTGGAGTCGAAAGGCGCCGAGAACACTAGCGCGATGAACAAGGGCGGTACCCAAAGCTTCTTCGAAGGCGAGGACCAAATCCAAGTCACGATGACGCATGCCGTGCATAGCTGCGGGATTCTGGATGACGGAAAAATTATTTATGGCGGAGAAGCCGCGGGGTTCGTTCTGCGCCTCGCTGATGGCCGTTCCATCTATTTTTCAGGCGACACGAACGTGTTCGCCGACATGCAGCTAATCCGGGAGCTTTACAAACCTGATCTGGCGATTCTGCCGATCGGCAATCTGTATACGATGGGTCCGCGCGAAGCTGCGAAGGCTTGCGCGCTGCTCGGCGTGAAGAAGATGATTCCGATGCACTTCGGAACGTTCCCAGCGTTGACGGGCGATCCGAGCGTGCTGCAAGAGTTGGTGATCGCCAATGGAACGGAAGTTTGGACTCTGGAACCTGGTAGGAGCGTCGACTGGTAAGCTATGATGACGCTTCGATGAAAATCCCGCGTCTCTACCCCATTCTCGATACCGCGACCCTTAGGCGCCGCGGCATCGATGACTGGACGGTGGTCTCGCGCGCATGGTTCTCCGCAGGGGCTGAAATCATTCAAATCCGCCACAAGCCCTACTGGACGCGCGAGAATTTGGATCAAGCATCGGCCATTAAAGAGCAATCCGACCGCGCCGCAACGCCTCTCATCATCAACGACCGCGCCGACATGGCGGCTTTGTTGAAATCCGGCCTGCACGTCGGGCAGGATGACCTCGCACCTCTGGACTGCCGCCGCGTGATCGGCGAACAAACCACCCTCGGGTTCTCCACCCATAACGCCAGCCAACTCCAGGCCGCCGAAAACGAACCCATCGATTATCTGGCGTTTGGACCTGTCTTCGCCACCCAAAGCAAAGAACGGCCCGACCCGTTGGTGGGCCTCGAAACTCTCGCCGCCGCGCGGGGGCTTACGAGTAAACCACTCGTTGCCATCGGCGGAATCACTCAAGAGAATGTCCAGCAAGTCTTTCAAGCTGGGGCCGATTCGGTCGCGGTTATTGCCGGCCTGCTTCCCGAAAACCTCACCGAATCTTCACTCCAGGAACGGATGGAACAATGGCTACGGCTGACCAGACAATAAGCGCACCTTCCGGCCTCGTCAAAGGCCTCGGCCTTCTCGACGCGACTACGCTCGTGGTTGGATCGATGATCGGCTCCGGTATCTTTATCGTCTCCGCCGACATCGCTCGCCAAACTGGCTCCCCGGCTTTGCTGATCATGGCCTGGGTGGTAACTGCGTTTATGACCATGGCCGCGGCGTTGAGTTACGGCGAACTCGCCGCGGCCATGCCCCATGCAGGCGGACAATACGTCTATCTGCGCGAAGCTTTCGGCCCCTTGAGCGGGTTTCTTTTCGGATGGACCATGTTCCTGGTCATACAGACCGGAACCATCGCCGCCGTCGCGGTGGCGTTCGCCAAGTTCGCCGGAGTCTTTTTCCCCTCGATCTCGGCCAGTCACTATCTCATTGGATCGGGGCGTGTCGGAGTCACCACACAGCAATTGCTGGCCATCTGCGCCGTGCTCGTGCTGACCTGGCTCAACACCCGCGGACTGCGCGAAGGCGCCATCGTCCAAAATATATTCACGTTCGCCAAGACGGCCGCACTGGCGGCTCTCATTCTGATCGGCTTCTTTGCCGGACACAACTCCCAGGCGATCTCTGCCAACTTCACCGACTTCTGGAGGAACAGCTCGTTCGATTTCACCACCATCAAACTCGTCGGTGTCGCCATGGTGGGGTCGTTGTTCTCCTCCGACGCGTGGAACAACGTGACCTTCACGGCGGGCGAAATTCGCAACCCGCGCCGCAACCTGCCGATTTCTCTTGCGCTCGGGGTAGGCATCGTTTCCCTGCTCTACATCGCCTGCAATTTTGTGTACCTTAGCGTGCTGCCGCTGGCCCAGATCCAAACCGCCCCGCAGGACCGCGTCGCCACGGCCGTCGCCGGAGCAGTCCTCGGACCCACTGCGGTCTATCTGATCGCCGGCGCCATCATGATCTCCACGTTCGGATGCATTAACGGACTCATCCTATCCGGAGCGCGCGTCTACTACACCATGGCGCGCGATGGACTCTTTTTCAAACGGGCTGCGACGCTCGATCCAACCCGGCACACCCCCGTGTTCGCCCTCGTGATCCAAGGCCTCTGGACAATCCTGCTCACGCTCAGCGGCGAGTATGGTGACCTGCTGGACTACGTAATCTTCGCGGTTCTTCTCTTCTACATCCTGACCACCTCGGGCATCTTTGTGTTGCGCCGCACCCGGCCCAACATGGAGCGCCCCTACAAGGCTTTCGGGTACCCGGTACTGCCGGCGCTGTACATTCTTTCGGCAAGCGTGATCGATATTCTGCTACTGTTCTATAAACCGCGCTACGCGATTCCAGGTCTGATCATCGTCCTGCTCGGTGTTCCTGTTTACTATCTCTGGCGTAAGAAAGACAATATTCCCATGGTGGATGCCTTATGAACAGCCTTACTCGAACCAAATCATTGGCTTCATTACTAGACCAGGCCAGCCACAGCGGTCTGAAGAGAACGTTGACCGCGCGCAGCCTGATGGCGCTGGGGGTGGGCGCTATTATCGGCGCTGGCCTTTTTGTCCGCACCGCGGCGGCATCCACCCAGGACGCCGGACCCGCGGTTACGCTCTCTTTCGTGATCGCGGCCATTGGCTGCGCCTTCGCTGGGCTCTGCTATGCGGAGTTCGCCGCCATGATCCCTATCGCGGGTAGCGCGTACACCTACGCATACACCACCATGGGTGAGTTCACGGCATGGGTGATCGGATGGGCTTTGGTGCTGGAATATGCATTGGGAGCGGCCACTGTGGCCATCGGCTGGAGCGAGTATTTGAATAATCTGTTCGGCGGGCGCATTCCCTTTGAATGGTGCCATTCGCCTTTTGAGGTCTCCACGGCCGGGGTGCACGGATTCATCAACCTCCCGGCACTCCTGATCCTGCTGATCCTCACGCTGCTGCTGGTGAAAGGCACCCAGGAATCTGCTACGGTCAACTCTATTATCGTGGCCATTAAGCTGACCATCGTGGTTGTATTCATCGCCATCGGATGGCAGTTCCTGAATCCCATCAACCACTCGCCCTATCTCATTCCGGCGGGTATCGCGGGACATGAAGGTTGGAACCAGCACGGATGGGGCGGGGTCCTGGGCGGGGCTGGCATCGTTTTCTTCGCCTTCATCGGCTTCGACGCAGTCTCGACCGCAGCGCAGGAAGCCAAGAACCCCAGCCGCGATATGCCTATGGGTATTCTGGGCTCCTTGGCAATTTGCACCGTTCTGTACGTGCTGTTCAGCTATGTACTTACCGGCGTGTGCAACTGGAAGGAATTCGCCATCGCTGGCAAGGAAGCCTCGGTCGCTTACGCTGTCCAGCACTACATGCCCGGCTATGGCTGGCTGGCGACCGCAATCACCGTCGCCATACTTTTCGGCTTCTCCTCCGTGATCCTTGTGATGCTGATGGGACAGAGTCGCGTGTTCTTCTCCATGGCCAACGACGGCTTGTTGCCCAAGGTCTTCTCCGACGTTCATCCGACCTTCCGGACGCCGTATAAGTGCAACATTATTCTTTTCTTTTTTGTCGGCGCTTTCGCTGCTTTCGTACCTGGCTCTCTGACAGGAGATCTGACCAGTATCGGTACTTTGTTCGCCTTTGTTCTCGTCTGCGTTGGAATTTGGATTCTGCGATCAGCTCAGCCGGGCCTGACGAGGCCTTTCAAAACCCCCCTGGTCCCGCTGGTGCCGATCCTTGGAGTGATAGTTTGCAGCCTGATGATCATTGGACTCGACCGCCGCACGCAACTGACCGCGCTGGGCTGGATGCTCATCGGGTTCCTGGTCTACTTCCTCTACGGCAGGACCCACAGCAAGCTCGCGGCGCCCGCAGTCAAGCCGTCTGTCGGCGCCCGCGTGTGAAATACCGCTAGAATGGAGTTGGCGGTGTAACGATGGACGAGGAGCTGCGAACTTATCTGCGGGATATGGAAGAGCGCTTGTCTTCCAAAACCGAGTCGCTGGAAGAGCGCATGTCCTCCAAGATCGTAGCGCTCGAAGAGCGAGTGTCCTCCAAGATCGTAGCGCTCGAAGAGCGAGTGTCCTCCAAGATCGTAGCGCTCGAAGAGCAGGTATCTATCCAGTTCGCAGCGCTCGAGGAACGGGTATCTACCAAGATAGTAGCGCTCGATGAACGCTTTGATCGAAAACTCGACGAGTCTTTTACGCGCTGGTCGCAATTCATGCTCAATGAGATGGGTTCGCGCTTCAGCGAGATGAACACCCGGTTCGAATCCCAAGATGCGCGGATCAAATTGCATGCCGGTTTGCTTCAGTCCGGCGCGCGAGCTATGGCGCGGTATTCCTCCTTCTCGGAGAACTCGGAAGAGCGGTGGATCGCAATGGATCAACGCGTCGCCGAGATCGAACGAAAACTAAACACAAAATGAAAAACTTTGGGTTATTATTGAGTGACTCCCCCGTCACTCTTTAGAAGGCCCATTGACGTCCGAAGATCATCAAACGCTGTACAAATCTGCCATTCCATCCCTGGAACTGATCGCCTTCGGCAAGGTCCGGGACGTCTACCGCGTGGATAGCCGTCATCTGCTGATCGTCGCCACGGATCGAATCTCGGCCTTCGATTGCATCCTGCCCGATCCGATTCCCCGTAAAGGCGAAGTGCTCACCCGGCTCTCGGTATTCTGGTTCGATTTTCTGCACGATGTCACTCCCACCCACTTCGTCTCGACCGATCTCCGTGAATACCCCACGGTAGCGCGACGTTCCATGTTAGTCAGAACCGCTGAAATGATTCCCATCGAATGCGTGGCGCGCGGCTACCTGGCGGGCTCCGGCTGGAAGGAATATTGCGCGTCGGGAACGGTTTGTGGCATCCCCCTGCCGGCCGGATTACGTGATGGGGAGAAATTACCCACCCCCATTTTCACACCAGCCCACAAAGCGCACGCCGGGCACGACGAGAATATCTCATTTGCGCAAATGGCTCAAGTAACCGGGGCGGACCTCGCTGAACGCCTCCGCAACCTCACTCTACTGATTTACGAGAAAGCCGCCGCCTACGCGCGCACCTGCG
>Ga0326727_10013223_pt1 | contig 18449 bp, 21 predicted proteins | sample MB2enrmetagenome_FD_207643 | JGI IMG/M metagenome (GOLD analysis project Ga0326727, IMG submission 207643) | Lab enriched peat soil microbial communities from McLean, Ithaca, NY, United States - MB29MY | ecosystem: Environmental > Terrestrial > Soil > Wetlands > Peat | place: USA: New York...
TCGCTTCACACCACGAACCAACGACAAGGGCAGGGCAAGCCCAGCCCTTACGAGACGCGCCAACGCCCTCCCCGCACAATGATCATTGCCGGATCGCGCTCCGGATTGCGCAGAGCGAAGCTCTGCGGTAGTGGATTCGCAGAGCTTTGCTCTGCGCAATTCCGGCATGGCACCCCGCCCGTGTCAAGTCATGGCCATAAGGTTTGATCGGTTGATATCGTTATGTTAAGGTAGCGAGAAGGAAGTAGCGGAACGACACGGATTCAGGTTTCGCCACGCCGCAGGTCTGGACATGCTTCTTCCCCGCGGCGAAACGAAAGCTCGAAGCGGCGTGCGCTTGGTCTTTAGCGGTGAGAAGGTCCGGCCCCATCAGGTCTTGCCGAACCCCGTGCTCAGACCCGAGCACCTGTCGGTGCATGGTGTCGAGGTTGCAGTGATCCCTGTAGCGGATCTCGTCCGCATGAAACTCAGCAGTAACCGGGATATCGATCGAGTCCACATTCGAGATTTGGATGCGACCGGACTCATTACCGCGAAACTCGAAAGAGGCTTGCCCTCAGTGCTCCGTGCCCGATTACGGGAAATTCGCCGCCAGGAATGAGTCTTTTGCGGAGCCTGTAGCCACGGTCAGTGATTTTCTGACCGTGGCCCTTTCTTCCGGTCGCTACACCCGCCCTCTGCGCACTGGTCCTGCCTCGAGGGAAGGGACCACGGTCAGAAAATCACTGACCGTGGCTACGGGTTTGCACCCGGGTTTTGTGGTACACTACGGCGTAGCGAAGGCTGGAGCTGCGGACCGGGCCTTAGCGCCGAGCCTTCCCCAAGGATCCTTATAAGAGGTTGTCATCATGAAATGTCGTTTGCGCATTTTCGTGACCGTTGCCGCGCTGTGTTGCTTGCCCGCGGCATTACGGGCCCAGCAGTCTCTGCCGGTGGGCTTGGTGCCGGACATGCCGCCCATGCCGAATGCCCAGGGAATCCCCACCCAAGTCAATACCTGGAATCCCAGTGCTCTCCAGCAGAGACACTGGCTGGTGGTCGGCAAGGTGATGACCCTCGATGGGAATCCTGTGGCCGGCGTGAAAGTAACGGTGCAGCCTACCCTCGAGGCGGAAACCCGGCTGCTTACTACGGACCAGCAAGGGCAGTTCTATACCGAGTACTGGTTGAATGCGGACACGGTGAAACAGTTCAGCGTGGTGTTGAACGCCAACAAGAAGGGCTATCTGAAGGCCCACGCGCTGGTGGAGGTGGGCAGCGGGGACAAGCCGGCGGGTATTCCCATCACGCTTCGCGACCAGAATGCGGACCCGGAGGTGCTCGCGCAGGCCGATTTTGTCTCCGCCCTGACGTCCCGGCTGAAGAAGCTCGGGTCCACGGACGGCCTCTCGGCCAAAAGCGAGAAGGACTACGCGCACGGCGTGGAGGAGTTTCTGGATCACCAGCGTCCGGACCGGGCTCTGGGATCTTTCACGCGCGTGCTCGATCGTGACCCCTCCTGCATCGCGTGCCGCACCATGCTGGCCCTGGCGGAACTCGAGTCCGGAGACTGGGACGGCGCCAACCGTAACTTCGCGCGGGGAGTCGATGACGTTCGGCAGACTTACAGCACTCCCGCCACCCCGCCTGCCAAAGGCGCGGGCACGCCGCTGGGCATCAAGCGGCCTGAGCCGGCCATCGCCCTCGGGGTGATGGAGAGCTGGCGACACCAGGAGGACCGGGCGGCGGGGTTTTTCGAGGAAGCGCTGAGGCTCGCTCCGCAAGATCCGCTGGCCCTCCAGGAACTTGGCCGCATGGAGTTGTTCCGGCACAACTTGATGGAGGCCAGCAACTACCTGGGCAAGGCGGTGGCCGCCCCCGGAGCCTCCCCGCAGGCGCGGCTCCTCCACTCCGAAGCTCTGCTGGACGTAGGCGATTTCGACACCGCCAACCAGGAAATGACCCATTACCTGGACGGGCGCGACGTAAAAACCATGCCCCTTCCCATCCGCCAGCTCTGGGCGCGCATCCAGGAGAGGAAAAAGATTGAGGTCACCTACGTCAAGGCCAAGCCCAAAACCAAGGTGACGGAATCCATCGACTATCTCCACCGCACCGTGCCGGAACTCAAGGACCTGGTGCCCGCTAAGGACCAGGCGCCCCTCGATTCCCTCCTCAGCGCCGTAGGCAAGAACGTGGAGACGTATTTCCGCAACTTCCCCAACACCGCCTCGCTGGAGGAGATTCATCAGGAAAAGCTCTCCCACAAAGGCCGCGTCGGGGAGACCATAGATCAGAAGTTTCACTATGTGTGTTTAACACCCACGGAGGAAACAGGACTGGGCTTTAACGAGTATCGCGCCGGTTTGTCGGGAGATGTGGGCCAGCCGCGTGGCCTGAGCGACGGCTTCATGCTGACTTCGGGATTCGCCTCCGCCTCTCTCCTCTTCCACCCCATCTATCAGGCCGAATCCACTTTCCGTTATCTTGGGCGCCAGAAAATGGACGGCCGGGACACGATGGTGGTGGCTTTCGCCCAACGGCCGGAGAAAGCGCACTTGAACGGCACGTTCAAAATGGGTGAAACCAGCATGGTGACCTTCACCCAGGGGCTGGCCTGGGTGGATGCCGAGAATTACGAAATCCTGCGCCTGCGCACCGATTTGCTCAAGTCCCTGCCGGAAGTGCGCCTGGACAAGGAAACCACCGACATCGATTTCGCAGAAAACCATTTCAAGTCCAATGCGGAAGGCTTCTGGCTGCCGCGCCAGGTGAAGGTGAGCGTGGTCTGGAATGGCCGGAGCCTTATGAACACGCATGAATACTCGGATTTCAAGCTGTTCAATGTCGGCGCCACACAGAAGATCGGGAAACCCAAAGAGGCGGCGCAGGCTTCACCCGAAGAAACCACAGTCCAGAAGAATTAGCGGGGGATGCTGGGGCGGTTCGCGAACCGCCCCTATGGCTTTTCGAGGACTTCCTGCACGCGGCCGAGGATGAGCGCCGGCATCAAGGGATGCCCCTCCAGCGACTGCCCCACCACAATTTCAAAATTGGGATGCTTCTCCTTCGCGGCGGCCACCAGGGTGGGCAAATCGCGGCGCAAGTGCAGGCCCTCAGTGAGGAAATAGGGAATCACGATGAGGTGCTCCACCCCGGCCTCCGCGGCTTCCATGACCCCGGCCAGAAGGTCGGGCGGCGTGCTGTCCAGAAACGCCGCGCGCACGTAGCGATAAGGCCCCGCCGCCGCGATCTTTGCGGCAAGATCGTGCACCCCGCGGTTGGCCTCCTCCACCGGACTGCCGTGCGCGAACAGTAAAATTCCAGTCATCATCCACAGATTACGCAGATTACACAGATTAAACAAGACAAAGACAAAAACAAAGACAGAGACAGAGAGACAAAGAGAGACTGGTAGGGCAGGGCAAAAGCGGCTCAAATGAGGGGTGGGGTTGTCACAGAGAGTTTAAGGGCCAACAGGCCCATCTTTCGAACCTGCCGCTTTATCTTATTCTCTCTTCGTCTTTAATCTGTGTAATCTGTGAAATCTGTGGATGCTGTGGGCGCCAGATAAAGCGTTTGTACTCGAGCGTGCGCGTGCCGAAGTTTAGCAGGAGGCCCACCTCGAACCCTGATGCCTTGAGGTAATTAAGGACCTGCGCTTCTTCCGTACCACTGAGATTCGCGAGAGCCTTGATTTCAACGATTACCGAATCGAAGCAGACAAAGTCAGCCCGGTAAATCGTGTTGAGTTTCTGGCCTCTGTAAGAAATCGGCAGGTCCACTTGACGCCGGGAAGGTATGCCGCGCGCGGCGAGTTCCAGTTCCAGGGGCTCCTGATAGACAGCTTCCAAGAACCCGCAGCCCAGTTGGCGGTGGACCTCCATCGACGCGCCGATCAGGGCATACGTTCGCTCATCTCTTCTTTCTTCGCTCATTGGCATCCACAGATTACGCAGATTACACAGATTAAACAAGACAAAGACAAAGAGACAGAGAAGGGCACAAAAAACACAAAGGACAACGCAAAGACGCCTCAAATGAAGGATGCATTGCCACAAAAAGGTTAAGTGCCTACGCGCGCATCTTTCGAATATGCCTGTCTATCTTTGTCCCTCTTTGTCCTTAATCTGTGTAATCTGTGAAATCTGTGGATCATCGTTCGGCTTCTTCACCCGCCGGCAGGAAGACTGCCGCGGCGCCGTAGACGCCCACGTTGGTGCGCAGTTTGGCGGGCAACACAGGAGTGTTCTTCGCAAAGCCATTAATCGTATACTGGGGTATAGTCGCCCGAATCTTATTAAACAAGGGCTTGCCAATATGTGAAACGCCGCCGCCGATCACGATGGCCTCGGGGTCGAACAGGGTAATCATGCCGGCCAGCCAGACGCCCAGGTAGAAGCCCGTTTCCTCGAGGATGACCTTCGCCACGCGGTCGCCCTGGCGGGCTGCCTGCTGGATCATGAGCGGCGAAATCTCCTCGGCGTGGCCGTGCGTCAACTCACGCAGAACGCTGGGGAGGCAGTGTTCCTGCTCCAGCATCACGCGCGCCCGCCGGGCCATGGCCGGGCCCGCCGCCAGCGCCTCAATGCAGCCGTAGGTTCCGCACCCACACCCTCCTGTTCCCACTCCTTGATCAACTCGATATCGAGTTTCTCCTTGCGGGGATCATAACCGCGCCACAGCTCAGCAATGGAGGTCGGCGCCTTGCCGTGGGCGAGCGGGGGCAGGGAATCCCTACGCGCCTTTGAGGGGAATGCGTGCAGACAGAGGAAGGCGAACAGGGTAGGACCCAGAAAGACTAAAAGGGCGAACACGACGAACTTCACCCAAACCGTTCCTTGAAAACTAACTTTGCGCATCATCACGTGCCCCCTTCGGGCCCTAATGAAAGACGGCGGAGAAATTCCCACGGACCCCTTGGCGCCCCAGCAACCTCGTCCCGAGGCTCATGATGTCTCTGTTCCGCCGAACACGGAGTGTCCCCCCAACCAGGAGTGGACCGGCCTGCCTATCCCGACTCGTCCTGCGCGCGCGCACTCATTGTACGTTGAGGAACTGGGTTAATTTATCGGCGGCGCCTCCCAGAGCCCGGGCCAGGCTCAATTTCGCCAGGTTGTGAGCGAAGATGCTGTCGATATAATCGAGTTGCGCGCTGGACACTGACTCCTGAGACTGGACGACGTCAGCGTTAGTGCTCACCCCGGTCTCGAATTTGATGCGCGTCTGGCCCAGAGTCTCGCGGTTGACGTCGAGGTTTTGCTGTGCCACCTCCACCTGATTGGCGGCTGCCACCACGTCCAGATAGGCATTACGCACCTCACTTTCCACCTGGCTTCTGGCGTCTTCGAGTTCCGCGCGGCGCTGTGCCAGGGCGGCCTGCGCCTGCTCGATATCTCCCGCCGTGCGGCCACCGCTCCAGATCGGCACGCTCAGTGTCGCCGCGACGGTATAGGTGGGGCGCAACTGCCCAGGAGAGCCAATGCCCCCATAGTCAGCGCTGACCGAGCCGGAAGGAAGCCGCTCGGCACGCGCCGCGGCCAGCGCCCGCTCTGCCGCGCTCACCTGAGCCTCTGCGGCTTTGAGGTCGGCGCGCTGGTTCTGAGCCTGCTGGATGGCGTCTGGCAGTTGGATGGGTGGGGCGGGGGTATAGGGGACGGAGTTCGAAATTTCAAACTGATCATTGGGGGGCAAGCCCGTCAAGCGGGCCAGGACGATCTTCTGCTTGGCGAGGTCATTTTGCAGCGTAATCAGGCGTTCCTGATCCAGCAACACCTCGACGCGGCTGCGATTGACGTCGATCTGCGCGATCTGGCCGAACTTCAGGCGCCCGATGTCCTGCTGATAGAGGGTGTTGGCCGTCGTGAGTTGGGCGCGCGCCGCCTCCACCCGCGCGCGGGCGGCAATCACCTGTAGATAGGAGCCGGCCACCGCCAGGACCACCAATCCATAACATTGAAAGGGCCGACGGTGGTGGGCAGCGTGAACCCGGGGATATTGAAGCTGAAACCGATGGACCGCAGATTGAACGTCTCCTCCGTGTCATTCACATCGGCGCTGACGTTCGGCAGCAGTCCGCTGCGGGCCGTTTTCGCCTGACCACGCACTTGCCTGAGGGCTTGGGTCATTCCCACGGCGCCGAGGTTGTAGGCGAGGCCCCTCCGGATCGCTTCCGCCAGCGAGAGCTTTCCTGAAAACGGGATCGCCGCCGTGCTGTTGGTGCTCCCGCTGTAAGCACCTGACACGGAAACGGTCGGATTTAAGGTATTCACGCTGGTGGTGGTGCTGGGAACCGGCGATTCAGTGGCAACCACTCCGCCGCCCTGCCCGTTTCGACCGGAGAGCGGAAGCGGATTGGGGCGTGTGCTCGGCGGAGGTGGAGCGCCTACCTGGGCCAGGCCGCACACGGCGAATGCGAGAATCGACGCAGTGACTCCTGGGAGACGGGACGTCAGAACTTTCCAAGTAAATCTTCTCATCTTTTTTACCCCTGCCTTTCGCTGGTAATTGAACTTTTCGTGCGCCTGGCTACCCAAGCTCTTCGTTGGGGTAGTGAGACGTGCGAATGCTGATGCACGTTCACAACGAGAGTGGTGTACAGCGTCAACAACTGACTGACGGCCAGCCCACCGATGATGGCAATTCCCACTGCGAGGGGCCACCAGCCCGCTTCAGGCGTGGCAGTTCCGCGCAAATTTACGAGGCGCCACGCTTGCTATTCCATTTCGATCGTGTGTTTACCCTGCGGCAGCACCAGGCACACCCGTCCACCTTTACTTAAAACACTTCCGACGCCGGGGGCGCCATCACAAAGCAGGGTGGCGGGGGTTCGATTTAACGTGACGTAACAGCGGCCACGGGATTCATAAGTCAAACTTATGCTCTGACCGGATTGTTCCGCCCCGAGGATTGTGCCGTTAAGGCCCTCGATGCGTAACGCGGTCTGCCCGGAACTCTCGGCCCGTGGACGCGTTAATACGCTGTGCGCGCCGGCGGGAATGAGAACTTGAGAGTCTGACCGGCACGGCCATTCGTGGCCGTCGAGGTAAACGGTTCTTCCGCGCGCATCGGTCCGCCAGATGAGCTGATGCCGCGCCACCACCGTCTCCTGTTCCGGCGAGCCGCCGGTTATCTGTTGGGCGCCGAGAACCAGGGGGACAAGGCGCATATCATCCGGTGAGAGCGTGCTGAAAGCGTAAAGCGTGATCAAGTCCACGTTCGCGGCAACATTGGCAACCAACTCATAAAGCTCCAGCCCGCGGGGTTTGTTGAGCGGGCGTCCCCGCGGAATTCTGTCCACGACGTTGATATCGAGAGAAAATGGCGTGCCCGGCAGGAGGCGGGGGCGATAGTGTTCGCCAATGGCCCGGTAGCGGTCGGGGCTGGAATTCCACACCGTGTAGGGATCCTCGATTTCCACGGCAAAGCCGAATTTATTTTCGAGCGCCAGCAAGCGGTCAGGATCGACGCCGTAGCGCTCGGTCACGGTGGGGTCGCGCAGCGCATCGAGAAAGGTGAGTGTCGTCTGCAGGTAGGGTTTTTGCGTCCGGCAACTCGCCAACGTTTCGAGAAACTTCTCGGTCAACTGCGTGACCAGCTCAACGCGAAACTCTTGCAGTTCGCTCCGCAGCGTGGGGTTGTTGGGCCCATACTTTGGCGAATCGGGGTCGAACATCTTAAGCGGGTCCACCCCGTAGCGCTGCTGGAATGTTTTCCGGAACGTCGGATGCATGGGCGTGAAATCTCTCGGATGTGCGAAGATGTCGCGCTCTGCCTCAAAATACAATTCGGCAAAATCCACACCGTCCCAGTCGTAGTCCAGCACCAGACGCCGGGTGAGTTCGGCCACGGCTTGAAAGCAGGCCGGATCTTCCAGCGCCATGTGCAGGCGCCAATCCATGACGGCAGGGTGGCCGCTGGCCGTCACTTCGCGCCATGGCGGATGCTCGTCCCAGAACTCCTGGCTGACCATAGGATATTCCAGCCAGGCGTACACGGCGATCCCTTCCTGATGGGCGGCGGCGAGGAAGCGCGGGATAAATTCCTGAAAACTTTCCGAGCCGTAAAAAAAACCGAGATGGACCTCGCGGACGGACCAGCTTTTCAGTTGCGCCACCACCACTGCCGGATCAACTTTGGGCTCGCCGCCGACGTCCATATAGACACAGAGATTGTCCGCGGCGAGCGTCGGGGCGACGTGCAACTCATCGACGATCGCTTGCGCCAGGAAAGGCAGGTATTGGAAAACCATCCCCTCCTGCGGCTCGAGAGGGATGGCGCTGTAAATGAACCGCCCTTGCCCGCGGCTTCCCGAGACCACCAGGGGGGCATTGTGCCCGGCGTCGTACGCCAACACCCGAAATGCACCACTTACCTGGGAGCGAGAGTAAGTTAACCGGCCGGGCAGCCGCACGGGTTGGTCGGCATAATCGTCCCAATGATACCGATTGATTTCCAGGCGGGTTCCGGCGGCCCTGACACCCAACTCTTTTGCCAAAGGGGTAGACCCATCCAGAAGCAGGGGCATCCCGCCTTCCACGTCGCGGAGGATGCTCTGAACAAGGGTGGGAGTAAGTTGCTGCCCCTCCTTCTCCGGAATAATCAGCAGCGAGAGACGCACCCGTGGTGATGATCCGTAACCTTGGGGAGAGACTTCCCGCACCTGGAATCCACTTGTGGAAAGGGCCCGAGTAATGCCCGGATAATGATTCCCGGTTACCGACATGATCAACGCTTGCGGCACGCGGGGATAATGGACACTTGTTGTCTCCTGGCCGCCGAGGGCGGAAATCGTGGCAAGTGAGCAGCCAAGGATGGTGACCAAAAACAACCCGTGAACTATGCGCATCGGCGGCATTATACTCAGGAGGAGCGGGCTTGTGTTACAAAGATCAGGAGATCAAAGATCGGGAGATCCGATGATGGGGAGATCGGGTGAATAAAGAACAAACCAGGTCGAATTCGTTTGTTGTTCACCCGATCGCCGGATCACCTGATCACCCGATGCCCCGATCTTGGCTGCTCACGCGCCTCGATGTGGCCGGGGCCTTCGGCGACATTGGCGTGCTCTTTCCCATCGCCATTGCCCTGATCACCTTGAACCATCTGAATCCGACCGCGCTGTTTCTGACGGCGGGACTCACCTATTGCCTCGCAGCGCGATACTTCCAGATTCCCATGGCCGTGCAACCCTTCAAGGCGGTGGCGGCCATTGCCCTCGCCCTCTCGCTTTCGCCCACAGAGGTTGCCAGCGCCGGTCTGTTGATGGGCGTGCTCCTGCTTCTGGTGGGGGTCACCAACTTGGCGGGTTGGCTGGCGAAGCTTTTCACGATACCCATCGTGCGCGGAATTCAACTGGGATTGGGCCTGGTGCTGGCGCGGGAGGGCCTGCGATTGGTGATGGAATCCCGGAGTGGGCCACCACTTTCCGGCGGCGGACATGCGCCGTGGCTGATCGCCCTTGCCGGAGCCGCAGTTTTGCTGGCATTGCGCGATTCGCGGCGTTTCCCCGCGGCGCTGGTATTGCTGGCCTTGGGTATTATCCTGGGGATTGTGTTGCAAGGGGGCAAGCTGCCCGCACTGACCTTTGGCCCCGTGACGCCGCAATTGCTCCATCCGCATTGGAGCGAGCTCAAAAGGGTCTTGCCTCTGCTCGTCGTACCGCAATTCGCACTGACCTTCGGCAACTCCATCGTGGCGACGGAGAATACTGCGCGGATTCTTTATGGCGAGCAGGCGCAACGCGTCACGGTGCGCGCTCTCAGCCTGAGCATCGGCCTGGTGAATCTGGCCACCGCGGCCATTCAGGGCTCACCCCTGTGTCATGGTTCGGGGGGCATCACGGCGCACTATCGCTTCGGCGCGCGCACTCCCAAGTCGAGCTATGTCATCGGCGCAGTGTGCATCCTCTTGGCTCTGTTCGGCGGGGCCGCCGTGGGTTTGCTCCACTTGATCCCCCTGGCGGTGCTGGGAGTGTTCCTGGTGTACGTGGGAATCCAACACGCTGCCTACGTGCGCGACCTCATCTCGCGATGGCCGCAACTCTCGATTGCCGTGTGCGTGGGCCTGCTCTCATTCCTCACTAACCTGATGTGGGGCACACTTCTGGGGTTTGCCCTGGAGGGATCTCTCTGGGTGTACAGACGGGCGCGCCCAGGAGCAATTCAAGGGTAGAATCGAACCCACCATGAAAAACTATCGTCTCGCGCTTCTTCCCGGCGACGGGATCGGCAAGGAAGTCATTCCCGCGGCGGTCCAGGTTCTCAATGCCGCGGCACAAGAATTCACCCTATCCTTCGAACCGTTCGAGTGGGGTTGCGAATACTATCTGCGCGTGGGCCGGATGATGCCCGAGGACGGCCTGGAAACACTGCGCCCGTTCGACGCCATCCTGCTCGGCGCCATCGGCCATCCCACGGTTCCCGACCACATTTCACTTCGCGACCTTCTGCTGCGCATTCGCTTCGAATTCGATCTTTACGTCAACCTGCGGCCGGTGGAAATCCTGCCCGGCCTTGAGCCGCCTTTGCGCGGCAAACGCCTGGAAGACGTCAACATGCTCTTCATTCGCGAGAACACGGAAGGCGAGTACGCGGGGGTGGGCGGCCGCTTTAAGCGCGGCACGCCAGACGAAGTGGCCATTCAACAGTCGGTGTTCACCCGCAAAGGCGTGGAGCGCGTGGTCCGTTATGCCTTCCAGCAAGCGCAACGGCGGCCCCGCAAGCGCTTGGCCAGCGCCACCAAGTCCAACGCCATGCAGTACACCATGGTGTTATGGGACGAAGTTGTGCGCGCGGTGGCAAGCGAATATCCTGACGTCAGCGTGGCCAGCTATCACGTGGACGCCCTCGCCGCGCGCATGATTACTCATCCCGAAAGCCTGGACGTGGTGGTGGGCTCAAACCTGTTTGCGGATATCCTCACCGATCTGGGAGGCGCCTTGCAGGGCAGCCTGGGACTTGCTGCCAGCGCCAACTTGAATCCTGTGGAGCGGCGCGGGCCGCCGGTGTTTGAGCCCGTGCACGGCAGCGCGCCCGACATTGCGGGGCGGGGCATCGCCAATCCCATCGCCGCCATCTGGGCTTCCGCGATGATGTTGGAACACCTGGGTGAAGCCACCGCGGCTGCCCGCGTCATGGCCGGGTTGAAAGCAGTGATGGCCGCGGGCCGTGTGCGCACGCCCGACTTGGGCGGGAAGAACACCACCCAGGAATTCGCGGCGGCTGTGGCGGAGCAGGTCAAGGCGTGAGATTGTCTGAGGAGTCGCCGTCAACGTCCTCTTTGGCGGCAAGGCGGAACTGCACCAGGTAATACAACACAATGCCAAACATGCCCGCCATCATGAGTACCATCGGCCAGAACATCTCCAGGTGCGGAATGGGCTGTGCTGCCGCTTGAATGATTCTGCGGAGCACAATAACGAAAAACAGGTTCATGACGATGCTGAGGTACGCCGCCATATCGGTGAGCTTCAAGAGCATCCGTGCGCGCTGGGCAGGGGGAAAGTCGCTTAAGTGGCGCGACCCGACATGAACCGCGCCGGGAAAACGTTGCCCCACGTAGGGCACGATCAGGAACACTACGCAGGTCAGCGCCTGCGCACCCAACAGGACCCAGAGGGTGTCGGGACTCCCCCATCCGTCGGCCACACCCGCCGCATTGAAGTGCGTCGGAATGGATCGCGGAAGCCTGGGAAGACTGGTTTGGATGAGGAAGTAGGAATAGATCACCATGACAAGCGAGATGAGCTGAAGCATGAGCGGTATCCTCGCCCCTATCCTAACTGCACCCGGCGCTCTACGCCAGCGCCTGATCGAGATCCTGGATCAAGTCCTCGGCGGCTTCGATTCCCACGGAGAGGCGCACCAGGCCGTCGGTGATGCCGATGGCTTGCCGCTGTTCCGGCGGCACGGCTCGGTGGCTGGTGGAAGCAGAGTGCACAATAAGTGAGCGGGTGTCGCCCAGACTGGCAGCGCGCAAAAAAATCTTCACGCCATCCATGACGCGCTTGCCCCCTTCGTAACCTCCCTTGACCTCGAAACTCATCATGGCGCCGAAGGCTTTCATCTGCCGCCTGGCAAGGTCGTGGCCGGGATGGTTGACGAGGCCCGGGTAGTTGACGTGTTCAACCTTGGGATGTTGGGCCAGAAACTCAGCAACCTTTTGCGCGTTGGCGCAGTGCACAGGCATGCGCACGTGGAGAGTGCGAATGCCCCGAAGCATGAGCCAGGCCGTGAACGGGCTCATGACGCCGCCAAAATCGCGGAGGACGTCGCGGTTGAGGTGCTCAATGTAATCTTTTGTGCCGATGGCGATGCCGCCCATGGCGTCGCCGTGCCCGCACAAATACTTGGTGGCGGAGTGAACCACCACGGTGATTCCCAGCTTCAACGGTTGCTGGAGGGCCGGCGAGGCGAAGGTATTGTCCATCATGGAAGGGATGCCGTGGGCCCGGCCGATTCCGGCCAGCGCGGCGATATCGAGAATTTCCAGTATGGGGTTGCTGGGTGATTCAAAATAAATCAGGCGCGTGTTGGGCTGAATGGCCTTTTCGAAATCTTCCGCGCGCGTGGATTGCACAAAGGTCGTGGAGGCGCCCATGGCGGGGAGCTTGCGGTTGAGAAAGTTGTAGGCCGCCCCATACAAGGAACGCGCCGCCACCACGTGATCGCCGGCCTTCACGTATGAGAGGATGGCGGAGGAGACGGCTGCCATGCCGGTGGCAAAGGCCTGCGCCGCCTCGCCCCCTTCCAGCGCCGCAACCTTTTCCTCCAGCGCGTGCACCGTGGGATTCCCATAGCGCGTGTACATGTACCCCGGCTTCTCGCCGGAGTACATCGCGGCCATTTCATCAGAATCCACGGCTGCAAACGTAGTGGACTGATAGATGGGTGTGTCGACCGCGCCGGTGACCCTGCAGGGAGCTTCTCCGGCGTGCACTGCAAGCGTCGCGAATTGATGATGGTCTCTCATGGCGCACCTCGTGATCGGAACTTTCCTGATCCGTTTGGGAAGGGAACAAGGTTATCGTGATAAGGTCATGGTTGGGAAGAGCCAGTTGTAGGCAGAATCCAAGAGCCACTCTGATTGCATTTTGGATTTTAGATTTTGGATTTTGGATTGCGGTCCGACTAGACCTTGGTTCCACCCTCAAACATGGAGAGAAAGCGGGAACTGGTTCGAAATCCCAAATCCAAAATCTAAAATCCAAAATGAATTTGAGGTGGTGCTGGACATCATCCGGGGAAATGAATAGACTTTTGTCTGGGGAGACGGAGTTCTTGACGGGGGGAAGATCATGATTCATTGCCCTGAGTGCGAGGCGGCGATCGAGATCGAAGACGACGTCGAAGAAGGGGCGAAGTTGGATTGCCCGGATTGCGGAGCAGAACTGGAGGTCGTGAACACCAATCCGGTGGAACTCGACGTCATTTCCAGCGGGGAGGAAGAAGAGGAAGATGGGGCTTGGTGATATGCGCGTTGGCAACCTGAAAAGTGATGCATCGCCCGACGGCAATCCGGTGAGAGGGGAATCTTGCCGCCGAGTACCGACACTTGTGGCTTTTACCCTGCTGCTCCTGGGAGGAGTGTTGCTCTGGCGGGCCGTGCCGGGACTGGCAAAGGAAAAGAAACCTGTGTCGAAAACGGTTTCCGGCGTGGTGATGGACGAAGCGGACAACTTCATCCAGGGCGCCACAGTGGAATTGACAGACCTCCAAACCCAGAAGGTGTTGGATATCTACTCGCAGGAGGGGGGCCAATATCAGTTCACGGACCTCCGCATGGACCACGATTACACCGTCAAAGCCACATACAAAGCCCTATCTTCGGAGGCGCGACAGGTCAGCTCATTTGATACGCGCACGCGCCCTGTTTTGAACCTCACGCTTCACAAACCGAACAAATGATGGGGGTCGAGGAAGGTTGATTTACCTGACCCCTTTCGATCGTCTGCCGTTTTCGTAACGGCGGGCGTATGTTGAGGATCTGATGCGCACCGCACCCATTACCCGGGAAGACTTACAGGGAGTTTTCCCTGTGCCACCGCTGGCTCGCCGGCGCGACGCGCAGCGCACGCTCGATTTCAATGCCACCGCCCGTATTGTTGATCACCTTACCGCGGCAGGCATGACGCGTTTGCTTTTCGGCGGAAACGCCTTTCTATATCACTTGCGCCTTCAGGAATACGAACAGCTTCTCGAGTGGCTGGCGAGTTTGCCGGACCACCTGTGGTGCATTCCCAGTGCGGGACCTTCGTACGGCCGGCTGATGGACCAGGCGCCCTTGCTGCGCCGGTACGGATTCCCTTGCGTCATGGTGCTGCCTTGCAGCGATCCGCGCGACGCCGCCGGGCTTGAACGGGGTCTGCGCGAGTTCGCGGAAGCGGCGGGCATGCCGCTGACTGTTTACCTGAAGGATGAGTTGGGGTTTGGTGCCGACCGCGCCGCGGGACTGGACGCCATCGGGCGTCTGGTGAAGAGCGGCGTGTGTTGCGCGATTAAGTACGCCGTGGTTCGCAAGGATCCAACCCAGGATGAGTACCTGGCGGGACTGCTGGCGCGCGTGGACCGCCGCCATGTTGTGAGCGGCATCGGCGAGCGGCCGGCGGTGGTTCACATGCTCGAATGGCACTTGCCCGGGTTCACCACCGGCTCCGGCTGCATTGGCCCGGCGCTGAGTCAGGCCCTGTTCACCGCCTGCAAGCGCGGCGACCGGACCGCGGCGGAAGCTTTGCGCGCGAATTTTGTCCCGCTCGAAGATCTGCGCGACGCCTGGGGGCCTGCGCCTGTGCTGCACGCCGCCGTGGAGGCCGCCGGCATCGCCGAAACCGGCCCCCTGCCTCCGTTCGTATCCAACCTATCCGCAGAGCGATTCGAAACCGTTAGACCCGTCGCACAGGCGCTCGCGGCCCAGTCCAGGGGGCACGCGGCGAAGGCGTAACAAACGCTTGCCATCTGCAGCGGGGCTCTCTTGGCTACGCCTCAATACCCTGGGGCGATCACACGCAGTGCGTGCGGGATTACTTCAATGGTGGCGGGTAATTCCTGCAAGAATTCACCATCGGCAAACAATTCCATTCGGGCAGTCGAACGGAGGGTGATCTTGCGCGCTTGAAAGTATTTGATTCGCGGGTGATGCAGATGTTCACCCCGGTAGGCGCGCGGAAACCACCGCAGCAGTTCGAGGCGGCTCAGGTATGGGATGATGCAGACATCCAGGATTCCGTCGTTCAGCTTGGCGCGCGGCACCAGCCTGATGCCTCCCCCATAAGAAGGATTGTTTCCCACCACGGCAAACAGAACCTCGCCGGAGTAAGACTCGTTATCCGCAATGACCTCGAGTTGCTGTGGCCGATATTCGGGCATGCAACAAAGGAGTGACCACGTGTACGCGAGCGATCCGCTGAGCCACTGCGCGCGCTCGTTGGCGTAATGGGTGACCGTGGAGTCAAATCCCACTCCGGCGATGCAGGCGTAGACCGCCGCCCCGGCCCGGGCAAGATCAACCTCCTGAACGCGACCCTTCAGCAGGGCTGCGGCCGCGCCGCGCGGGTCCATGGGCATGCACACGCCCTTCGCGAAATCATTACCAGTGCCCAGCGGTAACAATCCCAGAGGGACCTCTGATTTAAAAAGCCCGTTGATGACGTAGTGATGGGTGCCGTCACCGCCCGCGGAAACGATGAGGTCAGGCTTCTCCTCACACGCCTTTCTTGCAAGCTCCACCAGGTGCTCGGAGCTTTGGCTCTCGCGGACATCGAAGTGAACGTTCTGCCGGCGGAAAACCTGGAGCGCACGTTCGAGCAGGCGGCGCGCCTTGCCTCGCTTCGCGGTAGGGTTGAGCAGGATAATGATTCTCACGGATGCGCGTGGGAAGAATGCAGAATTGACGCGAGGAAGTCAAGGCGTAAGGAGAGGGGCCAGGGAATCTTACCTGGGTGGGAACTTGAATCTGACCCGGCTTTGTTTGCGGCCTACTTTGAAAACGATTTCAGCCTGGTCCTGCTTTCCGCGATAGACCCACGGGTCAAACTCCGCCGTGGGGTCGGTGATCTTTTCCCAAGCGGGGTTATCCAGATCTCCTGCGGCCAAGCTGACGGCGCCCGCCTTGATCTGGCGTTGGGCATCGCTCTTGGACTTGCAAAGCTGCAATGCGGTAAGCCATTCGTCAAGCCGCTTCCCCAGCTTAACGCCGTCCAGTTCTGGCTCTTCCGCGCCTTGCGGGGGGACCGAGACCTCCCGCGTCTCGGCGCTGGGGTCCACGCCTTTACTGCGGAACTGAGCTTCGAAACCCTTCTGCGCTTGAGTGGCCGCATCGGCGCTGTGAAAATCCGTGATGATGCGGCGTGCCAGGGCCTTCTTGACTTCCAGCGGATGATTTGTTCCCGTCGCCACCGAGGTCTTGAGCGCCTCGATTTCACTCGGGGTCAGATCGGTGAGCAGCAGGTAATACCGCCACATCATCTCATCCGAGATGGACATGAGCTTGCCGAACATTTCCGCGGGCGCTTCATTGATGCCCACGTAATTGCCCAATGATTTCGACATCTTCTGCACGCCGTCGAGCCCTTCCAGGATGGGCATGGTCATGATGACCTGCGGCTCCTGCCCGTACTCCGGCTGAATAGCACGCCCCACGAGCAGATTGAATTTCTGGTCGGTGCCACCGAGCTCCACATCGGCTTCCAGCGCCACGGAATCGTACGCTTGCGAGAGCGGGTAAAGCAGTTCGTGCATGGAGATGGGCCTCTGCTCTTTCATGCGGTTGGCAAAATCGTCGCGCTCCAGCATCCGCGCCACGGTGTAGTGCGAGCAGAGTTTTACCCATTCGGCACTGCAAAGTTTACCCAGCCAGCGATTATTAAAGTCGACGACGGTCTTGTGCGGATCGAGGATCTTGAAGACCTGCTTCTTGTAGGTTTCCGCGTTCGCGGCGATCTCCTCCGCCGTTAAGGGAGGGCGCGTGACGTTCCGGCCGGAAGGGTCGCCGATCATCCCGGTGAAATCGCCAATCAGAAAAATCACCGTGTGGCCGAGATCCTGAAAATGTTTGAGCTTGCGGATCAGCACCGTGTGGCCCAGGTGAATGTCAGGCGCCGTGGGGTCAAACCCCGCCTTCACCCGCAGCGGCTTGCCGGTTTTTGCCGCGCGCTCCAACTTGGCCTTGAGCTCTTCCACGCGGATGGTCTCATCCGCGCCCTTGGTGAGGTAAGCGAGTTGTTCGTCGAGGGTCATCAAAGACAGTTTACCATTCCTCCTTGGATTTCATTTCCGCGCCGGAACAAAATTGGTATCCCCAATCTCACTTCCCCAGGACGCGGCGGCCTTCGAATTGCAGCTTGTCATCGAGCAGCAGGCAAATCGCTTCGGAATAGATGCGGTGCTCTTCGTGGAGGATGCGCGCCGCGAGCGTCTCTGCCGTGTCGTTATCGCGCACCGGCACCACGGCCTGGCACACAATGGGCCCGGTATCCACGCCTTCGTCCACCAGGTGAGCGGTGCAGCCGGTGAATTTCACACCGTATTCGAGCGCCTGCCGCTGCGCATCTTCGCCCGGAAAGGAGGGAAGCAGGGCAGGATGGATATTCAGAATCCGGCGGGGAAATTCCCGCACGAAGCAAGGGCTGAGAATGCGCATGAAGCCCGCCAGGCAGACCAGATCAACCTGGAATTCCTTCAACACGGCCGCCACTTCGCGGTCGAAGGCCTCCCGCTCCTTGCCCTTGGAGGGAATGAAGCGGGTTTCTAGGCCCATCTGCTTTGCCCGCGCCAAGCCCAGCGCTTCCGGCTTGTTGCTGATCACCACGGCGATTTCCGCGGGAATCTTGCCCGCCTGCACGTTGCGCGCAATGGCCTCGAAGTTCGAACCACGACCGGAAAGAAGGATTCCCAATCTTTTCATTGAAGTGACTCGCCAGGGGATTCGTCCATCAGCGCCGCCAAAAGGCCTGCCGGCGAACCCAATGTGCGTCGACCAGTATAGCGGATGGGCATCTCTTGGGCGACAATTCTTGGCGTGGAGTGCCGGTTTGATATAATGCCGCGATGCACAGACATTCATGGAGAGCTGCACTTCTTGCGGCGATGGTTTGGGTAATTTCAGCGTCAGCACTGCGGGCCCAAATTGACCCCGGGACGCGGCAGTTGTCGCACGATATTTTCCAACAACTGATTGAGATCAACACCACAGACTCCGTGGGCAGCACCACGGTAGCGGCAGAGGCCATGGCGCGGCGCCTGCGCAACGCCGGTTTCCCCGCCAGCGACGTGGTGGTGCTGGGTCCCAACCCCCGCAAAGGCAACATGGTGGCGCGTCTGCACGGCACGGGCGCGCACCGCCCTGTGCTCCTCATCGGCCATCTCGACGTGGTGGAGGCGCTCCGTTCCGATTGGACCACCGACCCCTTTCAGTTCGTCGAGAAGGACGGTTACTACTACGGCCGCGGCACGCAGGACATGAAGAGTGACGAC
>Ga0326727_10013224_pt1 | contig 18444 bp, 12 predicted proteins | sample MB2enrmetagenome_FD_207643 | JGI IMG/M metagenome (GOLD analysis project Ga0326727, IMG submission 207643) | Lab enriched peat soil microbial communities from McLean, Ithaca, NY, United States - MB29MY | ecosystem: Environmental > Terrestrial > Soil > Wetlands > Peat | place: USA: New York...
ACCCGAGGCCGGCCTCCGGGATTATCGGAGAGGCGCGCGATTCGACGGCTACGAAGTCGGCGGCTTTTACGACGAGATGTTCGTCCGGGAGGGCGAGCCGCGCGCCATGGCCCGGCGGCTGCTGGCGAGCATCGAGTCCCTGCCGGAAGGGGAGTTCCTCAGCCGGCAGCAGGCGGCGGAGCGGGAGCTGCTCCAGATGGGCATCACCTTCAACGTCTATGGCGAGCACGACGGCGTGGAGAAAATCTTCCCGTTCGACATCGTGCCGCGGATCGTCGGGGCGGAGGAATGGCGGGGGATCGAGCGCGGGCTGAAGCAGCGCATCCAGGCGCTCAATCTCTTCATTGACGACATTTATCACGAACAGAAGATACTCAAGGACGGGATCATTCCGCGGGAGATTATTTATTCGGCAAAATCCTACCGGCGGCAATGCGCGGGATGGAATCCGCCGCGCGGCATCTGGTGCCATATCACGGGCACGGACCTGGTGCGGCATAAGGATGGACAGATTTACGTGCTGGAAGACAACCTCCGGTGTCCGTCGGGGGTGTCGTACGTGCTGGAGAATCGGCGGGTGATGAAAGGCCTGTTCCCGAAGATTTTCTCGCGCTCGCATATCCGGCCCGTTTCCAATTACCCGAGTTGCCTGAGGAACATGCTGGAGCACCTGGCGGGGGACGAGGTCGCGGAACCCCGCGTGGTGCTCCTGACCCCGGGGCTGCACAACTCGGCTTATTTCGAGCATTCCTTCCTGGCGCAACAGATGGGGATCGAGCTGGTGGAAGGTCACGACCTGCTGGTCGAGGATGGCGTGGCGCGGGTGCGGACGACGGATGGTTTCGAGCGCGTGGACGTGATCTACCGGCGCATAGATGACGATTTCCTGGATCCAAAATGTTTCCGCGAAGATTCGCTGCTGGGTGTGCCGGGGCTGATGGAGGCCTGCAAAGCGGGCAACGTCGCCCTGGCCAACGCGCCCGGCAGCGGGGTCGCCGATGACAAGGTTGTCTATGCCTATGTGCCGCGAATGATCCAATACTACCTGGGCGAGGAAATCCTGCTGCCCAACGTGCCGACCCGCATCTGCGCCGACAAGGCAGACCTCTCCTACGTCCTGGAACACCTGGACGAGCTGGTCGTCAAAGCCGCCAACGAGTCGGGAGGGTATGGGATGCTGGTCGGTCCGCATTCCACTCGCGAGCAGCGGGCCGCTTTCGGCGAAAAAATCAAGGCCAATCCGAGAAACTACATTGCCCAGCCGACGCTGGCTCTGTCGCGTGTGCCGACCATCGTGGGGGACCATTTTGAGGGCCGGCATGTGGATTTGCGGCCTTATATCTTGTATGGCAGAGACATTTTTGTGCTGCCCGGCGGTCTGACCCGCGTCGCACTCAAGAAGGGTTCACTGGTGGTCAACTCTTCCCAGGGAGGCGGGAGCAAGGATACTTGGGTGCTGGCCGATGCGCCCGTCGCCGGGCAGCCAGAGCCGCGGGGCGGGGCGCCCAGGGCTTGCGCGGAGCCAAAGGAGGCCTTATGTTGAGCCGTGTCGCCGATTCGATCTATTGGATGAGCCGCTACGTGGAGCGGGCGGAAAATGTCGCCCGGTTCATTGATGTGAATCTTCAACTGGTGTTGGACGCGCCGCCGGGCCAGGAACAGCAGTGGCAGCCGCTGGTCAACGCCACGGGGGACCAGGAGCAATTCGCCAAACGCTACGGCGCCGCCACGCAGGAAAACGTCCTCCAATTCCTCACCTTCGATCCCCAGAATCCCAATTCCATCCTCTCCTGTTTGCAGGCGGCGCGCGAGAATGCCCGCGGCGTGCGCGAAGTCATTTCGTCCGCCATGTGGCTGCAGTTGAACAAGTTCTATCTCATGGTCAAGCTCGCCGCCGCCGCGCCGATAGACCTGGACCTGGCGGCCGAGTTCTTCCATGAAGTCATCCTCTCCAGCCAGCTCTTTACCGGCATCACGGACGCTTCGATGACGCACAGCGCGAGCTGGCACTTTTCCCAGATCGGGCGGATGCTCGAACGCGCCGACAAGGTTTCGCGCATCTTGGACATCAAATACTACCTTCTCCTTCCCTCGCCGGAGGACGTCGGCACCTCCTTCGATCTGATCCAGTGGGGCGCGGTGCTGCGCTCCGCCTCCGCCTTCGAGATGTACTGCAAACGCCATGGCCGCATCTCTCCGCGCGGCGTCGTGGAGTTCCTCATGCTGGATCGCGAGTTTCCCCGATCCATCCGGTTCTGTTTGCGCGAGGCGCGCGATTCGCTCCATGTCCTCTCCGGCACTCCGTTAGGCTCGTTCCGCTGCGCGCCCGAGAAGCTCCTGGGCCAGATTTGCGCGGACCTGGAGTTTGCCACCGTGGACGACATCATCCGGTTGGGCCTGCATGAGTACATTGACCAGTTCCAAACCAAACTCAACCAGACCGCCCAGGCCATTTTCGAGAGGTTTTTCGCGTTCAAGCCGCCCCCGGCATCGAAGGCCAGTCCCATGGTCGTGTCCTTGTCAAACGCATGAACCTGACTTTGTTGGAAAAATCCGAACTCGCGGCCGAATCGGAGCGCCTGGGCAGGACGCTGCTCAACTCGATTAGCCACGAAATACGAACCCCGCTGACCGTGATCCAAAGCGCCACCAGCAACTTGGCCGAATACGGCCATTCGAATCTGTCCGAATTCCAAAAAGCGATGGTGGCGGAGATTCAGGAGGCGACCGAGCGATTGAATCGCTTTGTGGGAAAGGTTCTCGAGATGGCCCGATTGGAAGGGGGCCACTTGAAGCCCAAGTTCGGTTTGTACTCCGTGAGCGACTTGGTGACGGTGGCCGAAACCGAGACCCGCAAGGAACTGGCTCAACACAAGGTGACGATGGACATCCAGCCCGACCTGCCGCCCTTTTGGATGGACTTCGAATTGATGCTCCATGCCCTCACCAATTTGCTGTCCAACGCGGCCTTTCACACTCCCGCCGGCACGGAGGTCCGCCTGAGTGCCAAGGTCGAGGATGGCGCCATGCTCTTCATCGTGGCCGACCGCGGGCCGGGCATCCCGCCCGAATCCATCCCCCACCTCTTCGAGAAGTTTTATCGGGCGCCGTCCGCCCGCGCTGGGGGCACGGGGCTTGGACTCTCCCTGGTGAAAGGCTTTGTCGAGGCCCACGGCGGCCAGGTCAGGGCGGAAAATCGCCCCCTGGGAGGCGCGGCCTTCACCATCCGCCTGTGGGGAGCGAGAACCCCGCTGGCCAGCGGTCGCATCCGCTTCCCCCAATCACAGGTCCATCGGTGTAACGAACGGTTCGTTTTAACAAACACAACCTAAGAAAGGCAAATCCATGAATGCCATGTCTCTCGAAAACACTCCAGTTCCAACGCCCGCCGTCCAACTGGCCCGGCTCTCCGGGCCGCACGGTTACCGCCTCGACGGCGACACGGTGCATCTGAACGCGATGTTCGCGCTCCTGGACCCCGCCGCCCATGAACACGCCTGGGCGCTGCAACTCTGGGCCTGCCCGTCCGCGCCCGCTTCCGCCCGCGACCTCGCCGGCCACCTCGTCGCCGAAGCCCCGCTGCCTCCGATGGGGGAAATCGCTGACGAAATCGAACACTTGGACGTCAGCGCCGCTGCCTGGCCGCCGGCCGGCGCCGGCGAACACGTCATGGTCCTGGTGCTCGCCTCCGGAGGCCCCGGCCAGTTCCATGACATTCATGACCTGGCCGTTTATCCGCGCCCGCAGCAATTCCTTCAACCCCGGATGAGCGGCGACGCCGGCTGCCGCCTGGACGGCGCGCGCGTCCAAATCTCGGTTGGGCGTGTTCTGAATCCGCGCCCGGAGGCCAACCGCAGCGGCACATTGTCGCTGGAGCTCTGGGCCTTGCCCGCGCCATTCGCGGGCGGACGCTTCCAGGGTTGCCACTTGGCCGGCGTGGAAATCGGCTCCGTCAACGGCCAGGGCGAACTGGTGTTGCAGCCGATTGACCTTGTGTTGACTCCGCCGCCACCGGGCTACTGGCAAATTGTCCTCATGCTTCGCGAATGGACCGCCGCCGGTTTCGTGACCCGCGATTTCGCCAATTTGGCCACGCGCTTCATCTCCGCGCCGGTCGTGGAAAAGGCGCCCGCGCCGGAGGTGGCGAAGGCTACTGTGCCCGCCGAGCCGGCCAAGGCGGCTGCGGATGGTCCGGCAAAGCGGGTTTCCGTCAACACGGCGCGCGTGGAGGAATTGGCGGTCGTGAAGGGCCTTTCCACGAAACTGGCCGAGGGCATTGTCAAGAAACGTCCCTTCTCGTCGCTCGACGATCTTCGCCGGGTCAAGGGCCTCGGCGCCAACATCCTGGCCAAAGTCCGTTCCAGCCTGAAACTCTGAGCCACAGGACCAAGAAAAGGAAAAGGAGCGGACGGTCCCGGGCAGCGGGAATGCAGTTCCGTCCGCATTCCCGCCATTCGCATCCATAAGTGGTTGGAGCAGAGGTAGTAGGAGAGATTCGGATGGAGAGGTGAACAGGAAAGGAATGGGGTGGCGGGGCGGGTTTTGAGAAAATGGAAAAAAAGTTGAAAAAAACGTTGACAGATTATGCCCGCCCCTTTAGGTTTCGAGCAGGTTACAGGCTTGAAATAGCAAAAATCATTGGCCCCGAGGCCTTTTCGCAAGCGAGAGGGCGGGGGTTGATGGTGTTTTGTCGTTTATGCACAGTCAGGATGGGGCATTTTTGCTTTTGCCCATGTAGCTCAGTTGGCAGAGCGCGTCCTTGGTAAGGACGAGGTCATCAGTTCAATCCTGATCATGGGCTCCAGTTTTAACCGAGTGAATTGTCAGATTTGATAACAAAACAACGAAACAGAGGAGAGCTCAATGGCAAAAGAAGCATTCCAACGAACCAAACCGCATGTCAACATAGGCACCATCGGTCACGTTGACCATGGCAAGTCCACCCTGACCGCCGCCATCGTGGAAGTGCAGAGCAAGAAGGGGATGGCCACGCCGAGGAGTTACGCCGAGATCACCAAGGGCGGCACCGTGCGCGATTCCACCAAGACGGTGACGATTGCCGTGTCGCATACGGAGTATGAATCCCCCGCCCGCCACTATGCGCATGTGGACTGTCCGGGCCATGCCGACTATGTGAAGAACATGATCACCGGGGCGGCGCAGATGGACGGAGCCATCCTGGTGGTGAGCGCGGCGGACGGCCCGATGCCGCAAACCCGCGAGCACATTCTGCTGGCGCGGCAGGTCGGAGTGCCGGCGATAGTGGTTTACCTGAACAAGGTGGATCTGGTGGACGATCCCGAGTTGATTGACCTGGTGGAAATGGAAATCCGCGACCTGCTCAACAAATATCAATTTCCCGGCGACACCACCCCGGTGATCCGCGGCAGCTCGAAGGAAGCGCTGGAAGGCAAGGAGGCGGGCCTGAAATCCATCGCGGACTTGCTCGACGCGGTGGACAAGTTTATTCCGCTGCCGACGCGGGAAGTGGACAAGCCGTTCCTGATGTGCATCGAAGATGTGTTCAATATTGAGGGCCGCGGCACGGTGGTGACGGGCCGGGTGGAACGCGGTCTGCTGAAAAAAATGTCGGACGTGGAAATCGTCGGCTTGAGGGAAACCCGCAAGACAGTGGCGACGGACATCGAAATGTTCCGCAAATTGCTGGACAGCGCGAGCGCGGGGGACAACGTGGGGGTGCTGCTGCGCGGGACCAAGAAAGACGAAGTGGAGCGCGGCATGGTCCTGGCCAAGCCCGGCTCCATCACGCCCCACACCCAATTCAAGGCGGAAGTGTACGTGCTTTCCAAGGATGAGGGCGGGCGGCACACGCCGTTTTTTTCCAATTATCGCCCGCAGTTTTATTTTCGGACGACGGACGTGACCGGCACGGTGACGCTGGCGACAGGGGTGGAAATGGTGATGCCTGGCGACAACGTGTCGGTGGCCATAGATTTGATCGCTCCGGTGGCGATGGAAAAAGGGCAGCGTTTCGCCATCCGCGAAGGCGGGCGCACGATCGGCGCGGGCCGGGTGTCGGAGATTGTCGCCTGAGGTTGCGGCGGGAGCGGCCAGGCGCGCTTCCGCGAGATTGTCCGAAGAGGGACCACTCTGCGGCAGAGGGCGGTAGCTCAATTGGTAGAGTAGCGGTCTCCAAAACCGTCGGTTGGGGGTTCGAGTCCCTCCCGCCCTGCCAAAACGAATTGAGAATTGAGAATTGAGAATGGTGAATTGAGAAAACAACGCGAAGAGGCAATGGGCGCCGGGGCGGAGAACGGGATGCCGGGGTTGGAGGGGTGGCAGAGTGGTCTATTGCGACGGTCTTGAAAACCGTTGTGCGGGAAACCGCACCGGGGGTTCGAATCCCTCCCCCTCCGCCAAAGAAATTTGATATGAATAAACTATTATTGGAATCCCTGGGACTGGCGGCCGCCATGGTGGTCTTTGTGCTGGCATTGCGGGCGGGGTATTTCCTGAAGATTTCCGCCTATTGGGCGGAAATGATGGAAGAGATGAGGAAATGCACCTGGCCAACCTGGGATGAATTGCTCGGCTCCACGGTCCTGACGACGGTGTCGGTGGCGATCATTGGCGGCTTCACGGTCGGGGTGGATTATATTTGCTCCAACATCATCAAGGTCATCATTTGAGGAATGCGCATGCCCAAGAGCCAATGGTTTGTCATTCATACTTTGTCCGGACAGGAGCACAAGGTCAAGGAGAACATTGAAAAGCGGATCAAGGCCGAGGAGATGTCCGAATACATCAAGGAAGTGCTCGTTCCGGTGGAGAAGGTGGTGGATGTGCGCGGAGGCAAAAAGACGGTGACCAGCCGCAAGCTGCATCCGGGGTATGTGTATGTGGAGATGACGCTGCTGGACGAGCAAAACCGGATTTTGGAGAAGCCCTGGTATTTCATCCAGGATACGCCGGGGAAGATCGGCATCGTGGGCGGGGACCGCCCCCTGCCGGTGACGCCGGACGAAATTGCGGTGATCAAGGAGCAGATTTCGGAATCCGAAGAAACCGAGAAACCGAAGGTCAATTTTGAAATCGGCGAAACGGTGAAGATCAATGACGGGCCGTTCCTGAATTTCAGCGCGGTGATCGAGGAAGTGGAGCCGGAGCGCGGCAAACTCAAAGTCACCGTGAACATATTTGGGCGCAATACGGCGGTGGAGTTGGAGTACTGGCAGGTGGAGAAGGCGTAGCGGGCGGACCGGGGTGATGGAGTGGTGGAGTGATGGATCGCTCCCATACTCCATGACTCCACCCGTCCGCGCCACTCCGTCGGGAAGGCGGGGCCGGGGCGGGCCAATGATGCAAAGATTGAGATTGTTTTATGGCAAAGAAGATTACAGGACAAATTAAGTTGCAGATTCCGGCCGGGCAGGCCAATCCGGCGCCGCCGGTGGGGCCGGCCCTCGGCCAGCAGGGGGTCAACATCATGGCCTTTTGCAAGGAATTCAACGCCGCCACCAAGGATCAGTCCGGGATGATCATTCCGGTGGTCATCACCGTTTTCGCGGACAAGTCATTTGCTTTCATCACCAAATCCCCTCCGGCTTCGATCCTGCTCAAGAAAGCGGCGGGGATCGCGTCCGGCTCCAAGGTGCCGAACAAGGAGAAAGTGGGCAAAGTGACGCGCAAACAGGTGTTGGAGATCGTGAAGATCAAGGCCAAGGACTTGAACTCGGACAGCGAGGAGGCGGGGTTCCGGGTGATCGCGGGAACGGCCCGGAGCATGGGAATAGACGTTCTGGAATAATCTAACGCGGGAGAGTTTCGTTTGGGCGAAACTTGCATGCACCGCTCATAAACTATGCCAAGCAAACGATATAAGAAAGCGCTCGAATTGGTGGATGGCAACAAAGCTTATCCCCTCAAGTCAGCCATCGAAGTTCTGACCAAGTTCCCCAAGGCGAAATTCAACGAGACCATTGATCTGGCCTTCAAGCTGGGGGTGGATCCCAAGCAGTCCGATCAAATGGTGCGCGGCACGGTTCCCCTGCCTCACGGCAGCGGCAAAGTTGTCCGCGTCCTGGTTTTTGCCCGTCCGGGAACCGCGGCCGACGCCGCCAAGGCGGCGGGGGCCGAATATGTCGGATTCGAGGATTTGATCAAACGATGCACGGAAGGGTGGTCGGATTTCGACGTGGCGATCGCCACGCCGGCCGCCATGTCGGAGGTGCGCAAACTGGGCAAAGCCCTCGGGCCGCGCGGCCTGATGCCCAACCCAAAGACCGGCACGGTGACCGACGACACCGCCAAGGCGGTCAAGGAAGTCAAAGCCGGGCGCGTCGAATTCAAGGTGGACAAGGGGGGCAATGTGCATGTGCCGATAGGCAAGGCCTCCTTTGCCCAGCAGCAATTGGTGGAAAACGCGCGGGCGGTGATTGAAGCGGTGGCCAAAGCCCGGCCCCACGCCGCCAAGGGCCAGTTCATCAATACTTGCACCTTGTCCGCCACCATGAGTCCGCCGGTGCGGGTGGACATGAAAGAATTTCAACAAGCGGCCTAGGCCGGGAGGAAACAACCCCATGCGCGTCGAAAAGCAAAACATCAGCAGCGAGTATCTGAAACGTCTCCACGCCTCCCCGTTTTTTATCGTGGTGGATTACCGCGGCCTGAAAGTCGGGCCGATCAACGAATTGCGCAAGCGCCTGGGCAAGGCGGGAGCGGAAATGCATGTGGTCAAGAACTCCCTCTTCCGCCTGGCGGTCAAGGAAGCCGGGGTGGTTGATTTGGGGGCCACGCTGGCCGGGCAACTGGCCGTGGTGACCGGCCCGAAGGACGTTTCCGCAGCCGCCAAGGTGGTCAAGACATTCGGCGTGGAATTCGCCAAACCGAAAATCAAGTTTGGCTATTTGAAGAACCAGCGCCTGGAAACCGCCGACATATTGGCCCTGGCTGATTTGCCCTCCCTGGAAGTGATTCGGGGCAGGCTGCTGGGCGCGCTGGCGGGGCCGGCCACCAAACTGGCGGTGTTGCTCAACACACCCGCCACCCAATTGGCGCGGGTGCTCAAAGGCCGGCAGGACAAGCTGGGAACGCCCGCGCCGGCATAAGCGGCCAGATCGGCCGGATCCGTCCGATCCGGCGGATTGGACCAACAGCGAACATTGGACGAAAGCCGTGAACAATTTCGTTTCTGTTGCAGAAAATGGAAACGGAGCAACAACAATAACAAAGTAAATCGTCGGACCGGCGTGCCCGCCGGCAGAATTCATCCGCGGCTGCGGATGACGACGAGACTGAAAGGCAATTATGGCAGATATCGCAAAAATCGTGGAAGAACTCAGCGCCTGGTCGGTGATGGACATCGCCAGCCTGGTCAAGGAACTGGAAGCAAAATGGGGCGTGACCGCCGCCGCCCCCGCGGCGGCCGCCGCCGCGCCGGCGGGCGCCGCCGCCCCGGCCGCCGAAGTCAAGACCATATTCGACGTCATCCTGGTTTCGGCCCCGGCGGACAAGAAGATTTCCTGCATCAAGGCGGTGCGCGAAGTCAAGGCGGGCCTGGGGCTGGCCGATGCCAAGGCCCTGGTGGAAGGCGCGCCCAAGGCGGTGCTGGAAGGAGCCAACAAGGCCGATGCCGACGCGGCCCGGAAGAAACTGGAGGAAGCCGGCGCCAAAGTGGAAGTCAAGTAAAAGCAAACACGGACTGTTCCCGGGCGGCGCGCCCAGGCCCGCGCCCCGCCCGGAAAACAGCCAACCGCGAGATTTCTATCAGAAGTTTTGCCATTGTCAAAGCAGCAGTGAAACGGCTGCGCGTTCCGGTTTGCCGGGACGCGGCCGCTTCGTCGTTTCCATTAAACCAGGAGCTGGCCGGAGCCAGCCATTGACCGGAGGTTGAAAATGCCATCACGATTAGCAGAACGCGTCCACTTTGGAAAGATCAAGGAGGTCATTGCCCCGCCGAATTTGATCGAGTTGCAGACCAATTCCTACCGGGAGTTTCTCCAGACCGAGTCTCCGCCGTCCAAGCGCAAGAACGTGGGTTTGCAGGCGGTCTTCACCGAGGTTTTTCCCATCGAAAGTTACGACGGGAAATGCGTGCTGGATTTTCGCGCCTACGAAATCGGCGAGCCAAAACACGACTGGCTGGAATGCCTGCGCGAGGGCATCACCTTCGGCGCCCCGCTGCATGTGACGTTTTTGCTCAAAGAGGAAAAGGGGGCGAAAGAGGAAAAAGTCTTCATGGGGGAGCTGCCGTTGATGACGCCGCAGGGCACCTTTGTCATCAACGGCGCCGAACGCGTCATTGTCAGCCAGTTGCACCGCTCGCCCGGTTTGGCCTTTGAAGCCAGCCAGCATCCCAACGGCAAGACCCTGCATTCCTTCCGCATCATCCCCGACCGCGGCTCCTGGTACGAGGCGCAATTCGACACCAGCGACATGCTCTACGTCTATCTGGACCGGAAAAAACGGCGCCGCAAATTCCTGACCACCACCTTTTTCCGCGCGCTCGGCTACGGCACGGACGCGGACATCCTGAAGCTGTTTTATGAAATCGAAGAATTGAGCGTGAAGGAGGCCGAGAAACTGGAGGACATCCAGAACAAGGTGCTGGTGGAGGACGCCGAGGACAAGGACAAGGGCCTGGTGGTGGCGCGGGCCTTCGAGCCGCTTTCCAAGGCGGTGGTCAAGCAGATCGCCGAATTGGGCGTGACCAAAATCCGGGTGGTGGACACGACGGTGGACGACGGCATCGTCATCAAGTGCCTGAAAAAGGACCCGACCAAGAACGAAGAGGAGGCGCTCAAAGACATTTACCGCCGGCTGCGCCCCGGCGATCCGCCCACCGCCGCCAACGCGCGGGCCTTGATCAAGCGGCTCTTCTTCGACTCCAAACGGTATGATCTGGGCCGGGTCGGCCGCTACAAGATCAATCAGAAGCTGGGCATCAAGGGGGGAGACTCGCGCATCCTGTCCAAGGAGGACCTGGTGGCGGCGACCAAGTATTTGCTGCGCCTGAAAAAAGGCGAAGGCTCGCTGGATGACATTGACCACCTGGGAAGCCGGCGCATTCGCACGGTCGGGGAATTGCTGGCCAACCAGTGCCGGGTGGGCCTGGCCCGCACCGAACGGCTGGTCAAGGAACGCATGACCCTGTTCGATCAAAGCCTGGAGAGCATGTCGCCCCAAAAGCTGATCAATCCCAAGGCGCTCTCGGCGGTGATCCGGGATTTCTTCGGCCGCAGCCAGCTTTCGCAGTTCATGGACCAGATCAATCCGCTGGCCGAATTGACGCACAAACGCCGCCTCTCGGCGCTGGGGCCGGGGGGTTTGTCGCGGGACCGCGCCGGGTTCGAGGTGCGCGACGTTCATCCCTCGCACTATGGCCGCATCTGTCCGGTGGAAACGCCCGAAGGGCCGAACATCGGTTTGATCGCCTCGCTGGCCACCTTCGCCCAAGTCAACGATTTTGGCTTCCTGGAAACGCCCTATCGGCGGGTCGAAAAAGGGCGCGTGACCAATCACCTGGATTACCTGACCGCCGATCGCGAGGAGAACTTTGTCGTGGCCCAGGCCAACTCGGCCATTGACGACAAGGGCAATCTCCTGGGCGAACGCGTCACCTGCCGCAGCAAAAGCGACTTCATTGACGTGGAACCCATTCGGGTGGATTACATGGATGTTTCGCCCAAGCAACTGGTTTCGGTGGCGGCCAGCCTGATTCCTTTTCTGGAACACGACGACGCCAACCGGGCGTTGATGGGCTCGAACATGCAGCGCCAGGCGGTGCCTCTGCTGATCACCGAAGCGCCCTTTGTCGCCACCGGATTGGAAGAGCGCGTGGCGCGCGATTCGCGGGCGGTGCTCGTGGCGGAAGACGCCGGCAAAGTGGCCTCGGTCAACGGCAACCTGGTGGTGGTCACGCCGGACGGCAAGATGCCGGACAGCAAGAGAAAGCTGCGGCACGATCCGGCCAGCGGCATCTGGGCTTATCCCATCCGCAAATTCATGCGTTCCAACGCGGCCACCTGCATCAACCAGAAGATCGTCGTGGCCAAGGGCGACGTGATCAAAAAGGGGCAGGTCATTGCCGACGGCCCTTGCACGCAGGGCGGCGAACTGGCCCTGGGACGCAATGTGCTCTGCGCTTTCATGCCCTGGAACGGCTACAATTTCGAGGACGCCATCCTGATCAGCGAACGCATCGTCAAGGACGACGTGTTCACCTCCATTCACATTGATGAATTTGAAGTGGGCGCCCGCGACACCAAGCTCGGCCCGGAGGAAATCACGCGCGACATTCCCAACCTGGGCGATGAAGCCTTGAAAAACCTGGGTCCCGACGGCGTCATCCGCATCGGGGCGGAAGTCCGGCCGGGCGACATCCTGGTGGGCAAGATCACGCCCAAGAGCGAGACCGAACTGGCCCCTGAAGAACGCCTGCTCCGCGCCATTTTCGGTGAAAAGGCGGCCGATGTCAAAGACACTTCCTTGAAAGTTCCTTCCGGAACTTACGGCATCGTCATGGATGTCAAAGTCTCCTCCAAGAAAGAGCGCGAGGCCGAGGCCAAGACGGTGCCGGAAACCAAGCGCCACTCCAAGGAGATGCAGGACGAGCACCGGGGGAAGGCCGACGAATTGCGCGAACAATTGACGGAGGCGCTGAGCAACATCCTGCTCGGCGAAAAAATCCCCCTCGACGTGGTCAATTCCGAGACCGGCGAAATTATCATTCCGGCCAACCGCAAAATCACCAAGACGCTGCTGCGCAAGCTGGCCCTGGTCTATGATCGCATTGAGATTGATCCCTCGCCCATCCGCAACAAGATCAACGAGATCATCGGCAGTTTCAAAAAGAAATTTGACGATCTGCAAATGCAGCACGACGAGGAGGTGGAACGGACCGAGGCGGGCGAGGAAGTGGACAGCGGCGTGATCAAGTCGGTCAAGGTCTATGTCGCCTCCAAACGCAAATTGTCGGTGGGGGACAAAATGGCCGGACGCCACGGCAACAAGGGCGTGGTGGCGAAAATTGTGCCGGAGGAAGACATGCCGTTCCTGCCGGATGGGACGCCGATGGACATTGTGCTCAACCCGCTGGGCGTGCCTTCCCGCATGAACGTCGGCCAGGTCTTGGAAACCCACCTGGGCTGGGCCGCCCGGCTCCTCGGCCTCAAATTCGCCACCCCCGTCTTCGACGGCATCAAGGAAAAGGAGATTCGCGGCTATCTCCGGGACGCCAAGCTGCCCGAACACGGCAAGACCCTGCTGACAGACGGACGGACGGGCGAGGTGTTTGACCAGGAAATTGTGGTGGGCTACATTTACATGATGAAGCTGGGCCATTTGGTGGCGGACAAGATTCATGCCCGCGCCGTCGGCCCTTACTCGCTGGTCACGCAGCAGCCGCTGGGCGGCAAGGCGCAATACGGCGGCCAGCGTTTCGGCGAAATGGAGGTGTGGGCCATGGAAGCGTACGGGGCGGCCTACAGCTTGCAGGAATTGTTGACGGTCAAGTCCGACGACGTGCAGGGCCGCACCCGCATTTATGAGAGCATTGTCAAAGGCGACAATTGCCTGGAGGCGGGCGTGCCCGAATCCTTCAACGTCCTGGTCAAGGAAATGCAGTCCCTGGGCATGGACGTGAAGGTCGGTTATTCCAACCCGGTGGAACAAGCGGCTGCGGCGCAAGCGCAAACCTTGAGCAGCCTCAAGTAACCCTTATATTCTGCCATGAACACCAAAGAAACAGCCCGCGAGTTGCTCGGCCTGGATAAAGTCAACCAGGTGGAGTACGTTGCCATTTCGGTCGCCTCCCCCGAGGCCATTCGGGCCTGGTCCAAGGGCGAGGTCAAAAATCCGGAGACGATCAATTACCGCACGTTCAAGCCGGAAAAAGGCGGCCTCTTTTGCGAGCGCATTTTCGGCCCGGTCAAGGACTGGGAATGTTCCTGCGGCAAGTACAAGCGGATCAAGCACCGCGGGGTGGTGTGCGACCGTTGCGGGGTGGAAGTGACCCTGGCGCGGGTGCGCCGCGAGCGGATGGGCCACATCGAGCTGGCCGTGCCCGTTTCCCACATCTGGTTCTTCAAGTGCATGCCCTCCCGCCTGGGACTGGTGCTGGACATGACGGCGCGCAACCTGGAGCGGGTGATTTACTACGAGGATTACATGGTGATCAATCCCGGCTCCACCCCGCTCAAATTGCACCAACTGTTGAGCGAGCACGAATACCGCGAAGCCCGCGAGACTTACGGGCCGGACGGATTCACGGCCAAGATGGGCGCCGAGGCCGTCCGCGAAGCGCTGTCCAATGTGGACTTGCAGAAGCAAGTGGACCATCTGTCCGTGGCCATGACGGAAACCAAGAGCAAACAAATCCGCAAGAAGGTGGCCAAGCGCATCAAATTGCTCTCCGCCTTCCATTCCTCCAAGGCCCGCCCCGAATGGATGGTCCTGACCGTGCTGCCGGTCATCCCGCCCGATTTGCGCCCCCTGGTGCCTCTGGAAGGCGGCCGCTTTGCCACCTCCGACCTCAACGACCTCTACCGGCGCGTCATCAACCGCAACAACCGGCTCAAGAACCTTCTCCAACTCAAGACGCCCGAGGTCATCATCCGCAACGAAAAACGGATGTTGCAGGAAGCGGTGGACGCGCTTTTTGACAACGGCCGCCATGGGCGCGCCGTCACCGGCGCGGGCAACCGCGCCTTGAAATCCCTGAGCGACATGCTCAAGGGCAAGAGCGGACGCTTCCGCCAAAATCTCCTGGGCAAACGGGTGGATTACTCGGGCCGCTCGGTCATCGTCATCGGGCCGGAACTCAAACTGCACCAGTGCGGCCTTCCCAAGAAAATGGCCCTGGTCCTGTTCGAGCCGTTCATCATCCGGCGCTTGAAGGAGCTGGGGTATGTCCACACCGTCCGTTCGGCCAAGAAGATGATTGAACGGCAGTCGCCCGAAGTGTGGGACATCCTGGAAGAGGTGACCAAGGGCCACCCCGTCCTGCTCAACCGCGCCCCCACCCTGCACCGGCTTTCCATCCAGGCCTTCGAGCCGATTTTGATCGAAGGCGAAGCCATCCGCATCCATCCCCTGGTTTGCACCGCCTACAACGCCGATTTCGACGGCGACCAGATGGCGGTGCATGTGCCGCTGTCCGTCGAGGCGCAGATGGAGGCCCGTCTGCTCATGATGGCCCCCAACAACATCTTCAGCCCTTCCAGCGGCCGGCCCATCATGACGCCCACCCAGGACATCACCCTGGGATGTTTCTACTTGACAGCCGAGCCGCGCAAAAATCCAAACAAGCAGGAGCCGGCCGCCCCCATGCTCTTCGGCTCCAAGTCGGAAGTCATCTTCGCCTACACCGACGGCGGGATCAAGCTGCACACCCGCGTCCGCCTGGCCAATCCGGACCGGGGCCGCAAGACCCATTACGGGGACCCGGAACGGAGCAGCATCGAAACCACCGTCGGGCGCGTGATTTTCAGCGAAATCTGGCCCGAGGAAATGGGCTTCCTCAACCGCGTCGCCGGCAAGTCCATGCTGGGCGAGATGATCTGGACCTGCTACAAGATTTGCGGCCACGAGAAAACCGTGGTCATGCTGGATAAACTCAAGGAACTGGGCTTCGGCTCCGCCACCCGCTCCGGTTGCTCCATCGGCATTGACGACATGATCATTCCCAAGGAAAAAGACCAGGAAATCCGCAACGCGCAAAAGCTCATTTCGGAGGTGGAAAAGCAATATCGCAAAGGCGTCATCACCCCGGGCGAGCGGTACAACAAGGTCGTGGATATCTGGACCCATTGCACCGACCAGATTGCCAACGTCATGTTGCGCACCCTGGAAAACAACCATGACAAGCTGGAATACAACCCGGTTTCCATGATGGTGGATTCCGGCGCCCGCGGCAACCGCCAGCAGGTCCGCCAACTGGCCGGCGTCCGCGGTCTTATGGCCAAGCCCAGCGGCGACATCATCGAAAAACCCATCTTGTCCAACTTCCGCGAAGGCCTGACCGTCCTGGAGTACTTCATCTCCACCCACGGCGCGCGCAAAGGCCTGGCCGACACCGCCTTGAAAACGGCCGACTCCGGCTACATGACGCGCAAACTGGTGGACGTGGCCCAGGACGTCATCATCCGCATGGAGGATTGCGGAACCAACAACGGCATCTGGGTGCAGGCCATTTATGAGGGCGAGGATGAAGTGGTCAAGTTGAGCGAGCGCGTTATCGGCCGCATCGCCTGCGATGACGTTGTGGATCCGGGCAATCTCAAGAATGTCCTCGTCCGCGCCAACGAGATGATTGACGAAGTCAAAGGCCGGCAAATTGAAGCCAGCGGGGTGGAGAAGCTGCGCATCCGCTCGGTCCTCACCTGCGAAAGCAAATATGGAATATGCGCCAACTGTTACGGCCGCAATCTGGCCACCGGCGGCATCATCAAACGCGGCGAAGCGGTCGGCATCATTGCCGCCCAATCCATCGGCGAGCCGGGCACCCAGCTCACCATGCGCACCTTCCACATCGGCGGCACCGCCTCCCAGGTCTTCAAGCAGCCCCAGATCAAGGCCAAGCACGACGGCGTGGTCCGCTACAACGACCTCCGCCTGGTCGAACTGGAGGACGGCAGCAACATTGTGCTCAACAAGAACGGCTCCGTCTCCATCCTCAGCGACGACGGCGCGGAACTGGAGAACCACCCCGTCGTCATCGGCGCGGTCATCAGCAAACCGGACGGCGCCCGCGTCAAAGGCCCCTCCCTTCACCCCGCCACCAAGGCGAAAATAGACGGCGACACCTTCGTGCAGTGGGACCCTTACAATGTCCCCATTCTTTCCGAGAAGGCGGGCCGGGTGAAGTTTGTGGACATCATTGAAGGGGTGACCATGAAGCAAGAGGTGGACGAGACCACCGGGCAGGAAGCGATGGTCATCATCGAACACAAAGAGGATTTGCATCCCCAAATTGTCATCTGCAGCGACAAGGGCGAGCCCCTGGCCAACTACCCCATCCCCTCCCTGGCCCACATCGTGGTGAGCAAAGACGACAAGATCGTGGCCGGCACCTTGATGGCCAAGACCCCGCGCAAGTCTTCCAAGACCAAGGACATCACCGGCGGTCTGCCGCGGGTGGCCGAATTGTTCGAGGCCCGCCGTCCCAAGGACGCCTCGGAAATATCGAAAATTGATGGCGTGGTTGATTTCGGGCCCAGTGTCCGCGGCAAGCGCACCATTCTGATCAAGGACCCGGCCACCGCCGTGGAAGAGGAGCATCTCATCCCCATCGGCCGCCATGTCATCGTCTTCAAGGGCGATTACGTCAAGAAAGGCCAGCAACTGACCGAAGGGCCGGTGGATCCGCATGAAATTCTGGATATCTGCGGGCCGCAGGAATTGCAGGAACATCTGGTCAACGAAGTCCAGGAGGTTTATCGCCTCCAGGGGGTCACCATCAACGACAAGCATATCGAAATCATCGTCCGCCAAATGCTCCGCAAAGTCCGCGTCAACGAGCCGGGCGACAGCCAGTTCCTTTGGGGCGAACAGATTGACAAGATCGAATTCGAGAAGGAAAACATCCGCGTCGAAAAAATGGGCGGCAAGCCCGCCGAGGCCCAGCCCGTTTTGCTCGGCATCACCAAGGCCTCCCTGGAAACCGAGAGCTTCCTCAGCGCCGCCTCCTTCCAGGACACCACCCGCGTCCTCACCGAGGCGGCGACCATGGGCAAGGTGGACTACCTGCGCGGCTTCAAGGAAAACGTCATCATGGGCCACATCATCCCGGCCGGCACCGGCTACACCCTGCATCGCCGGGTGGATTTGAAGCCCCTGGTCGAACCGATTCCCGTCGAAGAGCCAACGGAAATCCTGTCCCTGACCGAGCCTCTGACCGGGTAGCCTGCAACCTAAAGCGGCTGCATCTGATGGAATGCGGGCCAATAATGGCCGGGCAGGGCACATGCCATTATCAGGATCAAGCGCGGAATGGGGGCGCAACCTGCAGCAGGGCCGGCCATGAGGCGCGCAACCAGGAAAAACACTGATTTGAGACCCGTCAGGCTGGAACAAGCGCCCGTGCGAGCGATAAAACAACTCGCGAAAAGGATGGACTTTGTTTGCTCGACAAAAATGGAAATTGGAACCATTGAAAATGCCATGAAGAACTCCGTTTTACGCTGCTTGACATCCGCCTTGATGGCCTCCGCTCTGGCCGCCGCGCCGCTGCCCGCCCCGTCCGGCAGCAATCCGGGGCACGCCTTCGTCTGCACCGACTACACTCAAGGCAAGGTATTCGTCGTTTCGCCGGAGGGGAAAATTGAGTGGGAATACGACGGCGCCACCAACGCCAATGACATTTGGGTGTTGCCCGGCGGCAATTTGCTTTTCAACACCGGCCACGGGGTCAAGGAGGTCACGCGCGACCGGCGGGTGGTTTTCCATTACGACTCGGCCAGCGAGATTTACGCCTGCCAGCGGCTC